>WNGJ01000125.1_pt1 | contig 58515 bp, 48 predicted proteins | sample 5400611 | NCBI WGS metagenome assembly WNGJ01 (sample SAMN13153375, study PRJNA577476) | soil metagenome | isolation source: 40 cm soil or saprolite under Garry oak tree replicate 1 | place: USA:California | collected 2016-06-15 | reverse complement strand
AAGGTGAACGCAAAGCATATTTTTGTGAACAACATAACCAGGAAAAAGTGAACTACTTCACTGCTAACATACCGCAAAACCCCCAAAATGAGCACGCTGCCGCGTCTAGTCATTGGACTACAGCTGTCCTGAATATACATCATACCTGTAGGCGTTTTTGAAAAACTACCCGTTATTACGAAAGGTTCTACAAACAATTGGACACTGTCACGTAACGATACCCATGCAGGGTATCAAACCATCCCCTTGTGTGAGGAGCTTGTGTACGAAAGGAGAAACCTATGTACACTACTCGCTTTTTCCGCATCCTGATCCCTGTTCTCGCTGTTTGTCTCGTAAGTCTGTTCATCATAGCTGCACCACTCTTCCATGCCGGCGCGAGCAGCGCCCATAGCAATACCACATCCAACGCAGCTCTTCCGGCCATTTCGACGAGTTGCCCGGCTCCAGGGACGGCACGCGCCGCCTCTCTGCCTTCCCTGACGCTGGGCACCCATCCGACAATTGTCTACATCGTCAATGAAGGGTTGCCCACCCCCACCTTCGGCACCTTGAAACGCTACGACGTGGTGACCGGCGCCAAAGTCGAGATCGTGAAGATGGCCAGCACGGCCATCTCCGAGGCACAAGTCTCAGCCACTGGCCAGTGGCTGCTCTTCGTGGCTCATGTGCCGGGACAGGTCAAACTGCAACTGATCCGCATGGATGGGAAATTCTTACAGACCCTCTACTGCGGCAACCCTTCCCAGGCCCAGTGGTCGACCAACCAGCAGCTCGTGCTGTTTTCAGACCCAAACAGTGGGCACATCTACCTGCTCCACATGACCACTGGCGTCTTACAGGTCGAACTCTCATTCTCGCGCGGGTTCACTATTCACCCGCGTACCTGGTTGGACAATACACGTGCCTACGTCACGCTTCAGCTCCCGGACCAACCCCCTGAGAGTGTGGCTATTCTTGACACCAGCAAAGGCCCCAATCAGAACGTGCAAAACCTTCAGGTAGCATTTGATGCCTCCACTTCCACACCTTTCTGCTGGGATTTCGACAGCAGCCCTGACGCCACCAGGCTGTTTGTCAGCCAGTGTACCATCGGTTTCCTAAGCAGCGCCGCTCACGGTCCCGGTGTGATCACGGTGCGTCCTCCGACAGGCTTTTCATACTCCTACCTGTATGTGAATCAAGCCCAGGCATTCACCGCCGTGCGAGCCGTGACCAATAACACCCTCCTCTTCACCGTGGGTAACATAGGGGGGAATACCAGCCAGAACGGACTCTGGAGAGTTGGGACGGATGGCTCGAACCCGGCACACCTTGCCCCATCCGGTGAATTTAACCGGTTTTCGCAGTTCCCCTGGTCGAATGTCTCGCGTGATAGCAGTAAGTATGTGCTCCAAATAGCCCGCCCCACTTCCGCCGGCCCCACCTACACCCTGGAGTATGGCTCCCTCAGTGGTGGTTCACCGTTCGTCTTCGCCTCCATCACCAACGTCCAACTTGCAACAGTAGGCTGGACGACCATGTAAAGAGAAGACATGAGCCATCATGTGCGGCTCCCCCGCGCATAATGGCTCATGTCCTTGTTAGTTATCATACGGGACCTTCTCAAAAGTCGAGCCCTGCCTGGCTCCAAGGGGCTCCCGCCAGGCCCGTCTCTTCTCCACGCTGGATCGGCCTGCGCAGCCCGTATATAGTAGGGATGGGGCTTGCCCCCATCCTGGGCGGCTTGCCCCCACCCTGCTGCGGTGCCGGGCAACCGCGCATGTAACGCGTAAATTCGCACTTGTGGGACTTGCCCCCACCCTGGGGTGGCTTTCGAAAAACCCTGTCAGAAAACAGCAACCAAAGGGCTTGACTGGACAACAATAACTGTACTATTCTGCTTCTATTGGTATTGAAGTCCCTGAAACCACAAAGGAGCAACGTATGATTAAGCCCTACACAGCCGTTGGACTCATCCCCACCGTGCGAGGCATTCGCACACGCGCCGATATCAAACGCAACCTCGAACACCTGGAACACCTCGTCAAAGCCGCCGCCTGGCTATCCAGCCTCGATCTACCGGTTCGGTTGATTGCTTTCCCTGAAGGCGCGCTGCAAGCTTTCAACGACGAGGTGCTTGACCTCGATCACGTCCAGTTCGCACGAGAATGCGCTATCGACATCCCCGGCGAGGAGACCGCAGCCCTGGGCAAAATCGCCCGCACCTACAACGCCTTTATCATGGCCCAGGCCAAAGCCCGTCACCCCGAAATCAAGGACCGTTTCTTCAACGTTGGCTTCATCCTCGATCCCCAGGGTGAGGTAATCTTGCAGCACTACAAGGTCTCGCCGCTCTTCCCAGTTGAGCACTCAGTCTGCCCGCACGACATCCTGGATTGGTGGATTCAGCGTTATGGCCGCAACCTGGATGCGTTCTGGCCCGTCGTCGATACCGAGATCGGGCGCCTGGGCATCATGATGGCCAACGAAGGCTCCTATCCCGAAAATGCACGCGCCCTCGCCATGAACGGCGCCGAAGTAGTCTACCGCGCCTCCTACCCACATCCCGCCACCGGCAATGAGATATTTGAGATTCAGAGCCGCGCCCGTGCGCTCGATAATAACATGTACATCGTGGCTCCCAACATGGGGACATATTATTTATTTCCTGAAGAAACGACGCCAATCGATACCTTCGGTGGGCGCTCCTTCATCATCAATTACAAGGGCCAGATTGTAGGTCGGCAGGACTATGGTGCCGGGTCGACCTATGTTGGAGGAGTAATTGACATCGAAGCGTTGCGCGACCACCGCGCACGCGCACAGTGGGACAACTGGATGAAGGACCTGCGCACCGAACTCTACCAGCTCCTCTACGAGCAGCCCATTTATCCCAAAAACCTCTACCTCGAACGCGCACCAATGAAGCACGCCGAGTACCGTGAGAAAGTCATTCAGAAGCAGATCGACCTCATGCACGAACGCGGCATCTGGGTCAAACCCGAGAGATAAACAAACGCCATGTCCTCTATATGCAAGAGGGGCAAACGCAATGTTTGCCCCATACGCACCAACTTAAGGCAGGTTGCAGCGTGGCCCCCGCCCCAGGGCGACCGCGAGGGATCGCCCCTACTCTACTTCCGATTGGCTCGCGCAGCCCGTGTATAGTAGGGGCGGGGCTTGCCCCCGCCCTGGAGTAGTGCCGGGCAACCACTCCACCCGCGTCTACGCTCGCTCTGCCGCCCTGGCAACAACTCGACGCGCCAACACCGTAGCCATCTGTGCACGGTATTCCTGAGAGCCGTGGATATCCGAAACCACCTCAAGTCCATCCGCCGCGTGACTTGCAGCATTGGCAATCGTGGCCTCGTCCAACTTCTTACCAACTAGTCCCGCCTCTACCGCGCTGGCCCGGGTTGGCTTGACCGATGCCCCCGTGATCACTACGCTGGCTGATGCGCAGGTGCCATTACCGTCCAGCGTAACGACCGCCGCACACCCCACCACCGCGTAGTGTGAAGCCTTGTTTGCGAGCTTCATGTAGGCGCTGCCCGTGTGTACTGGTGGCTTGGGGAAACGAATCTCCGTGATAACCTCGTCTGGCTGCAGTGCAGTCTGGAACAAATCCATGAAGAAATCGTCAGCCTTGATGGTACGTACGCCATTCGGCCCTTTCGCCACAATATCGGCCTTCAGTGCCAGCACTATTCCAGGTGTATCAGCAGCCGGATCCGAGTGAGCAATGCTGCCGCCGATGGTGCCCCGGTTACGCACCTGGGCATCGCCGATCTGTGCCACACCCTCTGGCAACAGGGCGAAATGTTTCTTGAGGACCTCCGAACGCTCAATATCCACATATCTCGTCATCGCACCCACGGCGACCACCCCACCATCCTCCCGGATATATGAGAGGCCACTGATCCTACCAAGATCAATCAGGTGCCCGGGTTGCGCCAGGCGCAGCTTCATCGTAGGTAGCAGGCTATGGCCACCTGCCAGTAACTTGGCTTCGTCGCCATATTGCTGCAGGAGCGCTATAGCCTCATCCACCGACGTAGCGGGATGGTAATCAAATGCTGCTGGAACAGACATACTGTTTTCTCCTTCTTAGCTTACTTCTGGTGGATGATCCTCCACAACTTCTCTCGTGTAAACGGCATATCGACATGCGCAAGACCCAGTGCATCGGCTACAGCATTCGCAACTGCCGGTGTAGAACCGATCGTGCCAGCCTCACCGACACCTTTCACACCCAGCGGGTTAACTGGAGTCAGCGTGACGGTGGAATCAAGCTCATAACTGGGAAGCTCTGTTGTGATGGGTACAGCATAATCCGTCAGTGTCGCTGTCAGCAGCTGTCCATCCTCACCATAGATGACTTGCTCATACATCGCCTGGCCCACGCCCTGCGCGATACCTCCATGGACCTGCCCCTCAACGAGCAGCGGGTTGATCTGGCGTCCACAGTCATCAACCGCCACGAAGCGTTTAATCTCTGCATCGCCAGTATCTTTGTCTATCTCAACTACACAGATATGTGTGCCAAACGGGAAGACGCATGCCTCTGGTTCCCAAAAGACCGTCGTCTCCAGGCCAGGCTCAATACCCGGAGCCAGCGTATTGGAGAAATTGGCAGCCATCGCCACTTCTGTAAAGGAGACCGCTTTCTGGGGAGAACCTGAGACAAAGAACTTGCCATCCTCCAGTGTCACATCGGAGGGACTCGCCTCTAACATATGGGAAGCGATCAGCTTCATCTTCTCCTTCAGCCTCTGGACAGCGGTAAAGACAGCAGAACCACCAACCGCGAGCGTGCGGCTCCCATACGTGCCGCGTCCCTCCGGCGTGGAATCCGTGTCGCCATGCATAACCAGGACATTATCTATCGGGACACCAAACTCCTCAGCAACGATCTGGGCAAACGATGTCTCTTCTCCCTGGCCGTGTGGAGACGAACCGGTGTAGACCATTACAGTACCACTCTGCTCAACTCGTACGCGCGCACTCTCATACAGACCAACCGGCGCGGACCCCTTGGGCCCAAAGCCGCAGATCTCAATATAAGAGGAGACGCCGATGCCCATCAACTTGCCATCGGCACGCTTTCGGGCCTGCTCAGCACGCAGATTCTGGTAATCCACGATCGCCAGGGCCTTATCTAGGGCCTTCTCGTATTCACCGGTGTCATACACCGCCCCGGCAGCCGACTTGTACGGGAACTGATCAGGCTTGATGAAGTTGATTCTACGCACCCCCACCGGATCCTTGCCCAGTTCATGTGCCACCATGTCCATTACCCGCTCCGCGATGTAGGTCGCCTCGGGACGGCCCGCCCCACGATAGGCATCTGTGGGAGCCTTATTCGTAAAGACAATATCAGCACTGAGGTGGATGTTTTTAATGTCGTAAGCACCACACGACACAGGGTAGCCGAAGGCAATCATAATCACATCTGTGAAGAGTTGGGAGTATGCACCCAGGTCAGAGATGCCATACACCTTCATTCCCGTTACCTTGCCATCCCTGGTCGCAGCAGCCTCCACATAGTCAACCTGGTCGCGCCCGTGGATCGTGGCTGCCAGAGCTTCGCTGCGATCCTCAATCCACTTGATGGGACGCCCTAGCTTCATCGCAGCATATGCAGCCACAAGCTCTTCGGGGTAGACATTGAGCTTGGAGCCAAAGCCACCACCTACCTCGGGGACAATCACCCGCACCTGGTGCTGGGGAAGGCCCACCGTCGCAGACAATATGTCACGCAGTAGATGTGGAATCTGTGATGAACTCCAGACAGTAAGTGTCTTATCCGCCTTGCGGAATTCTGCTACCACACCGCGTGTCTCTATAGAGGACGGTGCCAGTCGCTGATTAACAATACGCTGTTTGACAACAATACCACCATCAGCCTTGGTCTGCTCGAAAACCTTGTCGATCTCTTCCGTCGATGGATGCATCCCGAAAGGAACATTCGTGCCGAACTCCTCATACAGCAGCGGCGCACCGGGCTGCATCGCCTTCTCAATATCAATGGCGGCTGGCAGCGGCTCATAATCAACCTCGATCAAGTCTCGCGCATCACGAGCCGTGTAGCGGTCTTCTGCGATTACAACGGCGACAGGATCACCATAGAATCGTACCTTGCCCTCAGCCAGCGGACCATGGATACCCATTCCCTCGGTCATTTTTCCCAGTGGGACGGCAACGGCAATCGGACCAACAGCACCTTTCAGGTCTTCTGCCAGGTAAACAGCTACAACGCCGGGATGTCGACGAGCCGCTTCGGCGTTGATACTGTTAATGCGAGCATGCCCATACGGGCTGCGCAGCACCGCCATATGGAGCATGCCAACTAGTTTGATATCATCAACGTAGGTCGCCTGACCAGTAATCAGGCGCGGGTCCTCACGCCTCTTGACGGGCGCACCAACCATCGCTGCAATACCCATGTGTGCTCATCCTTTCTCATCGCGAGAAACAAAAGTTTCGCGGAACTTCCAGGAATATCGTGTTTTCGCGAACGCTACTCACCCGCGCCCACTGGAGCGGTAGCCGCTGTACGCATCTGCTCAGCAGCATACTGGACAGCACGCACGATGTTCTGATAGCCTGTGCAGCGGCAAATGTTGCCCTCGAGACCTTTACGTATCTCCTCTTCGGTCGGGTTGGGATTGACCTTCAGCAGTTGATACGAGGCCATAATCATACCAGGAGTGCAGAAGCCACATTGTAGACCGTGCTTCTCCCAGAAGCCTTCCTGGATTGGATGCAGGCTACCTTCGGGAGCAAGTCCCTCAATGGTGGTCACTTCACTGCCATCAGCCTGCACTGCCAGTACCGTGCACGACTTGACGGATTCGCCGTTGAGCAGTACTGTGCACGCTCCGCACTGTGAGGTATCACAGCCGATGTGAGTTCCTGTGAGGTCTAATACATCTCGTAAATAATGTACCAGCAACATTCGCGGTTCAACCTGTGAATGGTGTTGCTGACCATTCACAGTGACGGTGCTTTCGCGCTTCATCGCCATCGATGGTCCTCCATCTGTTTTTGTCACGTCTTAGCCTCTGTCTTGACACAAACAGCATGCAAACGTGATAACACTGTTCAATCCGAACCGAACTCAATAGTGTGGTTCTTGGGATTGTAGCCCATTCTACACAAACCAGCAGTTTTGCTCGTTGCATCGCTCATCCAACCGCAGTCGGATGCGCTGAATGGTCACTGAAGTTCTCTTTCGGGGACAAAACAATTACTAACTAACGCTCCTTTCTCATCAGGTTAGGTATAGCCCAATGTTTATCCTTACTAATGCGGATACGTTGGTTCGTTACACACAGCGCCTGGCGACACTTCATCCCAACAGAAAAGGTAGGTAACGAAATAGAGCGTATCATACAAGAAGGAACATGTCAATTATCGCGATTGCATAATTGACGCTCTGACATCCACTCCTAAATGGGGGTGCAGGGGGCGAAGTCCCCTGCCGGAGCGCGAGGTGTCCTCGCACGTTTCTCTCCCCCATGGCGGGCCTGCGGCCCGCCAGAAGAAGTATGAGTGGGTCTCAGTGACGCTAGCTTGACAGGGAATAGTCTACAAGAGATAATACTGATGTCTTCTGTAAGACTTTATCAAATGGAGGATTTTTCGCCTGAGCATAGGTGATGCACCGGGTCACTTATGCCTGTAGTAGCCTTCTCTAGGGAGAGGGAAAACGCTCATGAACAATAAGGTCACCTATCGACAACAGTTCACCCGCTGCGGAAAAGAGCGTTGCCGTAAATGTAAAGAGGGACCAGGCCATGGGCCATACTGGTATGCATACTGGAGCGTCAATGGTCGAACCGTCAGCAAGTACATAGGCATTCATCCTCCCGAAAATGTTGAGATCAAGACCAATGAGAGAATGCTTCAGCAGTCAGGTGCACCAGTGGAAGAAGCAGGTACCTTAAACACCCGCTCGACCCAGGGTGGATTGCAAAAGGATATGCTTGCTGAAAACCCTCTGCTTGTAAATAGCTCACATGGCCTACATTTAGAAGATGTGCCAGGTCAGCAGCCTGCATTGCGCATTTACTTGCTCGGGCAATTTCGTGTCGAACGCAGAAATGGCAATGAGTGGCAAACTGTTGCCGGTCGCATATGGCAGCGCCGCCGTGCCCGTGCATTGCTCGGCTGCCTTCTCAGTAATCCAGGGCGTCGGCTAGGCAGAGAACAGGCCATGGAAGCACTCTGGTCCGATCTTGATATTGAAACGGCTGCTAATCGCTTAAATGGTGCCGTTCATGAGGTGCGCCAAATACTCGAACCAGAAATTGCGCGACCGGCGGCATCGCGGATGCTACGTCTCGAACGCGATCTTTTGGTACTTGCCGGCGCTGGCCAGATCTGGGTCGACGCAGATATATTTGAAAGCCTGCTTAACAAAGCATATACAACTTCCGATCCAGCACAAGCAGAAGAGGTACTTGAAGAAGCTGCCCGGCTTTACGGGGGCGACTACCTGCTCGAAGAACTCTACTCGGAGTGGGCAGCCACCCGCCGCGAGTCACTGCGGCGTGGTTGGATGGGGTTACTACTTAAGTTGGCAGAGTTGAGGGCAGCTCGAGGCGCGCTTGCCAGCGCCATTGAACCACTCGATCGCCTTCTGGCCACTGATCCTACACACGAAACAGCAGTACGCCGCCTGATGGTACTGCTGACCCAGCTCGATCGACGGGGAGAAGCGTTACGCATCTATCATCGTCTGGCCACCACGCTGCAACATGACTATGACAGTGACCCTTTACCGGAAACATACGAACTCTACAAAGCACTGTGCCAGGGTTACATACAAGTTACACATCCCTTGCCTACTCAGCCTACTATAGACATAGCGACTGCTTCAACCACAGAAGCCTTGCGCACCCCACATTCTCCACCTGAACCCGAAATCACTCAACAGGTCAACCAGGCCTTTCCACGCCCGGTTTTACAGTTGGGACGTCATAACCAAAGCCCATTGGTCGGACGTGATCGAGAACTCGCGACGATGCGACAACTTATGCTTGCCATCGAAGCTACTCTGGCGGTTGAAGCTCAGGGTAACCAGCCAGAAGAGCCCCTCGCCAGTCATAGCTCAAGAGATCTACCGGGTCAGAGCACGCAAGCAGAAATAAAGGTCTCACGCCCTCCTTCCACCCCCGAAGAATCGGGAGGAATCTCCTCTGCAAACTCGTCAAAGAAGCAAAAAATTCCGCCATTCTTGTTACTGATGGGTGAATCGGGAATTGGGAAGACCCGCCTGGCCGAGGAATTGAGTCTCGAGGCCAATACTCGTGGCTGGTCCGTCGCATGGTCCCATGCTTATGAGCAAGAAGGCACCATACCTTATCGGCCCTGGACTGAGATCCTACACACACTGCTGCAAGATGCTCCGCCGGAATTGCTTATATCAAGCGTGGAAGCCCGGTCGATCGCCCTCACAACTCAAGCTTCAAATTTAATACAATACTCCCTTTCTGCAAACTCAAAACTCGCCAGGCTCAGCGTATTACTGCCAGAGCTGGCAACTCTGGATATACTTACTCTCTCACAAAACAGAATGCCCTCTCCACTACCGCCAGAACAGGAACGGTTGCATCTCTGGGAAGCAACGCTTACACTCCTCAGTACATTAAGCCGGACAGCTCCATTGCTCCTGGTGCTGGACGACCTCCATTGGACAGATGATAGCAGCCTGGAATTGCTTGCCTACCTGGTCCGCCACCTACAAGACGAACCTATTTTGCTGATAGGGACCTGCCGTGACGTAGAACTCACCGCACATCCCAACCTGCGCACGCTCATCAATGACCTGCGACGAGAACAGATCATTCTCACACTTTCAATACAGCCATTAACGCAATCCCAGATTGCATCTCTGGTTGCACATCTTCCCGAGGATATTGTGCACAGTATCCAGACTCAGGCGGGCGGCAATCCCTTTTTCGCGGAAGAGCTGGCACGCATGAGTGAAACTACACCACATGCATCCATGAGCCCTGACAGTGAAATCACCCTCACCACACACTTCAATGCTCCTGGTGAGGATGTTCCAGGTGCGATCAATCGCGTCGTTACATTGCCAGAAACAATCGCAGCCGTTCTTGAACGTCGTTTAAGCAAGCTCAGTAGTGATTGCCAGGCGCTCCTCGGGAAGGTAGCCATCATGGGTGGATCATTTGAGTTCAGCCAACTGCTCTTTATTGCAGGCGAACAAAATACGAATGAAGATGCTATTCTAGACCTGCTTGAAGAGGCGTTACGCGCCGGATTACTGACCGAGGAGGGAACGGGCGCACGTATCACTTATCACTTCTGGCATCCACTAATTGTCAATCATCTCTATGAACGCCTATCCGCCATGAGGCGGGCGCAATTACATCGACGCGCTGCCAACGCGCTGTTACATTTACACCACGGACACGAAGCAGAAGTCGCCGGCGCAATTACCTATCACCTGAGTAAAGGCGGCAGCGACCCCAGGCAAATAGCCCTTTACGCGGAAATCGCCGGAAATCGCGCCTTCTCGCTTCCTGCTTATTCAGAAGCCGAGCATTACTACCGCCTGGCAATCGAGGCCATTACCGGAGGAGATGTGTCAACCAGTTCAGTAAGCGAGGATGATCTCTTGCATCTGGCAGACTTATTGGAGCACGTTGCAGAATGCACCTCAGTGAAAGGCAATTATACAGAAGTCCGGCACCTCTACGAACATGTCCTTGCATTACGCAACCACTATCAAGCAAGTGCTGTAGAACAGAAAGATGGTGCTGAAACACACGCATGGCGTCGACATGAAGCCCAGATACAGGCCTTGATCTGGCGTGAAATCGGGCGCACCTGGGCTGAGACCGGCGATTACCTCCAGGCCCGGCAGTGTTATACGTATGGCAAACAGGTCATGCATGATGCCGGCGTGACTTCTGGCTCAGCATGGGCATGTCTGCACTTGCAGCAGGGCAATATAAGCTGGATGAAAGGTAACTACGACGACGCCCACAGATACGCGCAAGAAGCGTTAGAGATGCTCGAACACGTTATTTCAGACCAACAAGTAAGAGATACTGGTGCTCATACCGCCACTTCCAGCAAACACCCAACGGCAAGCACTGCATTGCCAACTCGCACTGTATTGTCGCTCATCGGTGACCCGGTAGACGTTGGTCGCTGCCATGAGATACTCGGTATCATTTCAGCCACCCTCGGTCAGTACACAGAAGCGCTCAAACATCTGGATACGGCCCTCGCCATTTTTGAACAGCAGGGCTTGTTGACAGCATTGACTCAGGTTTACGGCAACATCGGCGCAGTCTATGCCATGAAAGCCGAAAATACTGTTGCCCGCACTTATCTCCAGCGTTCTCTTAAACTGGCGGAGCGTAATGGTGATCTACCAGATATGGCCTTCGTTATAGGCAATCTTGCAGACGTGGCAGCACGCTGCGGTAATTTACAAGAAGCGCAGGAATGGTTTAATCGTAGTATTGCCCTCGCAGCGCGCGTCAATGACCGGGAACAGGTATGCTGGTGCAATGTCGCATTAGCAAGTGCATTACAAGATCAGGGTGATATGCGTGGAGCGCTGGAGCGCATACGTCGTGCTCTAGCCCTGGCGCGTGCTTTGCAAAGCACACGTTGGATTGGTTTCGCTCTCGTCGCGCTGGGCGACTGGCGTGTTGCTCAAGCTGTCACAGTCTCAAAGCTGGAATTGGTCAGCCTTAAAGAGCGCGTCACAGGCCAATACCCTGTCTACAATCGCTTCCTGTCTCGTGCCAGAGCAGCATTAGACAGGGCGCTTGCTCTAGAAGGGTTAGATGCAGAGGTCATGACCGAGGGACAACTGGTATTGGCAAACATCCATTTCTTGCTCGGCGACCTGGATACAGCGCGGCAAAAGGCCATGCAAACGCTTGAGGAGGCACGTGGGCATGAAGTGACCCGCGTGCAGGCACGCTTACAAAGACTCCTCGGACGTATTCTGGCAGCCCAGGGGCAACATGAGCAGGCTGATTATTACTTCGAGCGAGCAATCGAGGTGTTTAGCAAATATGAAATGCGCCTTGACCATGCTCGCGCTCTCCATGGGTACGGCGTCTCCCTCCTGCAGCGTAGCACACCAGTGACTGAATCCTACCAAAGAGGACTCTACTATCTACACCAGTCTCGTAATTTATTCACAGAGTGCGGGGCAGCCATCGACCTGGAGTGGGTTGAACGCATCCTTGCTCGTCCCGAACTTGGAAGCGCAGGCGTACAATGATTGTCATTTCTATAAGTATGAGAGGAACTGTATTGTGACTAATCACAGCAACGAATTGTCGTTCTTACAACAGCAAGCAAAGATTCGCCACAAGATCGAAGAAGGCATTACACAGCAATTTGCACCCGAAGACGAAGGTTTGCAATATGCCCTTACAGCAGCCAGGCGGGCAGGACTACCGCAGATTCAAATCTCTCCTATTCAGGGCAAGTTGCTGCAATTGTTGGCAACAGCTTGTGATGCACATAAAATCCTGGAAATCGGCTCGCTGGGAGGCTACAGTGGTATCTGGCTGGCAAGAGCTTTACCCGCAAATGGTCGCTTCATAACCCTGGAAATCAACCCCACTCATGCCAACCTGACACGCAACGCTTTCACTAAGGCAGGCGTGAGCGACCGTGCCGAGGTACGAGTCGGCAAAGCGCTTGATCTACTTCCACAACTGGAAAGCGAAGCCCCCTTCGATCTCGTCTTCATTGACGCCGATAAATCTCCCTATCCCCAGTACCTTGAGTGGGCGCTGCGCCTGACCCGCCCCGGTGGTTTTATCGTTGCGGACAACTGCATACGCAGCGGTAGAGTATTCGAAGAATCTGGAGACGAAGGGGAGATAGGCGTTAGAGAGTATAACAAGCGTATTGCTAGCGATCCACGACTCACATCGCTCCTTATGGCCATGGATGATGACTATACCGATGGATTCGCCATCTCTGTAGTGAAGCGCTGATGGCAATCACTACAGATTTCCATAGCCATGTATCTCGTAGTTCCACCGGGCAGATGGTGCAAGCTGCACGCGCGCGAGGTTTACGTGTGCTCGGTCTCTCAGAACACGTCTTTCAAATGCAGGAGGGTCGTCCTCCGTTGGAACATATGCCGCTCGAGGGCCCGCTTCTTACTTTTGCCACCTATATTGAAAACGTACGCGAAACCGCCCGGCAATCAGGCTTCGATACTCGCCTGGGTCTTGAGGTAGATTTTGTCCCTGGTAAGAACGAGCTTATCCAATCTCCCATTCAAGGACATGACTGGGATTTTTTAATCGGTTCTGTGCACGAAATTGACGATGTTATATATGAAACGCCCCATAAATGGAGCAAGGAAGAGGGCGAGGCGCTCTGGCTTCGTTACTTTGAGCTACTACGCGGGGCTGTAAACAGCGGCAATTTCAGCCTGGTGAGCCATCCGGTACGTATGCGCATCACTAATCCTCACCTACCACCGTCCTTCAATGAAGAACTCGAACGGCTAGCAGCAGAGGCCACGCGCCGCGATGTCGCTCTGGAGATCAACGGATATGATGTGCTGAACTATCACAGCCTTGTACAGAGGCTCACGAAGGCCTGTGCACTGCACCAGACATCCATCAGCGTCGGCTCCGATGCTCACTACCCCAGCAGGGTTGCGCAAGCACACCAGCAAACCGAGGATATTCTTCGAGAAGCAGGAATCACAAAGATCAGAACATGGAAAGGTATGGTAGCAGAAGAATATCCTATTTAAACTCCTGGAAATGTAGTGGCGGGGCTTGCCCCCGCCAGGTTACTTCCACCCTCGAGAAATCATCATGCTGCCACAGGAATCCGGTCCCAACCGGCCAACTGTACTCGCATATTGCCGTCGAGCTTCAGCAATAAACTATGTCGCCCTGTAGTCAGATTGTCGAACCATATCCGCTGGTGGCCATCCGTACAAAAAGCATTTACCACCAGTCCATGCCCAGAAGGAGCAAAGGCAACATTGCTATCGCACATCAGGACGACAACTCCTGGGTTACACAGAGACATTGCATCAGGGGCAGCGTCATCTACCACTACCCGGAATTGCCGATCCGATGCCGCGTACTTTATAACCTGGAACTTGCCATCACTGAAGCGTATTGCTTCTAACGAGTTATCAGCAGCAAAACCAATCGGCTCTGCGTAGCCAACGGTAGTAATATCCCTGCTCAACACTTCACTAGGATGAGTCCCATCGCTTCTGACCGAATGAATGCCTGGACCCCCATTACCCTTGCTATCGGCGTAATAAATTGTTGAGCCATCTGGACTAAGCTTAAACCTGGCCCCCGTGGGAGCCATTGACGTGGTTATCGCTTGGGGCATGCTATCAGAAGCTTTGACATCGATGCGATAGAGGACGCTTTTGGTAGAGGCACTCGCACCAATGAAGTACATGTAAGGGGCGTGGTAGAACACAAGGCGGTCTACTTTCAACGCTGGAAACAGCTTCGTTGACGCGCTCGTATGGACATCTACCAGTTCAACTCCGCTATTTTCCGTCGCAATAAGCGCGTGATCGCTATCCATCCAAATCGCGTTGCCAGCATTTCCATCGTTCAGTGCATAGAAGAAACCCACGCCTTTGACTGACATCAACGTCGAGTACAAGATATGGCCGCCAGTCGTGGCCTGGTACAGTAAATTGTGCCCATCAGGGGAGACACCGTCGAGTTGTACATCGGCGGAAACCTGAGAAGATGAAACCAATTCGATATGCTTGCCGCTAACAGGATTGTAGTTATAAATTCCCATGAGCTTGGCTACACGGGGTGCAGCCAATGTTAGTCCAACTACAACCGAATTCCAGCCATCGGAGTCCACAATTGGACCTTTATGTACCTGGCGGCTAGAAAAGTGATCGAGAATACCGATGGCAAAGAGAATAACAGTAGCGGCTGTCACCAGTGCCAGCGCACTATAGAGCCATCCATAACTATGTTTAATGGACCTGAGCTCAACACCATGATGATTGCCGTTCAGCTTGGGCGAGCCAGGAGTCATACCTATCTCTTGAAGATAATAACCTACTCTCTTACCGCGAGATCCCCGTCGCGACCCGTTTTCCTCTCCTTGACGAATCGCGGCAAAGATTTGCGCAGTCGTTGGGGTAACTGATGCTTCACTCTCTAGCAAAAGTTCACGCAAAAGTGCCCTCTGTTGAGTACGTACACAACGGGCCTGGTCAAGCACCGCTGCGCAAGTCGGGCAATCAGGTAGATGTATACGTAGTTGGTCCAGCAGGCGCTCATCCTGGATATCCTCGGTGAAGGAAAGCTGCTTAGACTCCTGCGTGATGCCTGGTTCATCCAGATCATCCAGCAGGCGCGGACAATGAATGCTCAGCGAACACGGCGGTAAGCTGCGTAAATCTACTTGCTGCATGACCGTCCCTCCTGATCGAGCCTCGTATAAATTTGTTGAAAAGCCTGGCGAGCTCGAGACAGCCTGCTTCGCACTGCGGAGAGTGTATCCTGAAGTATCTCGGCAATCTCGCGGTACGAGAACCCCTCAGCATCCAATAGCAGGCACATGACAGAAGCCTTCGGCAGTTGCGCCATCGCTCGACGGATTAGATCACGTTGCACTACCTGGTCCTCGAAAACTTCATCGCTCACCAGGTATCCCTCGCTCGGCTCATCGAAAAGTTCGTCTCCATGCCCCTGCGGAGGCGCAAAAGGAGTCCAGGTGATATGCCTGCGGCGACGCCATTCACTCCGCAACTGGTTGAGTGCGATACGGTAGAGCCAAGGAGCAAAATGCAATTCCTCCCCATCCATACGAGGTAGCGCACGGTACGCCGCCAGGAAGGTTTCCTGGCAGAGGTCCTGTGTCAATTGGACATCCTGTGTCAGGCTATAGAGCATACGCCTGATGCGCGGCTCATAGAACATCACAAGAGTCTCGAAGGCCGCTGCCGATCCCTGGCAAGCTTCGAGCGTGAGTTGGGGCTCGTCTTCCAATGCTTTCATACGGCTCCAATTTATTCAGTTGAGTACTGAATTCAGATCCTCTGAGAGGAATAATGCACAAGCAAGGCGTTTTGTTTCGCAACGATCAGTGAGTAGGCATTATTTTCCGGTCAGGAATATATTGTCTCCCTCTAATTATAAAAGGAAATAGCATACTGTGCATGTGAAATAGCTCACATTTTGCAAGGCGTAGGAATTACCGTATATCCGCCGCTTTAGCTGCGTGGCCTGAATCGCGGCAGGCTAATAGTATCAGTAACCCGATCAAATACCACACTCACAGGGAGATCTACACGTAGATCAGCCGGGCCAACATCCACAATATTACTCAACATGCGAGGCCCTTCCTCCAACTGCACAATCGCAACATTATAGGGCGTGTCGTTCACGAACTCGGGGGATCTATTCTGTCGAATGATCGTATAGGAGTAGATTACACCCCGTCCGCTGGCTTCTACCCAGCGCGGGTTCTCAGCCCCACACTGCATACAGTATAAGCGTGGGTAGAACTGGTAATGTTGACACTGTTCACAGAATTGCACCAGTAACTTCCCCTGCTGGCACCCTTCCCAGAAAGGGCGGTTCTCCTCTGTTACAACGGGCAAGGGTTTGGATCTATTAGGTCCTGCCATGGCGATAACTCCATTTCGCTAACTCACTGGTAAATATCTTATCATTTCCTTGATCTTGCAATAAACCGTTTTCCCACTTTGGAAACAAACGATACAAGTGATACAAACGATACAAATGATGCAAATGATACAAATCGGACGTTCCCCTTGTTTTGCCCTTTCTCTAGAAGCTATAATCGGGTCACAAAAACTACTCGCTGATTCCCAACAGTAAGCGAAGGAGCACGAAACATATGTCTTCATATAATGGACCCATAGCCATTGTTGGCGTCGCCGAATCCGACTATGGCCGCGTTCCCCACATGACCGAGATGCAGCTGCATGCCCAGGCCCTACAGAGAGCGTTAGAAGATAGCAGCCTGCGTAAAAGCGATATCGATGCTGTCTTCTGTAGCTCACACACCCTGGGTATGCCAACAGTTATGCTCTGCGAATACCTGCAAGTATTTCCGCGTTACAGTGATACCACCTCGATTGGTGGCTCTTCATTTGAGGCCCACCTCAATCATGCGGTTGCAGCGATCCGCGCGGGTAAGTGCGAAGTAGCATTAATCACCTACGCCAGCACCCAACTCTCCAGCCGTGGGCGTATGCTCGGCACAGGAGGACGACCGGCTACCATTCCAGAGGCAACGTATGAAACTCCTTACGGCGTCACGCTCATAGGTGCTTATGCCATGGCAGCACGTCGCCATATGCACCAGTATGGCACTACTTCTGAACAGCTCGCTGAAATTGCCGTTGTGACACGCCGGCATGCCGGCCTCAATCCCCTCGCAATGTACCGTGAGCCGATTACGGCGCAAGATGTGCTCAACTCGCGTATGATTGCCGACCCCTTACACCTGCTCGACTGCTGTATCGTCAGCGACGGTGGAGGTGCCGTGCTGGTAACGACAGGGGAACGCGCCAGGGACTTGAAACAAACGCCTGTATTTGTGCTGGGGAGCAGCGAAAGCCATACCCATGCGCACATCTCGCAAATGCCCGACCTGACCGTCACAGCCGCCGCAGTCACTGCGCCCCGTGCTTTTACCGAAGCCGGAGTAAGGCCAGGCGAGATCGACATGGCGATGATCTACGATTCGTTCACCATCACCGTACTGCTTCTCTTAGAAGACCTGGGATTTTGTGAGAAGGGCGAGGGGGGAGCGTTTGTGCAGGGTGGGCGCATTGCCTTGGGAGGCCATTTGCCAATAAATACTGATGGCGGTGGGCTTTCCTCCAATCACCCAGGTATGCGGGGCATCTTTCTCATCATCGAAGCGACACGCCAACTGCGCGGGCAATGCGGTCCTCGTCAAGTTAAAGATGCAAAGCTAGCGGTAGCTCACGGAAGCGGCGGTTTGCTCTCATCACAGGCAACGACAATTCTGGGGCGGTGAGAACTGTGGCAATAGAGCCTATTCAACTGCGCTCGGGCAATTCAATGTTCAGAGGGGCGGTTTGCCTGTGACCAACACTTGAAATCCCCATCGGGTCCTCCGCACTGTGCACACCCTGCTGCTGAAGCAACATTGCTACAAGCCCTGTCCAACCCGTCTGGTGGCTCGCGCCCAGACCAGTGCCGTTATCTCCGTGGAAAAATTCGTGGAACAATAGGTAGTCACGCCAGTGCGGATCGTGCTGCAATACCTCGTTACCCCCGTTGAAAGGGCGGCCCCCGCTATTGTCGCGCAGGAAAAGATGGATCAAGCGCTGTGACAGCTCGTCGGCAACCTCCCTCAGATTGAGGTACCGGCCAGAACCCGTTGGACACTCAACTTTGAAATCATCGCCATAGAAGTAATAGAACTTCTGCAGCGACTCTATCAGCAGGTAATTGAGGGGAAACCAGATAGGGCCACGCCAGTTAGAGTTGCCACCGAATAGTTCGGTGCGCGACTCGGCAGGATCAAATTGCACACTATAAGTAACACCGTCAGCATAGAGCACATAGGGATGCGCTGCATGATACTTGCTCAAGGAACGAATGCCATAGTCACTCAGGAACTCAGCGGTGTCGAGCATATGCTTAAGCAGGCTTTTTATGCGGCTGCCTCGTACCAGTGACAGCAAGCGCCGCGCACCAGCGTCTGGCTGTTGCAAATGGGATACCAGGCGTGTGAGATCGGGACGATAGGTGAGAAACCATGTCAGGTGATATCTGAATGCCGGCAGGGCATCGAGCACATGTGGTTCAAGTATCTCCACCGCACACAAAGGGATAAGTCCAACCAGCGAGCGAATCTTCAGTGGTAGATAAGTATCATTCGGCAAATGCAATACATCATAGAAAAATTCGTCTTCCTCGTCCCACAGCCTGATCCCTTCGTCGGCTATATTGTTCATCGCCGCAGCAATAGCCAGGAAATGCTCGAAAAACTTGAGCGCAATATCTTGATACACCGGATTGGTGAGCGCAAGTTCCAGTGCAATCGTCATCATGTTCAGGCAGAACATTCCCATCCAACTGGTACCATCACTCTGCTCGATATAGCCGCCAGTAGGCAGCGGAGCGCTGCGATCAAAAACACCAATGTTGTCTAGTCCAAGGAAGCCGCCCTGAAAGACATTCTTGCCCTCCGAGTCTTTGCGATTGACCCACCATGTAAAGTTGAGCAGCAGTTTGTGGAAGATACGCTCCAGGAACACGCGATCCGCGCAGCCAGTCTGCTCCTGGTCAATTTTGTAGACGCGCCATGTAGCCCAGGCCAACACAGGTGGGTTGACATCGCCAAGTGCCCATTCGTAAGCCGGGAGCTGCCCATTAGGGTGCATATACCACTCTCGCATCAACAGATCAAGCTGGCTCTTGGCAAAGTCGCTATCAATAAGGGCAAACGGTATGCAGTGGAATGCCAGGTCCCAGGAGGCATACCAGGGATATTCCCACTTGTCCGGCATCGACATCACCCGCTCATTATACAGGTGCCGCCACTCCCGATTGCGCCCATACTTGCGCTCAGGCGGTGGAGGAGGTTGGGCCGGGTCGCCTCTCAACCACTGCTCAACTATATAGTGATAGAACTGCTTGCTCCATAACATCCCTGCCAGCGCCTGGCGTTGCACGCATCGCTGATCCTCCTCCAGGTGGGCAGGTTGGAGGGCTGTATAATACTCATCGGCTTCCCGCTGGCGTACAGCAAACGTCGCGTCGAAATCCGCGAAAGGTGAAGCTGTCTGGCTATCGTGATCGTTTGTCACCTTGGACAAACGCAGGCGTAAGCTGCACACCTCCCCAGCAGGGATCGTTCGGGTGTACAGCGCGGCAGCTTTTGTGCCCTTGCGTTCCGGGTTAACCGCCTGCTGCTTTCCATACACAAGGTATTCATTAAAAGCATCCTTGACGTAAGGTGTGGCATTTGGTGCACCATAGAGACGCTGCACATTTGTATCATTGTTGGTGAAAAGTAGATCATCAGAGAGCGCGGAGGTTTCGCAATACAAGATATAATCGCCCAGCATCGGGTGCTGGGCCTCTATTAGCAGTTGCGATTGGAACATTTTGAGGTTAACGGGTACATCCCAATTCACTTGTCTTAAAAGCGGGCGCTTATCGTCGAAACTCCATGACCAGTTATTGCGAAACCAGAGAGTAGGCAGCAAGCACAGCGTAGCAGGCTGTGTCCCACGATTGATGGCTCTAATGCGGATCAGGATATCTTCAGGACCGGCCTTGGCATACTCCACAAACACGTCGAAATAGCGATTGTCATGAAAAATACCCGTATCTAACAACTCATACTCGGGGTCTTGCCTGTTGCGCCGGGCATTCTTATCGATCAGCAATTGGTACGGAAACGCCGCTTGTGGGTACTTGTAGAGCATGCGCATGTAGCTATGGGTCGGCGTGCCATCCAGGTAGAAATACACTTCTTTTACATCTTCGCCATGGTTGCCCTGTGGTCCCGTTAAACCAAACAGGCGCTCTTTGAGAATTGGGTCACGGCCATTCCAGAGGGCCAGGGCAAAGCACATACGTCCTTTATCATCGCTGATCCCGGCCAATCCATCCTCGTTCCACCGATAGGCTCTCGACCGCGCTGCATCGTGCGACAGATAGTCCCAGGCATTCCCATCCGGGCTATAATCCTCACGCACCGTACCCCAGGCACGTTCACTCAGATAGGGTCCCCAGAGCCGCCAGGCATCGCCATCGCTAGTTAAGCGCTGGTATTCCCTGGTGTCGAATACAAACCACGGTTCCATAAATGAATTCCTCGGGCATAGCTACGTATGCCACCTACATGCCGGATTATGGAGAATAAAATGTACCGGATAAGTCAAGTATTATTCAGTACGTGGGACTTTTAGATCACTCCGGCCGTTCCGCCAGCGACGATTTCACCTCGATATAGCGTGCAAGAATAAAGACCAGGTCTGAGAGACGATTGAGGTAGCGCACCACCTCACCATTCTGTATGACCCCATCGTGTAGTAGCTTCACCGCCATACGCTCAGCACGGCGAATAATCGCGCGGGCGAGGTCGAGTGCAGCCCCGTCAAGCGTATCACCTGGAATGATAAATTTATTAGGTATCTCTACTTCGCGCTTCAATTGCTCCTCTACCTGCTCCAGGCGTTGCACATGCTCTGCTGTCATACGCAGCCCCATCTTCTCGTAGTTCTCAGGCGGCGTTGCCAGTTCTCCCATTAAAAGATAGAGCTCCTGCTGAATCTGAAAGATAATCTGCTTGACTTTGGGATCCTTTGCTAGTGCACGGGCCAGCCCCAGGGTAGACGTAGCCTCGTCAACCGTGCCGAAGGTATCCGGGCGCGCATCGTATTTCGGTACGCGTTGCTCACCAAGCAATCCAGTATAGCCTGTATCACCAGTGCCAGTTGTTACCTTTGCCATATTTACATTCCTCTTCGATTGGAAACAGTAAATTGACCCCCTACAAACCCCTATAGAGGTATGCCCGGCTGACCCGCCGCCAGTCGAGCTCTCTGCCACGCACCGGACGCTCTTCGTCCAGTGCTTCAAGTCGATTCGTTGCTAGAAAACGCCGTCGTAAGTTTGATAAGTCTATTTGCTCATCAGGCGGGAAAAACGCCTTGCAGAGTAGAGCAGCCTCGGCTAGCGTCAGTATACCATCGCCGGTCGGTGGCTCTTTGACGACCGCCGGTGGGCGCGTATCCTTGCTTTGATGAATGGGTAGGTCTTGCTGCCACCACTCGTCGCCAGCACTTCCTACACCCATTGAACTCATATCGGCTAAATAGCGCAGCACAATCTCAGGGTCACGTTGCACCTTAGAGCGCAAGGTGTTCAATGCCGATTCAAATACAAGTTGCACTTCTGGATCAAGGACATGCTCGCCCGATTCAATCTCCGCGACCGATCTCCAACCCACACGCAAGCTAGGTACGGACTGCTTATGCAGATTCGGGCGCAGTTCATCGCGATTTGCACGCAGCAGCACGCTGTGAATCAAGGAGACTGCGGCACCTTGCTCCGCACTTCCCCACACATAGACCTGCTGCTCTTGCCAACCCGCCTTGAGTTGGAAGAGTATAGCATCCCCAGGCCACACCAACACTGCCTCAAGCGTACGATCCACAGCATCTGTTACCGATTCTGAGCCAAGCACCAGGCGCATAGGAGGTCCCCAGGGGCTTTCGCGCAACAAGACCCAGAGCGACCAATCACGAATGGCGAAAATAACCACACCAGCAGTCACAAATAGCCGGCGCGGTGTAGTATCGCGACCAGGCTGCATACCATTGGACGTATTAGAACCAGTTAGAGACGTGCTCATAATAAAAAATACCCCGCTTCACTGTATCGATGGTTTGAAAACTATAGACAACTATATCACGTTTGTTCACGAATATGTAGAGTCTAAGCCAAAAGTGCAACAAAAAGGGCACCCTTGGTGGGTGCCTTTTCTATTAAAACTGCCGCACTTGAGCTAATGGCCAAAAATCAAGTGAAGGCCCAGCGCGAACGCGGCAGAGAGTAGCAATGCCAGAAATTGAAGCAGACGAATTTTTGCCAGAGATATACGGTTATCTATTGCAATAGCCTTAGCGCCACTTTTTTGCCGGACATAGTTTTGTTGTTGCATCATCTTTTCCCTTTGAATGAACTCAAGCGGGCTTTCATTGATCTGATTGCCTCGGTACTAAATATACGCAGACGTCAAGTAAATGTTGCACATTATATTGGTAATGCAGGCTTTGAGGAAACTCACTAAATCGAAACACTTTAAATCAGCAGATCGGAGGCATCCGACTCATCACCACCGCTTAGTTGACGCTTCTGTTCTATTTGACCAACAAGTGACTTTCCAGTGGTAGGAGAGTCAATCTCTGTAGGGGCTACCAGGAGATCGCTATGCATCTCTAATAGGCGGCTGGCCCGGCTATATTCTTGATCGAGCAACATGCGGAATACCTGCTCGCTAACCATCAGAGATTCCGCAGCAACTGCACGTTTTGTCGCTGTCAATACACCTAACATATCATGGCGTTTGGCAGTGCGGAACAGCACATGAACCTTCTCGAGCACCTCGGCAAATTCCGCGTGCACCTGGTCATTCCAGCCCTGCGTCTGCACCACAGCCAATGCCTTCGCCAGGAAACGCGCGCAGACTTTGATCACAGTGCTATACTCACTCTCTCGCGCCTCGGTAATAACTTGCAAGATACGTCTCTCATCGTCGACATCAAGGGCTATTACTGAAAAGAGGCTGGCTTCCCCACCCATTTCACGGATTTCGTGGGCTAACTGGCGAAAATGCTTCTCTACCTCTTCTGAAAAAGGAAGCAAATACACTGAGTTTTGGAGCGCAAATGCACCAAGGGTTTGTAAACGTCGCCAGACCCACACACGCTTCTGAGAAGGTTCACTAGGCACTTTGTACGTTAGTTGCAACCAACGTATAGCCTCACGCTCAAGCATGAATATCTACCCCCCAAAATGAGGAAATAACAGTAACACTGGTTACTAGGCGCAGCTATCGTACTCCAATGCCTCTACAAAGTCAAGCAAACTTGGAGGGTTAGCACCCGTGCTTTCACGCGTCTTCTTTAGAGTCGTTATGAGATTCCTGCTCGTCAGAAGGTAATAAGAGAGTACAAAATGCCTGGGCCGCCCGCGAAAGCTGTTTGTCCGTACGCCGCACCAGGCTAAGTTGAGGACGTAAATCCACTCCCGCGATCGGAATACGTATTAGTTCACCACTCGCCAGCTCGCGTTGAACTGCAAGGGCCGAGACAATCGCCGCTCCTACACCGTTCATAACCATCTGCTTTATAGCCTCGTTATCAGAGAGTGTAAATAGTGGACTTACCTGCACACGATGGAGAAGTAGAGCGTGCTCGATCACTTCACGAATGCCACTGCCTTGCTCACGAAGCAACAATTCTCCTTCTCGCAACCCCTCCGGGTTCAAAGCAGATAGCGCACTCCAGTGGTGACCTGGCGCGACCACCAAGACAAGTTCATCATAGGTAAACACTTCCACATGCAGACCGGGTGGTAGAGTCGATGGATCACCTTCAACCAGCCCTAAATCCAAAACCCAGTTCATAACCTGCTCTACTATCTCATGTGAGTTGAGAATATTAATATGCAAGTTCACTTGAGGATAGAGTGCGCGAAACCGTGCCACGATTGGAGGAAGCAAATACACACCTGTCGTAGTATTAGCTGCCAGCGTAACTTCGCCCAATTCAACGTCTCGTAGTGCTGCCAGGGCCTCTTCCATCTCACGTTCCAGCGCAAACATGCGACGGGCATAGTTATGCAACACATGACCGGCGTGGGTGAGCACAATACGTCTTCCATGTCGCTCAATCAATTCAAGGCCTATTTCGTGTTCCAGGCTCTGAATGATTTTTGTGACAGCAGGTTGACTGAGAATCAGCTCCTCAGATGCTCTTGTAATGTGTTCGTGTTCGGCTACCATCTGAAAAACACGCAAATGATATAAATTCATACTACCCTCCCGATAATAGAACTCTTCATCCCTATCCTCATGTAAATGCTTAAGCAAGCAACTTACGACTAATCTCTATACATGCTCCTCTTAATATTATAACTTATTGGAATGTACTAAATAACTTGAAAGAATGATTGCTTCCTAAACAATAGCAAATTAGCTATAACTATCTGGAATGTAACAAATAACTTGTGAGAATGAGTTAAATGTGGTATCGTTTACCTAAATGAAGCTGAGGCTTCAATTTCTATTTGCAGGTTGCTACAGGCACAACTGTAGGCTGTCTTGCGACTCATGTAAGGAGCTATGATGTCTGAAAACAAAGGCTATGTTCATCCCGAAGTTCTGGTAGATGCTGATTGGGTGGCTGCCCACTTGCCTGATCCAACAGTTCGCTTGATCGAAGTTGATGTAGACACTACCGCCTACGAACAAGGGCATATCCCCGGCGCGGTCGGTTTCAACTGGCAAAAAGAGCTTCAAGATCCCGTAATACGTGCTCCCCTAAGTCAGGCACATCTAGAAGAACTTTTGAGCCGCGCTGGTGTTAGCAACGATACCACGATTGTCCTATACGGTGACAATAATAACTGGTTTGCTGCCTGGGCGCTTTGGATTCTCAAATATTATGGGCACCGGGATGTTCGCCTTCTTGATGGCGGACGGGTAAAGTGGCTGGCTGACAAACGTGAAATTACGACTGAAGTCCCCTCCTATCCACGAACGAACTATCACGCCCAGGCACCGGATACCAAGATACGCGCACTGCGCGATCAGATCCTCGCACAATTAGGCCACAATGACATTGCATTAGTCGATGTCCGCTCCCCGGGAGAATTCAGCGGAGAGCTGCTGGCTCCCGCGAATCTGCCACAGGAGGGTGCGCAGCGAGGTGGCCATATCCCAGGTGCAGCCAACATTCCCTGGTCGCAGGCAGTACGTGAAGACGGGACATTCAAGTCGGCCGACGAACTGCGCGCTTTGTATGAGGGTAAAGGAGTGACTGCGGATAAAGAAGTTATAGCCTATTGCCGCATCGGCGAGCGCAGCAGCCACACCTGGTACGTGCTTCATTATCTGCTGGGCTTCCCTGACGTGCGAAACTACGATGGCTCATGGACAGAGTGGGGGAGCCTGATCGGTGCACCAATAGAAAAATAATCTACATCCTCCTATCTTACTGTGCGAGGTATTCCCATGTGAGAATCCCATCTCCATAGGAATACCTCCTGATCACACCGAACTGTACAAAATGTTGTAACTGATGTTACAATATCAAGTATGGTACTTTGTCCACTTCAAGCGTAAAGTTAGTTTTCCCTGGGTTTTAAGCCTGCTTTAGGGTGTTGACTCACCATTTTTTGTCTTTTGGCATATTTCGCCTTTGGCACTTGTAACAATAGTTACATTTAATTCTGACGGTTATGACCGTCCAAAGTAGAGTGATTGAGACCAATCCAGCATGGATTTTTCGTCAGTCTTGTCAACCATGAACAAAAGGAGAAGTATCTGTTGAAGACACCGTTCGTTCATTATTCACGTATCATCACGCTTTTCGTACTGCTGGCACTCGCACTCGCAGCCTGTGGTACTCAAAATCCCACCACTAGCAATGGCCAGCTCATCGTGCGTTTAGGATATTTTCCAAACCTGACTCATGCCGTAGCACTAGTAGGGGTGGGACGTGGCACCTTTCAGCAGGCGTTTGGATCGAACGTCAAACTTGAGACCGAGACCTTTAACGCAGGCCCGGCATTGATCGAAGCCCTTTTTGCCGGTGACATTGATATTGGCTATGTTGGACCCAATCCTGCCATCAACGGTTATGTTAAAAGTCATGGAGAGGCCCTGCGCATTATCGCCGGCGCGTCAAGCGGTGGTGCACTCTTCATCGTACGGTCAGACGAACATATTCAGACTCCCAAAGACCTGGCAAACAAAAAGTTCGCTACGCCGCAGCTCGGCGGTACTCAGGATGTTGCCCTGCGCTACTATCTTCATCAGAACGGCCTCCAGACTGCTGATAAAGGTGGGAATGTGCAGATTCTCCCGACCGATAACCCCAACATCTTGACCTTGTTCAAGACAGGGAAGATCGATGGCGCCTGGGTCCCCGAACCCTGGGCCACGCGCCTGATCGTAGAAGGGAAAGGCAAAGTCTTCGTCGACGAGCGCACGCTCTGGCCTGGCGGAAAGTTCGTAACCACCAACGTGGTTGTGCGCAAAGCATTCCTCGATCAGCATCAAGACCTGGTGAATAAGTTCCTCCAGGCCCATGTCGACACTGTAGAATATATCCTGAGCAATCCAGCGAGCGCCAGGACTATTGTCAACAATGAAATTAAACTCATCACAGGCAAAGCGATGTCGAGCAAAGAGCTCGATCTAGCCTATAACAACCTTGACATTACCTATGATCCACTGAGTAATTCGCTCATACAGTCGGCTGACAGGGCTTACACCCTGGGCTTCCTGGGTAACAGTAAACCTGACCTGAGCGGCATCTACAACCTGGGGCCGCTGAACCAGGTACTCACATCCAAGGGGTTAGCAACAGTAGCAGGACCGTAAACTAGCACTATTTGCAAGAGAGGACAATGTAGATGTTTCACCAGCTAGCGTTAGGCGGTGCCCAGCAAACTGAGCGCACCGTGGGCAACGACCAGCTAAAGCCAGGCGGTATTCCCCTGAAGATCGAGGGCGTGAGCAAGACTTTTATTGGACGCGCAGGCACCGTTGAGGCGCTACGTCCTGTGGATGTAGATGTAGAGGCAGGCCAGTTCATCTGTTTGCTAGGCCCAAGCGGCTGTGGCAAATCAACGCTGCTTAGCATTATCGCGGGGCTAGAAATACCGACTAGCGGTGCTGTTTGGGCCGGTGGGCGAAAAGTGCATGGCCCCGGTACCGACCGTGTATTGCTGTTCCAAGAAGCGGCCCTGTTTCCCTGGTTGGATGTACAGCGCAATGTCGAGTTCGGCCTACGCCAGGCAGGTATGTCCGCAAAAGAGCGGTCGGCTACCGCCCAGCGTTACATTGAGTTAGTGCACTTGAAAGGCTTCGAGCGCAGCTACGTGCACCAACTCTCTGGCGGGATGCGCCAGCGCGCAGCAATTGCGCGAGCGCTGGCCATTGATCCGGCGATACTACTCATGGATGAGCCGTTCGGTGCCCTGGATGCATTGACACGTGATCGACTGCACGCCGAATTAGAATCGATCTGGACAGCCACTCGCAAAACAGTGTTGTTTGTGACGCATAATGTACGCGAGGCGGTGGCACTGGGCAACCGCGTACTGGTCTTCTCACCGCGGCCAGGCCGCATCTTGCGCGATTTCCAAATCGATTTGCCCCGCCCGCGCTCATTGGAGGATCACACACTCGTAGATTATACGGCGGAGATTATGTCAGTGCTTCAAGAGACAATGGGTGCACAAGAGCAGGAGGATGCCAATGGCAAAAGCGATTAGCACAACCACGAATCGTCGGGTTGTGAGCAATATAGCGCAATCCAAGTGGATACGTCGCGTCGTATTCTATGCGCTCTTACTGGTGCTCTGGCAAGTGATTGCCAACACCGGCGTCTGGCCCGACTACCTGTTTCCTGGTCCTCTAGCGGTACTGAATGCGCTGGTTGGCGGTTTCCAAAAAGGCCAATTTCTTCAAGCTTCGTTGTTGAGTCTGCAACGGCTTGCGATTGGTTATGGCATTTCACTTGTCATTGGAGTAACGCTCGGATTGCTCATTGGGCGCGTTCGCCTACTCGAAGATACACTTGGTTCACTGATACTGGGCCTGCAAGCATTGCCCAGCGTATGCTGGTTGCCGCTTGCAATCCTCTGGTTAGGCCTGACCGATCAAGCAGTCATCTTCGTAGTGGTGATGGGTGCCCTCTTCTCAATCACACTCGGGGTTGACGCAGGCGTAAAGAATACGCCACCAATCTATCTCAAAGCCGCGCGCAACCTGGGCGCTCGTGGGCTGGCACTTTCTGCGCAGGTTATTTTGCCTGCCGCTCTCCCCGCAATCTTGAACGGCCTGAAGCAGGGCTGGACATTTGCCTGGCGCTCATTGATGGCAGGTGAGCTGCTGTTTTACTCACTGAGCCTCGGTAATCTCCTGCAAACTGGACGCGACCTCAACGATGCATCACAGATAATGGCCGTAATGGTCTTGATCATTACTATTGGAGTAGCTATCGATGGCCTGATTTTTGCCCCATTTGAACGTCGCGTGCGCGAACGCTGGGGGCTGGTCAGTTCGTAACATGCCTCTTAAAGAGATTGGCCGCGAAAACTTCCTCCAAAAAATAAACCCGGAGCATTGACCTGGCTACAGGTCAATGCTCCTGAATCGGTGCCAACGAATATGAATCACTAATAAATGGAATCCAGGTACTATGATATATACAGGAGCTTGATGCAAATCTATAGCCGCTCAGCAGCGAATGCCATCTAACAGATCTGACAAATATAAAGGAAACGAACCATGGACGACACAGCCCGCGAGATCATCAACAAATTCCTGGCACAATACGAAACACTAGCTATTGCAACAGAACATGAAGGGCAGCCTTACGTGACCCGGGCGTTCTTTGTCGAAGAGCCTGTCAACGATACAAACTTGAAGCTCTATTGCACATTTATCACTACATCCCGCAAACTTGCTAACCTGAGGCAGAATCCACGCGTAGGCTTATTTATAGGTCCAAGCCAGCCCACCGTATGGTTAGAAGCCACAGCACAAGCGCGAGTCCTGGAAGACGAGCAAGCAAGCACCACCGCGCGTGAAAACCTGGGGAAAAAGTCGCCTACAGCCGCTATGTTTACTGCCCGCGTGCCTATCGTTGCCGTGGAACTGCGCGTGAACTGGCTGCGCATCACAAACCTGACAGCAAGTCCAACCTTTACAGAGGCCACCTTTGACACTACTTCTCTTGAAGAGGAACAAAAGGTATGAACAGATTCCGCCTCTTTTTGGGGGTAACACGCGCACGCACCTTGCCCGTGATGGCAGCGCCTGTGATCATCGGGTCCGTGCTGGCTTGGCAGCAAGGTGCACCTTTCCAATGGGGATTGTTTGTCCTGACGCTTATAGGCGCGTTGGCCGCCCACCTGGGAGCAAACGTCACCAACGATGTCTATGACTTCGGGGCAGGAACGGACCAGGCTGCGCAAGCAATTATGCCGCAGGGTAACACTGTTACTACAGGCTCACAATTTCTACTTAATGGAAAACTTTCAATCAGATCCTATCGTGGACTGGCAATAGCCTGTTTCGCGGTAGCTCTGCTCAGCGGCATCGTACTAAGTTTCTTTCGCCCCTGGGCAATAGCCTTTGGCATCATCGGCTTCCTACTGGCCTTTTTTTATGTCGCCCCCCCGTTGCGTTTAGCTTACATCGGCCGTGGGCTTGGCGAACTAGACATACTGATTTCGTTTGGCATCTTACCGCTGCTAGGCTCTTACTATGTCCAGGCTGGTACAGTTACATATGTCGCTTTACTGGCCTCTCTGCCAATCGGCCTGTATACGACGGCGGTACTCTACTTCCACCACTTTTTACATTGGCGTGCCGATGAATCTGCCGGGAAAATCACGCCAGTGGTGGCGCTGGGAGAAAAAGGGGCACGTATCGCAGGGGCAATACTGCTTCTGCTAATTGCCGTAACAGTGCTTTTGGATGTTTACCTGAACGTATTTCCCTGGTACGCTCTTATTGCCGCGCTGACGATCATCCCTGTAGAGTTTGCATTAAGGGACGCCACCGGCGATCTGAAATACTACCTCAAACTGATGGCATCAAACATGAACGGAAATATACTAGCGGCACTACTTATTCTAGGGGCGTTACTCGTCCGGGGATTTACTCACACCTAGCGCATCAAGTGGAGTAGTCACAAATCACTGTTTATATGCTATAATGTCACTAAGCACAACTTACCAACAACCTTAATACGGTGAGTGAGCCAAGTCCACGCCGAAGAAAGGAGGGGTACAGTCCCGCATTCATAGATTATTCAGTTCGACATTCTGTCAGCATTGTATTTCGTTCATCGCCTCTCTCAGGCGAGCATGAAGTCATCCACAAGGATTAGGGATGACAGATCCTACCTATCAACGGACAGGGGTGTCCGCGACAAGCAGTTGCGCAGGGTGTAATTCCCGCGTTGACCTGATGTGTACCAACGTCTGTACATGTATTGCTAGTCTTTTAATGAAAGGTGGGAACCTCTATGGCCCAATATGCAGCTGAACGGGCTGCTGCTGCAGCGCCAGCCGTTGCAAATCCCGCTCCTCTTGGCCTTAGCGCCTTCGCACTCACTACATTCGTCCTCAGTTCCGCTAATGCCGGTTTCATTCTTCCCCAGGGAACAGGACTTACCATCGTTGTCGGTTTGGCCCTATTCTATGGTGGTCTTGTCCAACTCCTTGCAGGCATACAAGAGTTTAGGGCAGGTAACACCTTTGGCGCAACCGCCTTCTGCTCTTACGGGGGGTTCTGGCTTGCTGTCGGCATGATCCTTTTACCTCCAACAGGTATTGCTCTCTCACTTGGGAAGAATCTCAGTACAGCACTAGGTGTTTTCGTCCTGGGATGGACCATCTTCACCTTCTTGATGTTCCTTGCTACGTTCAGGCTCACCGGAGCCCTCATGGCTGTATTCTTCTTCTTGTTCCTGACTTTCCTGGCCTTGACCATCGGATATCTGGCAGGTAGTAGTGGGACGACATGGATCCAGATTGGTGGCTGGCTCGGCATTGTTACCGCGCTCGTAGCCTGGTACACTGCGCTATCGGGTGTCCTGGCAGCTACCAAAGCGCCGTTCCAGTTGCCAACTTTCCCAATGAGTTAATCTCGCTGGCAGTCTAAGCTGGACTGAAGGCCTCCGGCCTTAGCAGTGGGTAAGAATGAACGAAGTGAGCAAACTGGTATGCGTTTTGAAGGCGTCTTGCATGGCTTTACTTACCCGCCAATAAGTGGCTGAAGGCTTACAGCAAAATACGCCTGGCTTCCGTATGTGGGAGCCAGGCGTATTTCGTGACTATCTTGGACCAAAAAATTAGCATGGCTCGCGGCTAAATCTTACAAAAAACTTGACCACACAGGTAAGCTACGTTATAGTGGTTATAACTTAATCAGCATACTATGCAAGTACTTATTTGGATTGAAGCGAGGGAAGATGACAACATCTAGCAAGGCAAAGCAAATGACGAAATCATCAGAAGAAGATATACACGAACATCTTACTAGTCTAATCAAACAAGCTGCCGGGTCCTATCTTGCGCACGAGCAGATAAACTTCGATGTGGAAGAGTTGCCGGTTGACCTGCGTTTCTCGGCTCAGAGTAGTTTTGGCGACTACTCGATGCCGGTCATGCCCTGGGCCGGAAAGAATAAGTTAGGGCGTCCGCCATTGTCAATTGCCGAACGGTTGGCCATGGTGCTGCGAGAGATAAACGATCCCGCGATTGAAGAGATCACCGTTACAAAGCCAGGCTTTCTTAACTTCCGTCTGAACCGTCCTGCGACGGGTAAGGCCATCATCCAGCGTGTCCTGGAGGCTGGAGCCGATTTCGGACGAAATAAAGTGGGCATTGACACAAAGGTGGTTGTTGAGCATACCAATATTAATAGCAACAAGGCCGCACACGTCGGCCACCTACGCAATGCGTGTATTGGCGATACTGTGGTACGTATGCTGCGTTCGCAGGGCTATGATGTTGAGGCCGATAACTACATCGATGACACCGGCGTGCAGGTCGCAGATGTTGTCGTAGGCTTCATCCTGCTAAAAGAGGGCGTTTTACAGCTTCCAGGTGGCAATGAGCAATTGCCAGGCGAGCCTTTCGACTACTATTGTTCGCGCATATACGTTGCCGTTGGGCAAGCCTATGAGGCCCGGCCAGAACTGCTGGAACTGCGTAAGGCTGTACTGCGCACTATTGAGCATGGCGATGAGCCTGCCGAGGGGCAGGATTATCCGCTGTTGGCAGCCGAACTCTCACACCGCATTGTAGAGGCACACCTGGCAACAATGGCACGCCTGAATATCTCGTATGACTTAATATCCTGGGAATCAGCAGTCCTGCGTGCCGGGCTATGGAAACGCGTCTTCGCGGTGTTACGCGAGCGAGGCCTGTTGGAGCATCCCGAAACTGGTCCGCTAGCAGGGTGCTGGGTGCTGCCTTTCGGCGAAAGGGAAGGACAGGCCGTTGAAAGCGAGCACACCAGTGACAAAGTGCTTGTGAAAGCAGACGGCACCGCGACTTATACCGCCAAGGACATCGCCTATCAACTCTGGAAGTTTGGCCTGGCCGATGACCCCCAGATAGGGGTAGAGTTTCACTTTGTCCCCTGGGGCCGCCAGCACGATGGACGTATGCTCTGGACGATGCGCACACCCCAGGACACGGCTTCTATAGCCGAGGAAGCTGACCCCAAACGTTTCGGTCACGCCAAACGGGCGATTAACGTCATTGACGTGCGCCAATCGTATCTCCAGCAAGTCGTGTACGAGAGCTTGCGGAGGCTGGGATATACCGAACAAGCCGACAATTCAATACATCTTGCCTACGAAGTCGTTACCTTGTCGGCTGCCACAGCGGCTCGCCTGGGAGTCGATATCTCAGATGGTCGTGAGTCTTATGCTATGTCAGGACGCAAAGGCATTGAAATTAAAGCGGATGATTTGATCAATGCCGCGGTTGCAAGGATGCAAGAGGTGGAAAGCAAGCGAGAACTATCGCATCAAACAGCGGCAATCCTGGCTGCATCGGCCATTCGCTACTTTATGATCCGCTTCAATCTACAGCAGATCATCGCCCTGGATATCGATGAGACCTTACGTCCTAACGGTGATACCGGCGTTTACCTGCAATATGCCTATGCACGGGCAAATAGCATCTTGCGCCGTCTTCACGATGCCAATTATCAGGAACCAGAGCAGCTAGATGTCCTGCCCGAACGGCTGGAGCAAAGTGAATGGGAATTACTTCGGCACATCGATGCTTTCCCGCGCAGGCTAGCAGAAGCAGGTGCCCAACTCGCACCAAATATGCTCGCCTCTTACGCGTACGAACTGGCGGCGCACTTTAGCGACTTCTACGAACATACACCGCCCATGCTCAAAGAGGCTGACGAACGTGTGAAAGCATTTCGCACATTGCTGGTACGCGCAACCGTGCAGACGATGGACAACGCCCTGCGCATCCTCGGATTTGTTCCTCTCGAACGTATCTAATAGGGGCGCGATCAATCGCGCCCAATATGAACCGCCCTGGGAGGCTCTCGCAAGAGTCCCAATAATTCGCAAGTCAGTCAGAAACATGATATCCTTTACACAGGCTCTGATTAGAGCGGCCCTAATAAAACATAACGTAAAGGATACCACAGTATATGACAACCAAAACAAATCTACGGTTTGGCATCAAGACCGCACCCCAGAATACAACCTACGAAGATATGCTCCGTGTCTGGCTCGAAGCGGACACGGTTCCCGTTTTCGAACACGCCTGGCTTTTCGATCACTTCATGCCCCTGGGCCCCGATCACACTGGGCCCTGCCTGGAGGGCTGGACACTGCTTGGCGCTTTTGCAGCTCAAACGAGGCGCCTGCGCGTAGGCTTAATGGTCACAGGTAATACATACCGTCATCCTGCGGTATTGGCAAATATGGGTGCTACGGTAGATATTATTTCGCATGGGCGCATGGATTTCGGTATTGGGGCTGGCTGGAACGAGATTGAGCACAGCGCTTATGGAATCCCACTTTATGCTCCAGCAGAGCGCATTGGACGATTAGCCGAAGCCTGTGAAGTGATCAGGCGCATGTGGACGGAAACTGCTCCTGATTTTAATGGACGATACTACCTGCTTAATGACGCCTATTGCGAACCAAAACCCATTCAAAAGCCCTACCCACCCTTCGTTATCGGTGGCAGTGGTGAAAGGCTGACTTTGCGCGTAGTGGCTCAATATGCCAACATCTGGAATTTTGTCGGTAGTAGTACTGAGGATTTTCGTCACAAGAATGAAACACTTGATAGTCATTGCACAGCCATAGGACGCGACCCGGCTACGATTGAGCGTTCGGTACAATTAATAGTTAATTTCAAAGATTTAAGTGAAACACGAGATACCGTGCGCAGCTTCATTGAAGCGGGCGCAACACATTTGATCTTGAACTTGCGAGCCCCATACCCAGAGGGGATTGTACACCGGCTGGCAGAAGAAGTAGCCGAACCATTGAGTGCGGAGTTTCGCTAAGAGCAGAGAGAGGCTCGAGCTGAGTTTGCCTGGTTAGAAACCTTAGATCTTTGCACACACAGGAGTCATCACACTAAATTGAGGAACCTGGTACGGTGACTCCTACCACTACAACTGCTAAATACTACAAGGCAGCCCCGATAATCTCTGCAATATTCCCTATCCCTTCATTCCTCATAAATTCCTCAACCCCGTCCACAATCTCAACACCTGCACGCGGATTAACAAAATTGATTGTTCCTACCTGAATCGCCGAGGCACCCGCCATGAGAAATTCAAGCGCATCATTCGTATTGCAGATACCACCTATACCAACAATGGGAACCTGAAGATGCGATGACAGCATCTCACGCGCCACTTCATAAACCAGGCGTAGCGCAACAGGTTTCACCGCCGGTCCAGATACCCCACCAGTACCATTTGCAAGTGCTGGACGGCGTTTGCGTGTATTTATACTCATCCCGGTAATAGTGTTAATCAGAGAAAGAGCATCTGCGCCGGAAGATGCAGCAGCTAGCGCCGTCGGGCGCATATCCCCGCTGTTTGGAGAGAGTTTCACAATTAAGGGAAATGTCGTCGCATGACGCACCGCTGCTGTGACATCTGCAACTGCCTGCTCACTTGCCCCAAAGACTGCCCCTCCTTCAAGTACATTTGGACAGGAGACGTTCACTTCGATACCTGCAACCCCTTCCACGCCTTCGAGAAGTCCGGCAAGCTCGACAAACTCTTCAACGGTCTCACCCGCGATGTTGACGATGACCGGCGTCTGCCATGTCGCCCAGGTTGGCGCATATTTTTTGATCACCGTGTGAATACCGGGGTTCTGCAATCCGATGGCATTCAACATGCCTGATGCAGTCTCCAGCGTGCGAGGATGCTCATTACCTCTCCGAGGAGATAGTGTTGTGCCTTTACAGGTGATTGCCCCCAGCCGGTGTATCTCCGCTATTCTTGCGTATTCCACGCCATAACCGAATGTGCCAGCTGCTGTCATGATGGGATTGCGTAAAAGCAGACCACTTTTGTGATGCGGCGCCAGTTCAGTTTGCAGGTTCATCTATTGCTTCGTGCCTCGTTGATACGGTCGCGCAATAACCGCGCCTCATTCGCGGCGACGGTAGCAAAATCATTGCCACTACCAGCATACAGCACTGATCGAGAAACTGCAATAATTGCCTTTTCACCCATTGCATCCACTCCCGCGATCACTGAAGCTTCTAGATCACCTCCCTGTACACCAACACCTGGGATAAGGATCGGCATGTTGGGGCATAGTGCACGAATAGCACGGAGTTCCTGAGGGTAGGTTGCACCGACTACTAAGCCGCAATTGCCTGCCTCATTCCACGATTGCACACGCCGCGCCACCACCTCATAAAGAGGTCTCACCTGCCCTTTCTCACCTTGTACCGGCAGGTCTTGAAAATCGTGAGCACTGGGATTTGATGTGCGACACAAAAGAAGCACCCCCTTCTGCTGGTAGGCAAGAAAAGGAGCCACGCTGTCATAACCCAGGTAGGGATTGACGGTTACAGCATCACAGCCATAGACATCAAATAAAGCGGCGGCATAGTTGCGTGCAGTATTGCCCAAATCTCCACGCTTGGCATCAGCTATAATAGGGACAGGTGCAGGGATAGCACGTAGCACTTCTTGAAAGACATACATACCTTCGGGGCCTAATACTTCGAAAAAAGCCAGGTTAGGTTTATATGCGCAAACATATGGTGCAGTCGCTTCTATGATAGCCTGACAGAAATGTACCACTGCCTGAGCTACTGTCATACTGCGCAAATGAGCAGGGAAGCGATCCGGTTCTGGATCTAGCCCTACGCAGAGCAAGCTATTATGCTGGCGCGAAGCCATTATTAATTTTTCGAGAAAATTCATAAAATTATTGCGTGATGCCTCTCGTACCCGGCTTGACTAGAGGAATGCCTTCAACGCACATTGGGCATGTATCTGGGCTGTATGTCCGTGCTGAGACAGTCAGCAGGGCATAACAGGGCACACCGAATTGATCGATTGCTTCACCGCCGCTACGATCAATAAGTACCTCGATACCAACAATATTGGGCTGAAAATGCCTTATTGCTTCGAGTGTTTCCCGCAGCGAAAGACCAGTCGTCAATACATCATCGACAACCAGTACACGTTCAGTTGGTCGAAGTACGAATCCCCGCCGTAGTTCTCGTCCGCCATTTGAAGCTGGTTCGGCAAGCAAGCAGCGTGTGTCGAGTTGACGCGCTACCTCCTGCGCTAACAATGCACCACCTGTGGTCGGGCCAATAACCGCTTCGATTGCAAGCCCTTCATATCGCAAGGCGATCTCCCGGCAGAGTTGCTCCGTGACACGGGGCCATTCCAGCAGGCGGAACTTTTCCCAGTATTCATCGCTGTGCCGTCCCGAACTAAGCACGAAGTGCCCGTTCGAGACGACGCCCAACTGTTGAACAAGATTCAGCAGTTCAGAACTTTTCATATTACGGCATGTAGTGGACGCTGTTGCGCGGATATTCGACGCAGTTCAGGCAACTCTCACTTCCAGTGATAAACTGTACCAACCGCTCAAAGCCCATCCCGAAGCCAGCATAGGGAATAGAGTCATGCTCGCGTAGTTGCAGATACCACTCGTAATCCTTAGCACTTCCGCCCGCCGCCAACAGATGCTTCATGGCTGTTGAGTTCATGAGGCGCTCGCGCAGGCGGATAGGATCCTCCTCCCGCTCAGCGCCCCCACAGACTTCACCAACTCCCGGCAGCAAGAGATCGGCAGCGTTGACTACCCGCCCGTCTTCGCGGTTCTGCCGCATGTTGAAGAACTTCAGTTCGAGCGGATAGTGTGTGATAAAGGTGGGGAACTGCGTCCACTCCAGGATCGCAATCTCACGCTTGCGGTCGAGATCGTCGCCCCACTCGGTCGCAATACCCATCTTATTGAGTTGCTCTACTGACTCGGCATAAGTGATGCGGCGGAAAGGCGGCTTGATCGTCTCTAGCATAGCAATGTCCGCACCCAACAGCTCCAGCTCTTCATGGCGCGTTTGCAGAGCTGTTTTGACGATATGACTCGCCAGCCGTTCTTCAATATCCAGCAATATCTGCAGGTTCCCGAAGCCGATCTCCGGCTCAACCAGTACAAACTCGGTAAGATGGCGATGGTCAGCGCGTGGCTCAGCCCGGTAACTATGATTGATAGAGTAGACACGGCGCAGAGCCTGGCTGTGAACCAGTGGCTCCAGGTGCAATTGTGCTGTCTGCGTCAAGAAGGCTTTGTTGCCGAAGTAGTCAAAAGAGAACAGCGTCGAAAAATCCTCGCAAGCACCAGTAAGACTTGTGATCGTTGGCGTTGTTACCTCTACAAAGTCCTCAGACTCCATGAAATTGCGAATAGACTTCAGTAGCGTACCGCGCAGGCGGATCAACGCCGCCATGCGTGGCAAGCGTACCAGCATATGTCGATTGCCTAGCTGGCTCATATCCAATAATTTATTCGTGTTCTCTCCCTGTGTTGTAAGTTCCAATGTACTCATGAACAATGTGCTCCTTTCAATTGAGGCGCTTTAACACGCCACAACCTATTAATGACAACATGTTGACAGATTGTTCTCTACACGCTTATCCACTCAGCAACAAGGCCTATATTGTTGAGCTTCTAGCGAGTCCCCGTGTTTGACGCCATTGTCAAACACCGTCGGAGACCAAACAGGTCAAAAAAAATTCCTCACCTCCGAATCAATGAGGTGAGGAAGAAAGATTCTTCGAATAATACGGCACCGGGTCCATCAATGGGATGGACCAGACGACACTTCCGCCGCCTGAGCATTTCTTGCAACTGTGTCCTGTGCCTGAGAAACATCTAATACTGCACCTTTTCCACAGAGTGGAACAACTTGCTACCAACTTTAAATTGCTAGAAGTATACCCAGTGATTTCCAAAAAGTCAAGGGCAATGGCATCGTTTTTTTATCCTACAAATGTGGCTACCCAACGACGGTGACCATCGTCACCTCAAAGACCAGTGTTGAATTGGGAGGAATTGTCGGTGGTTGGCCCGCCGCGCCATATGCCAGCGCCGGTGGTATGATAATGATACGCGTGCCACCGCGCTTCATACCGGTCAGTCCTTCTTCCATTCCCTTGATAATCTGCCCCTGTCCAATCGCAACTGTGATCGGCTGAGCTTTACGATCATATGAACTATCAAATTTCTTGCCAGTTTTCTGGAACCAACCTGTATATTGAACTGATACATTACTGCCTGTCTTGGCAGCAGGGCCACAGCCAGCTTGCACATCACTATACTGTAGACCATCAGATAGTTTGACGGGTGTGCTATTCAAGGCGGGTGGATTCGCAGGGCCAGCTGTCGGGGTCGGGGTAGTTTTCAATCCAGCAAGACAAGCATTGAGTGCTGCTGCAGTCGCTGTCGCATTTATCCTGGCTACCCTGGTAGCAGTGGCGTGCGCGCTCGCAAGCCGGGCAGCAGCCTGGTCAGATGTATAACGTTGATATTCGATGTAACCAACTACCGAGAGAGCGATAACCACCACTGCGACAATGGCAGCCGTCCATATACGCTGCCTGCGTCGACGACGCGCCTGGCGCTGTATACGCTCTTGTTGACGTTGTCCTGGTCGATATTGTTTCTGCGGTGTTCCTTTATTTTGCCCATTCACCGTTTGCGCCATAGGGATAATCTCTCCTTGCATGTTAATGATAAGGAATTGCATGCAGAGAGTACCATTACCTGAGTATTCTGGCAAGAGGGGAGGGGCTAACCCAATAAAGCCTGAACGGAAAACAGAGCTAAATCTATGATACGATACAAGACTCAGTTCAGAAAGAGGACGAGGGCAAACAATAGCATCACGGCCACACTTTTCTACCCTCCACCCATGTTTGGGTAATAACCTCCGATGATGCCCCGAAGAACAACATGTCCAGAAAATCCTCGGTATTCCACCCTGCCAGCGACGGATGATGCAAATCCACCGCAACAAAATCAGCAGACATACCGGGGACGATCGCACCCGTCTCTAAGCCAAGAGCGACAGCGCCACATCGTGTGCCATAAGCTAACAATAAAGGGCCGGGGGACGCCAGTTCATCAGCAACCAGTACACGCCGCCGTTGGTAGCGCATGCGAGCAGAATATTCCGCCCAGCGCAGTTCTTCAATGGGATCGATGCGAGTATTGCTATCCGAACCAATCGCCAGCGGAATGTGCGTGGCCAGGAGTTCTGTGTAGGGAGCAATACCGTCTCCGAGATCGCCTTCGGTCGTGGGACAGACACAAACAACACAGCCATATTGCGCAAGTAATGCGATCTCAGTTGCATTAGCGTGAGTGGCATGCACAATTGTTGTCAATGTTCCCAATGCTCCGAAGCGTTCGAGCAGTTCGATGGGGGTACAGCCATACACAGCCTGGCACTGCTCGATCTCCACAATTTGCTCATCGGCATGGACATGTAGGGGGAGATGATGGATCTGGTTATATCCGGCAATTGCGCGAAACCAATCCTCTGGTACTGCGCGCACAGAGTGAGGCGCTACTCCAATGGGAATATCTCTGACGCGCAATGCCTCGACACGATCGAGATAAGCATCGACAGAGACATCGCAGAAGCGGCGTTGATCTTCCTCAGGTGGCTGATTAAAACTACTCTGCGCATAGGCCGTCATGAGCAAGACGACACGTATACCCGCATCGCGCCCGGCCTGAATTATTGCCTCAGACATCGCATTGGGATCATCGTAGGGCCGTCCGCCAGGTTGATGATGTACATAGTGAAATTCACCCACGCTGGTATAACCAGCCCCCAGCATCTCACGATAGGTAGTCAAGGCTTTTTCATACAGCGTGTCAGGGTTCAGGTGCTGCGCCTCAGCATACATGGAGCGCCTCCAGGTCCAGAAGGTGTCCTGTCTGGAGAGCGGGCGATGAGTATGTCCGCGTAGTGCACGTTGAAAGACGTGGCTGTGGGTGTTGACAAAGCCCGGGAGCAGGGCTACGCCTGGTAGAGCTGAGACATCAGAAGGCACAATGAATTGCACTCCTTCACTAGTTTCTCCTCGTGGCATGATGGTGTTGATACGACCATCGTCAGCGATGGAGATGATCATATTGGATTGCAGACCCTGCGGAGTATAAATATAAGCTGGTGCCAGATGCTTCATCGAGATTTCTCCTAAGCAGTGAGATTTAAAAGCCTGAACCCTACATAGGCTAAGTACTATACCGGTCCTGGATCGCCGATCAAATGGAAACCAGCCCAGAAATATGGATGCACTTGATATGAGTGAATTGAGGTACGGGCACGCGTCAGGAATACACGCTGCGCACTTGCGAGTGCGGCAGCCTTGCCATAGTCGCTTAACAACGCCTGGTAGAACATTTCCATCAGTTCTGCGCTACTGGCGTCATCGACTTTCCATAATGTCGGCAACAGCGAAGCTGCACCCGCATAGAGAAAACCACGTCCCAGGCCGATAACCTCATCAACACCACCGACGATAGCACGCCCTGTTTCACAGGCGCTTAAGGTTACAAGAGAACAGGAGGAAAGATCAAGGTTAAAGACTTCAATGGTACTCAACTGGCGGTCGGCAAGCTTGATATGTGAGAAGTTGGCAGCATCGAGCCGGAAAAGCCCATGGCCGGCGATATGCACAATAGGGCTGCTAGGTCCGGCCTGTCGCAAGAGTGTAGAGGTGGCAGCCTCGTTGAACATGCAGGTAGCGCCCAATTGTTTTGCTACCGCCTGAGCTTCCTGCACGACAAAAGCAAGACGACCACCATCAGAAAGTCCCATCACCAGTGATCTCTTTAAGGGCACCCTATTTGCTTTGATACGCCGTCCTCGCTGGCGACAAATGTCCATGAGTGCTGCGGCTGGGAGATAGGACACGTCCAAGCGTTCGATGACAAACTGCACCCCATCGAAAAGACAATGCAACGGCAGATAATGCAGCATACCATAGGGAACAATTGTCAGGTGCTCACAGGTGCTCAATGCACTAGATACAGGTCTCAATAGCAAGTCATACATGTACTGCAGCAGTCCAAGGCCATTTTCCTGCAGGCCCGCAAAGGCCTGGAAGCGGTCCCTGGCTCCACTCGCTTGCGCCGCTAAATCCAGGTTGACGCGCCAGAGCGAGAGGAGACGTTCCAATTTGGGAACGGCCCCTTTTACGACATGCACATCTGCACCATCGCTGGTGAGTTGGAAAATGTACACGTCTTGCTCGGTCAGGTAGTATTCCAGCATCAAGACTGTACGCTCTATTTTGGGCCACAGTGAAGTAACGACCCCATCAGACCACTGCGGGCGCGAACGTGCTACCAGGTCACCAGCCAGGCGTAACTGCAGTTGTTCTAGCAGTTGTTCGATTTTGCGCTCCCGCTTCCGCATCTCCTGTCGCGCCTGACCGGGTTTCATGGCACGAATGCGCATGATCGCTGTATCACTCAAGTTCACTTCGTTCTCAGCCTCGTAGACGATGTTACTGAACCATGCCTGTTCTTCGCGCAGCCGTGCCAGGTCTTCAAGGATTGCTTCTCCTGCCTTATCACCAGCTCGTAAGCGAATATCAATATTGTTACGCAGGTAATCACCCAGCACTCGCGACTTGGCTTTTTCAACATAGACCAGTGCCTGGTCTGTATTTCCACGCTTCAATGCCAGGATCACTGCATGCTGGTAGACACCACCTTTATCCTCCAGGAAACTACTGCGTTCGTACATCACGAGGTGACCCTGTACATCGTCGATACCCTTTATGGCTTGATCATAGTAGTGTGCTGCCGCTTCCAGGTCTCCATGATGCTCGGCAATTTGCCCTAGCAAATAATCACATCGATATTTAAGGTCAAGCAGATCCTGGCCTTGTGCAATATCGAGCGCCTGTTGACACAGATACTGTGCACTCGCCGTATCTCCCTGGTTTACATATATACGCGCTTGCAGCAGCGCCGCTCTCGCCAATTGCGGCAGTGCCTCCTGTTCGGCAAAGGCATCAGCGACATGACGAGCTTCGCGCAAGCTGGCATCTAACTCTCCATCAGCAAAGTACAGCTCTGCCTGTTGCAAGCGCACAATGGTCGCAAGGCCCATGAAGCCAATCTCTTCCAGGATAATACTGGCCTCCTGTAACTTCTCGTCAGCATCTCCATAATCCCCTTCGAGCATGGCAGCCTCGGCCTGATACATGAGGGAATGGGCAAGGCTATGACGGTGTCCTGGGGATTTACGGAAGTAAGCATTCGTCTCTCCAGCAAGCTCATATGCTTCACGTGCACGATTGAGACGCAACAGGCAAAGACATGTCTGCTGGGCAACCTCTGCCACTTGGTATTGCATGGCGTGACTTTGAAAGATGGCACGGCTGCGATTGAAGAGCAGCAGAGCCTGGCTGTAATGCCCCTGAGCAGCATAAATTTGGGCGATGTTTAATTCCTCTCGCGCTACCGCAACCTCCTGTCCCTGGTGGCTGGCAAAGGTGGCGCGAGCCTGTTCGTGTAATGCTACCGCTTCGCGAAACCTGCCCATGGCCGCAAGGGTGATAGCTTTGTTGCCCTTGGCACGGGCGATATACAGATCAACCCCCTCACCCAGCAAGCCATAGGTTTCAATGGCCCGGTCGAAGAGGCGCAGTGCTTGGTCATATTGGCCCGATTCATAGCTGATAATTGCGGCATTTACATCGATTTGCCCTGCACGCAGGTGTTTTCCGTAGCGCATGAAGATTTCACGAGCAGCCGCCGCATCGCGTAGAGCTTCGGAGGTACGATTCAGTTGCATGCAGGCGCTGACACGTCCAATACGCGTACGAGCCCAGCTAACTTCATCGCCAATCTCCAGAAATTCCTCTCCGGCAGCATCTAAAAACGGCAGTGCTTCCTGGTCACGATCCATACGCCTCAATGCATCACCCCGTGCCATCAAGCCCAGTGCGTGCACATACCTGCTCTGTATCGCCTCACCAATAAAAAGCAGGTGCCCGGCCAGGATAAAAGATAAGCCCGATTCTTTGGTCCATTGGCTATCGGCCTCGCGCTTGATCAATTCGACCAGCAGGTTAATTGAGGTATCGTCGAATGCAGGAAGGTATGTTTGTAGTAAATGCTGCCCCTCCTTCTCATCCATGCGCAGGAGCGCGGCTATCAATTGTTGAGGCGTCACAAGAACCTCTTCGGAGCATGAAACATCTTTAAACACAAAGAGCTACTGTGGAACATTCCGCACGTTCTACAGGATAGAACTACAAGATTTGAGTTCAATTTTGTAGAGCAACTGGTAGTTGCTCGATCACAATTATACCCTCAGGGAATTGTAATTCCAGCGTGTAGGTTGCAGGAGATATCGATGAGAAGATGAAATTACCGAGTTCATCGATATTCTGCATATACACAGCATTTGCTGCCGATGAAAGAACTACAGGGATCCCCTGGAGTGCCTCTAAGGCTAACCCCTTGCAGGTAACCAAACCGATCAATTGTAAAGAGCCTCTACGGCTCGCGCTCCGCTCGACCTGGATCGAGATACTGAAGTCCTCCGCCGTATAGCGACGAGGCCAGATTTCAGAACCTGCGACGTTACGCTGGTAAGCAAAACGGGGCTGTGGAGGCAGTAAGTTAGCAACAACGCGCCGGACCTGGTTACCTGGCCGATCACGCAGACGGTCTGCAAGACGTTTCGCTTCCTGCGGCGTCGGATGATGATTATTCAGGGAGAAGGGATGAACGGATACACGCTCAACGAGCATAGGATCATCAGCCAGAAATTCTGTGAGCGTTGCCACCTCTGCAGCGCAGAGTACGCAGGTACTCAGGTGAATTTTGACAGCCATAGCAAGGTCGTTGCTGAGCAACCCTAGCCGATATTCGCCGAGTACTTGATCAGGTGGGCAATCCCACCTGTAGAGTTTACTGGTAAGCGAGAGTTCTATTCGACGATAGTCTGCTAACAAAGACGAACAGCGCCGGCATTGTGAAAGATGCTGCTGAACAACTGGCCGTACCTTCTCTCCTGCCACATACGCGAGCAGTTCTTCATCGCGAATAATCCCTGGTTCACTACACTCCATGAGCGTTTCCTTCAAACATAGGATACTGGCAGGCGGCTATAACTGTATATCTTGCTTACGCTGTAACGTAAGTGCCGCCCTACTGAGTAAGAAATCTGGCAGTAAATTGACGATTCTCCCCTATTCGCCGGTAGACTGCACGCTTCTCAGCAGGCTTCTTTTGTCTTTTTCACCTGAATAAACGAACCTAGTCAGTATTTTAGCATTTGCCTCTTCAAGAGAGGCGAATGTTGCAAGCTTGCTAGACATTACAAATGTTGATGTTTGAACAATGCCCGTAGTCGACGGTTGCGCCGTAGCCGCTCTAATACGTTACGTTTAATGCGATACACATCTTCAACCGTAGGAAAAAGCCGGCTATGCTGGCTGCTGATCTCGCTCGGTTTCATTCCATGAATGTACGCAAGGTAGATCAACACGCGCTCATCCTCGCCGTTCAGCTCTTCTTGAATGACCTGCCACAAGCCTTGTGCTGAGATGCTGGATACGACATCATCAGCGGGATCATCAGAAACAGGTTCATGCTCTATTAATTCCAGGGCCTCTTCATACTGACGTGCCTGGCGTGATCGTACCTCGTCAGCTATGACACTATGGACGCACATTTTCAGGTACTTCAATACAGCTGCCAGCGAGTCAAAATTATCCATTTTGGCAGGTGTAAGCGCCTGTGAGAATTTGGCAAAAGCGGCATTGACAAGCGGAGCGCTTCCATCCTGCCCGAACAAAGAGGCCGCGCTCTGATGCTGGTTGACCCACGTGAGTACGAGCGGAGCATACTGCTGGTAGATACAGGCCCAGGCATCGTCATCACGCCTGGTGATGGCATGGCGGAACAATTCTAAGCAGTAACGATCATTTGATACGCTTTGCTTAAGAAATTTGTTGGTCTCTTCGGAGCAGCAACGAGCCAAGTCGTTAATTGAGAGCAGCTCCAATGGGGGCACACTATCAGCCTGTCCTCCCAGACCTGGATTCGAACCAGGTGATTGAGAGGGCTTTCGAGACTCCATCGACAATCGCTCCCTGCTTCCAGATAACTAGGTAATCCTCGATGCCCAAGCAGTATATCATGTGAAACTCAAGCGCACAAGGCTTTAAAATAGAGCATTTACAGCTTTTCTGTAGTATCGCGTGTTGCATCTGGAAGTCGAGCGAGTAGGAGAAATGGCCTATAGGATAGACGGGCTAAGGAGCAAGTTGATATAAGATGAGTCAGATGTCCTATAGACTCTTCTCGATTTTGTCGGATTGGGCCTTTTGTGCTATGCTTGTATAGCTTTTGCGCACCCGCGTACCATATGATTTCACAGTGTGGCCTTGAATATTTAATAAGTGAATTTCGCGTGTCTAAACAAAGGAACTTCTCATCATTAGTTTCAGATCTTGGAGCATTGCATACATGCCACAGCAGCCTGCAACCTCAACGGATCGGCTCGCTAACGTGATTGAGGTCATTCAACTTGGCCGCAAGACAGGCATATTGACGGCTGAGCGAGATACAGGCTCGCTGCTCGAACACGGCATGATCACTTTCATTAAAGGGCAGGTTGCCCAGGCAAGCGTTAGTCAGCACGCTGGTTTTCCAGCTTTCAGCGTGCTTAAAACCTGGGGCGCTTGTCGATTCGCATTTACTCCATCAGACCCATCACAGATCACTCAACAAATAACTCAACCGCTGCCTCCTGTTTCAGGTGATTCATCAACATTTCGGGCCCTCTCCACAGACCCAACCCTGCACACACAGGCGCTGGCTAATCACAAGCAAGCGGGTTCGATGGCAGCTGGGGAGCAAAGCATGAATGGCGCGAGGGGCATGCAACCAGGTCCAGCTGCAGGTGGAGTTCCCTACCCGGTACGTCCGTACGACGAGGCCTTAGTTTGGATCGAACGTGTGGGCTTATCTCGTGCTCATAGACGGTTATTTTTGTTGATTGATGGATACCGGAGCACACCAGAATTAGTACGCCTGATGGGGCGCGGACAGGAAGAAGTAAACACTTTATTGCGTGATTTGGAAGGTGTCGGCCTCATACAACAAACATAGTTAGTTGGGCTAGTAAGAATTGCTGATACCGGTCCATCACGCCGCTTCACCGCTGTTGCTCCGCTTGCACCACCAGTCCAGCAAACCATAACAAGCGAGGCTCGCTATGGTTCGACCGGCAGCGTACCCGTGTTGGCGGATAGTACACTCGCGCATATAGTGCAAAGTAAACGCCCGCAAGCAACGTTTCAGATGACCCCCGGCGGCCAGAGTGGGATGTTTCAAGTAGCACAACGTACCCTCACAATGGTCCCATGGACTTACTTTGTGCTCAGTCCAGTCAGCACGGTGACAGCAGTCGCCAATCAACAATTGTTTAACACCGTCGTTATCGCGTTTATAGTGCTGGTGTTGGCTGCATTCACCGGTTTACTAGTAGGACAACTTATCACGCGACCTATACTGCGTTCTGTTGAGCGACTACGCAGCAATAGCGGGGCGTTGAACAGGCTGGCAACGAAACAGCAAAGCGCTGCGACTGAGCAGATGTGGGTTGTGGATTCTTCACAGGTGGGTTTGCAATCCGTGCAATACTATACGAATGCGACAAGTATCGCCGCACGTCGACTCTCCGATATGGGCCTGGGTTTGATACAAAATCGGGACTATCAAAATGTAGAGTCAATGCGACAGGTAGTCAGTCAAATGATCAGTGCAGCTCAGTACATTGAAAAAGTCGCACATTATCAAACCACCAGTAACCAGAAATTGGCAACTGCTATCAAAGTCACGACGCAAGTCAATGAACAACTTGCTGAAGGCGCCATTTCCGCCTCTGATGCTGCTTCACAACTGGAGCAGGTGGTGAGCGAGTTGCGCCAGGTGGTCGGGAGATAAGGATACGGTGTTACAGAGTTGCTTCCATAATGAGGCGCGCCACTTTTGCCGGGGCCTGTATCTGGGGCATATGCCCCACACGCGGCAATAGCACCATGTCAGAACTAGCAATGCCACTATGTAAATCGCGAGCACTAATGATTGGGAGCAAACGATCGCGTTCTCCCCAGATGATGGTTGTGGGAACTCGCACATCTGCCAGCAACCCGTCCAGTTCCTCGCGGGGATCATAGCTACTCATGAAGCCAGCATAGGCTGGAGTTTGCGAGTTGCGCACAACTTCATCCAGCATAAATTTGGGAACCGGCAATGAAAATCCCAGGGTATGCTCAAGCATACGCCGCGCGGCAGCGTGATCAACGGCATATGGCGAGTTCATACCCTCGCGCCTCAAGCCTGCACTGTTGAGTAGAAAGAGGCGCTCGACGCGTTCAGGATGCTCCACAGCAATGCGTGTCGCAATCCAACCGCCAAGCGAATTGCCAACGAGTATTGCACGTGGATAGCCAAGCGCATCAAGAAAGCGTTCCAGGTAGAGTACATGGGTACTGACATTGGTTCCCTCCGGAGCCAGGGGCGTTTTGCCAAAACCAGGCAAATCGGGCGCGTACACCAGGTATTCTCCGCTCAACAGCGGCATGAGCGCAGCCCAGGTCTCAGCGGAGCTGCCAAGGCCATGAATCAGCACAACGGGCATGCCACGTCGCCCGGCACAATAGTAATGCATGGCTACTCCACCCAGATTACACGTTTCTTCACGTATACCTGCCAGCAACATGCCTGCGCGAATCACATCGCGGGTGGTTTCCCACGGGCGACGATAGAACCGCACTGCTAGCGCTGCTAGTGCCCCTGCCGCTATTAAGGTCAATAGCATTGGAAAGAAAGAAAAGGATTTTTCTTTGGCTGAAGACATAACATATCCTCGTGCATGTAGCCCCCACGCCAGCCGGCCACAAGGATGCACCCTTGTGGCCGGCTGGCGTGGGATGTTTCCTTTTCCGGTTACAGGCCCTGCCAGGCATTGTTTACCCAACTATTTCCTATTCACCGCCACCGCTAACAGCGATCTCTGACGCACTCTCGGGATTAAACTCGACGACTACATCCCTGTTGCGCTTCTCCACGTGTCCCCAGACGTAGAACACCGTCGTGAGCAACACAATGAAAGCCAGAGGTAAGAACTGGGTTAATTCGTAGGTGACACGAGCGATGCCGTTGTTAGCGACGGTGGCATCGCTCGGCCAGAGGATGAAGAAACTGGCGACAGCAGCATATGCCAATGGCAATATCGTGGCGATCCACGCACCAACTATGCCTCCAGGTACCTTATATGGACGATGTACATTAGGATACTTGTAGCGCAGGATCAGGAACGAGGGGAAGATGAACAGGTACGACAGCGTGGTTGTCGAGATGACGAATCCAAGCACCAGCCCGAAAAGCAGGACTATACTGCCATTACCAAATGCTGTAATTAATATGGCCGCCACCATCGCTATCGATGCTGTGATACCTGACATGGTATTCACGACAATCGGCGTGCCGTATTTGCCGCTGAATCTGCCTAAGAAGGATGGGGCAGTGCGATCAAGCGAGGCAATAGCATAGGTACGGTCAGCGCCAATGATCCACGTACCACCACTTGAAGCCAGGCCGAGCACATAAGCCAGGGCAACCAGCCATCCGAGGCCGATCGCGATAGCTGACGGCAATACAGTCCCAACAGACTTATACGCAGTGAGGAAACTGCCCACATTCGTGAGTTGAGACTTCGGGAGCGTAAAAAGTATAAAGGAGATCAGAATGCCATAGGCAATTACCACAATAATGCCTGCGCGGATCAGCGAGCGGGGCACATCGCGCTGCGGATTGACCATCTCTTCGCCTGCGCCGTTTTGTAGTTCAAACCCGACCCAGTTAAAGATCAACACGGGTAGGACAGCACCTAAGATTGGCAACCAGTTAGCTGTGGGGATCAGATCAGTAAAAGTCAGGTGTTGGCCAGTAGAGTGACCACCAAACACGTAAACAAGCGATAAGACGACAAACACTGCGATGAGCGCGAATTTGGCATACGAACCAAAGACGGAGAGCCATTTCCCGACGCGCAAAGATAGGATAGCAGACCAGGTCACTCCCCAGATGAAAATCAGGGCGACCACTATTCTGAAAATAGTGTTGGTCACGACGCTTCCACCGATCTGGGCATCTGGGCTACCAGCGAAGAATGTGGCGATGGCTGCGATGGCCGTGACCGCCAGTGTGCCGCCTACCCACAGTGGGTTGGAGATCCAGTAGAGCATGGCAGCCAGGGCGGCAAAAAAGCGTCCACCCGCCATCTTGCACCACTCGTAGACGCCACCTTCCTGGGTGAAGGTACTGCCGAGTTCAGCAGTCAGCAAACCATAGGGGATAAGAAACGTTATAGCCGAAATAAGCAGCCAAAAGAGCGCCTGCCCTCCACTTGAAGTAACAGCACCGAGCGTGTCGATACCAATAATTGCAGCGATGGTGATGAAGATCATGTCGAAGATTCTGAACTCTTTGCGAGCTTCTTTTTCTCCTGAAGAGTCGCCTCGGTTGTGACTTCACGGATACTTGTGTCCATTAGGGGTATCCTCCTTTACGCCACTTGATCTCATGGCGTATGTTTCAACACGGTGATGGGTTGAACGCCGTATTACTGATGATGATAAACACAGCCAATACGTAGGGTTAGTATGAAGTTGCACTTGTACTGTTGGTTTTTTACTGTATGAGCCACCTCCTTGTGGTCTACTAGCCAGTGACATGCATAAAATGAATAATAACGAGGAAGGAGAGCAGGCAACTCTACCTTGTGCGATAGTATACACTACAATCTCTAGAATTTGCAATATAAAGAGGAATCCGCCCTTATTCAAAAGGCTCAAGCACCGGCGTGCCATCATCATCTATATGCAGTTGCTGCACTCGTAGTTCGGCCTTTTCGAGCAAGTCGCTACAGTGCTGCGCTAATTTCATGCCCTCTTCATAGTAGTGCAATGCGCGTTCAAGAGGCATCTGCCCATCTTGCAACGCTGCTACCGCGGCCTCAAGTTGAGCGAAGGCTTCTTCAAAGGACAGTGCTTCCATACTTTTCACCTTCTCGCAAGAGCACGCTCTTGCCCCTATACTATCGACGGACTATGGCATGGATATGCCCATCTGTTACCTGGATGGTCAGTTGATCGCCTGTTTGTACCTGCTGCATGCTGGTGACAATGGTCTGATCAGCATCCCGGCGCACAACTGCATAACCACGTGCAATTGTGAGCAGGGGGCTAAGGGAGTGCAAACGCAACGCTATGCCCCGCAGGCGCTCGTGATGGAGTGAAAGGATATACTGTATGCGCGCCTGCAACAGCGCAGAGGTATCGTCAAGTCGCTGTTGCAGTCTCTCAAGCTGATATTGCGGGTTCAGGCGCAGTAAATCACGCCTGGTTCTCTCCAATTGCTCACGCTGATCACTTAAAAACGCATCCATAAACTCTGTTAATTCCTGCTGGAGTTCCACTACGTGAGCACGCCATTCGGCAATATCAGGGACAGCAGCCGATGCTGCCGCCGTCGGGGTCGAAGCTCGCTGGTCTGCCACAAAATCGGCTATGGTGAAATCCGTTTCGTGACCAACGCCGCTGATAACAGGGATACGCGAACGCGCTATCGCACGCGCAACTACCTCATCATTAAAGGCCCATAGCTCCTCTATCGAACCCCCGCCGCGTCCAAGAATCACGACTTCGGCCTCTCCATGCTCATTGAGTAAATCAAGAGCCTCGGCAATGGCAGCCGGAGCCTCCGCGCCCTGCACAAGCGCCGGAGAGAGGATCACACTCGCCAGTGGATAGCGTGTGCGTAACACGCGCAGCATATCGCGCAAAGCTGCAGCTTGTGGAGAGGTCACGATACCGATTACGGAGGGGGAGGCAGGGAGAGGGCGTTTGCGCGAAGCATCGAAAAGCCCTTCAGCAGCCAGGCGCGCCTTGAGCTGCTCAAAGCGCAGAAAGAGCGCACCTTCACCGATCATTTCGACATCTTCGACGTACAGTTGTAATTTTCCATCACGTTCATACAACGAGATACGGCCATTCGCGGCAATTGCCATGCCATCGCGCAACTCTGGAGCTGCTGAACGCATACGGGCATTTTTAAAGAAGACGCAGGGTAGTTGCGCCTCGGCGTCTTTGAGCGTGAAATAGCAATGACCCGAGGGATACATTCTATATCCCGAAACTTCACCCCGGACCCATACGTCCTGCAATATCTCGTCCGTCTCCAGGAGTTCTTTCAGATAGCGTGACACCTGTGAAACGCTTAAGACGGATGGCGCGTCTAAAAATAGCATCTATCCCCCCGCGGAGCCATCGATAGTCATAAGCAACTGCCCATATTCTACGGGCTGCCCATCCTGGACAAATATCTCGACTACTCGACCAGCTACCGATGTTTCTACCTCGTTGAGTACGTTGAGCGATTGGATAGTCCCGACGAGTTGGCCAGCCTTGACACGATCACCCACTGCAACCAGGGTTCCGCCCTTAGGTTTGGCCCATACATGGAATGTGCCAACGAAAGGTGCTACAACTTTGTGTTCTGTTTCTTTGGGCGATGCGGCAGGAGCAACGTTGTCGGCAGCATTGCTAGTAGGACGCACATATTGAGATCCCGGGGACTGGTCGCTGTTCTCGGGCAATTTTACTTTGCGCAATACAAGCCGTATTCCCTCTGCAGCACGTTTCAATTCTAGTTCGGAAACGTCGCTGCTATCGAGCAGGCGCACAAGGTGTTGCAACTGCTCAATACTGATGACTCTGGTGGAATCATTTGCTCGAGAGAGTTTACCGGTACTTGCTTCCTTAGAGGAACGATTACTGCTTCCGTCCATTGTGTAGCTCTCCAAATCCAGGTAATGTCCCCTAAGCTCTTTCTACGTATGAGCCTGTGGTCGTGCTGACCCGGATCATATCACCTGTAGAGATGAAGAGCGGCACCTGCACAACCAGGCCGGTTTCGGTCGTTGCAGGTTTCGTACCACCAGTAGCAGTATCGCCCTTGAAACCCGGCTCCGTATATTCAACGCGCATAACAACTTTTTCGGGTGGTTCGACAGATATTGGCTCCCCATCTAAGAGGACCAGGTCAAGCTCCAGGTTATCGATGAGATAATTTTTAGTGTCGCCAAGCTGCTCGGCGGTCAATATAATATCGTCGTAGGTATTGGTATCCATGAAATGGTACTGGTCGCCGTCTAGATACTGGTAGATCACCGTACTGCGATCGAGGTAAATGCGTTTGAATTTTTCACCTGCATCAACGGTGCGATCAAACGTTGCGCCGGTACGCAAATTACGCAGTTTCATACGCACAATTGCGCCGCCGCGCCCCATTTTCACATGCTGCCAATCTAGAATGCTGCACGGCTGCCCTTCAAATTCGATGGTTACGCCTTTTTTCAGGTCGCCTGTGGATATCATTTAACACCTCCCCTTTAACTACCGCGGAATCACCAGCCTGGTTGGTGAGTGCGTTAACACCTCAGTACCTTTCTCTGTAACCAGGACACAATCTTCAATGCGTACACCGCCCCAACCTGGGATGTATACTCCTGGCTCGACAGTGACAACCGTGCCTGCAGGCAGCAGCATATCTTCAGGTGCGCGTGGCGACAGCATAGGCCCTTCATGGATCTGCAAGCCTACACCGTGACCCGTGCTGTGAACATAGTACTGAGCCAGATCTTCAAGTGCATCACGCGCTAAAGCATCAGCCTCTTTGCCTGTGATACCCGCATGTATGCCGGACTCACATGTCTTCATTGCATGAAGTACAGCATGATAGACCTCTAGTAAGCGAGGATCGGCAGGCTCACCGAGACAAATGGTGCGAGTCATATCCGCACAATAGCCTTGATAGCGGGCTCCCATGTCAATTATAATCGGCTCGCCGCGCTGAATACGCCGCTGGTTTGCTCGAGCATGAGGCATCGAGCTATGAGGACCGGAAGCGACGATTGTTTCAAAAGCCGCGCCATCCGCACCCAACATTACCATGTGGTGCAATATTTCCCACTGCACCTCTTTTTCTGTCATACCGGGTTGTATCCAGTCGCAGATATATGCAAAAGTCTCATCAGTGATGGCAATGGCTTGCTTGAGTAATGCCAGTTCATCAGGCTGTTTCACCTGGCGCAACACATCGACAAAGCTACGCTCGAATGGCCGCAGAGTATAGATGTCCTGGCCGGCATCACTAATCTTCTCAAATTCTGCATAACTGATGGCCGAAGATTCGACGCCAATTTTTTTCCAGCCATACTCTTTAGCTAACTCAACAATAGCAGGTGCATATTCTCGCCCCTCAGGGATGATCACATGCCAGCCAGCAGCCTCGTTCTCTGCTGCTTCTTTATACAGGGTATTGGTCAGCAAGAGTTGCTCTCTCTGACCTACCAGCAACATGCCGGCCCCTTCTACATCATCGTTAAGCCACCCACTCAAATACGAACGATCCTGGGGCTGCGTAACGAGAAAGGCATCCAGTTCTTGTTCAGCTATCCATCCACGAAGTTGACTGATGGTTTCTTGGCTCATATAGTTCCTTCTGTGAGCGAACTCTACATAATGCGATTGAAGTTTTTCTGCCGCCCGTGTTGCGTCGATAATAGTTTGCTTGCGTCTTGCATCTGTAGTTGCAATTATACCACTTGATCGAAAGCGCGCAAGACGGGCAACCAGAAGTACAGTACTTCTCGGAAAAGAGAGATAAAAGGGACCTGCACGGTCCAGAGCAGATCCGGAAGCACTCCTGAGCAGAGGGACCATCATAACGGCAGTATGCATGGGACCAGCAGATTCCTCAGTACAGTTCCTCATCGTGGATAGTGGTATTAAGCGTACCCACCAGGTCAAGGGAGGTTGTATCGACCGCCTTCAAGTCGGCTGTTGAGGCTGCACCTTCGCGCAAGAACGCCTGCGAACGATTGTCGTACACTTTGAAGCGATTGCCAAAGGAGAACATATATTGATGTACCTGGCCCGTCTTGCGATTCAACACCAGAATGTCGTCGCCTTTATTACAGGTATGAGTAGCTAAACAGCGGGAGCGATCGAGGAAGGACCCTATAAGCACCTGTGAATTTTGGCTCCAACTGGAAATGGTATATTGATGTATCACCCCAAGCGATGAATTAAACGCTATAAAGGTACTCTGTCCCGCTTTTTGGTCATATAGCATGGCACTTAGTGAGGACAGGCCAAAGTGACCAACATACAGTACCTGGCTTGTTTTCCACCCGGAAAAACTTTTCTGGTCCACCAGCGACAGGTCTGAGCCAAGAACCAAGAATTGCGCATCTCCACTCCCTGGATCATATAGTAGCAATTGCGCACGACCTGAGCCGTTAAAATCACCGCTATGGACTTCCCAGTTTCCTGGCAGGTTGTGTATCTGCTGATAGCGCGCGACAACCATTTTGCTATCAAAATTCATAACGCGTGCCTCGCCAGTGGTACGATCATAGAGAAAGATGCCATCCTGGTGAGGATTAACAAAGCGACCAACATACACTTCCCAGGAATTATTCGAGAGCGTGTATTGCTGCTCCTGGTCAATGCTAAAATCTTTTTTGAAATCCAATACGAAGATGTTAGGCGTGCTTCCCTGCGCCCCCTGTGGTACGCTGCCACTCAGATCATCTCCCGGCTTTGGGATTGTATCAATGATTGTATGCTCTATATCCAAATTCGCACCCGACGTGTTGGTTGACGTTGGACTCGGCGTTGCCGTCGGACTCGGGCTCGGACTTGGGCTTGGACTCGGTGTCGGCTTCGGTTTTGCTGTCGGACTCGGGCTCGGGCTCGGTGACGGCTTTACCGCCGGACTTGGACTTGGCGTCGGACTCGGTGTTGCCGTCGGACTTGGACTTGAGCTCGGGGTCGGACTCGGGCTCGGGGTCGGTGTTGCCGTCGGACTCGGCGTTGCTGTCGGACTCGGGCTCGGACTTGGTGTCGGGCTCGGCGTTGCAGTCGGACTCGGGGTTGCACTTGGTTTTGCTGCCGTGCTCGGCGTCGGACTTGGGCTCGGGGTCGGACTCGGCGTTGCCGTCGGACTCGGACTCGGCGTCGGACTCGGTGTTGCCGTCGGACTTGGACTTGAGCTCGGGGTCGGACTCGGGCTCGGCGTTGCAGTCGGACTCGGGCTCGGGCTCGGCGTTGCCGTCGGACTTGGACTTGCTGTCGGACTTGGGCTTGGACTTGGTGTTGGACTCGATGTTGGACTTGGGCTCGGACTCGGGCTCGGGCGTGGACTTGGTGTCGGGCTTGGACTCGGCTTTGCCGTCGGGCTCGGTGTCGGCTTTGCCGTCGGGCTCGGTGTCGGCTTTGCCGTCGGGCTTGGACTTGGGCTTGGACCCGGTTTTGCCGTCGGATTCGGGCTCGGCTGTGGCGTCGATGGTGAACCTGGTGTCGGGCCCACCGGTGATGTTGTGCTGGACGTTGGACCCGCGGGCAATGTTGCAGTTGGATTCGAGAAAGCAGAACGGTTGTACATGAAGACGCCGCTGCGATGACCATCATACTGACCAACATAGATTTCCCAACCAGGCCCCCAACCAGGAAGTATTACGTGCTCCTGAATCTTAAGCTGCGGAGTCAGGCCAAGAATCTGTATTTCCCCGCTCATGCGATCATACAGCAAGATTTGAGAGCGTCCACTGCCAGTGAAATCACCAATATGAATATCTAAATTCGAACCCCAACCATTGGCAGGTGTGGTGGCATCACTCAAACTCACGCGTTGGGGAATCACATAGCTATTTACCGGTTGGTTTTGCTGGAGGTAGTGGGCAAAATTTGGCGTGATCCGCTTCTGCGGCCGGAGCTTGTCTGAAAAAGTGACTATATCCAGGTGACCCTGCTGGCGATTATAGAGCAGCAGTTCGGTGAAACCTGAACCTGTGAAGTCGGCGCTAAACTCCTGGTCAAGTGATCCGGGGGGCAGACCAAGCGCAATTTGGCTATTCCCCGATGTGTTGCTACTGCTCAGCAGGCTATTCGCCACGGGAACCTGGGAAACACCATTGCCATCAACACCGGGAAGATGTGAAAAGCGCACTGGATCGATGAGTCTTGGGAAATAGATGAAGCGCATCTCGCCATCCTGGTAACGTGGTTCGTTGATGACGGAAACATCATAGCCGGTGCCGACGTGCATCGGAGTAGGGTCGCCATAGTTCTGATAAGTTACATTAAACGTACTGTTGTCAGGACTAACCCCGGTAACAAAAGCTACATGCCCTTCCGCTCCAAAAGCCCAGACACCATCTGCACGTGGAAAGACAGCTATAGAGCCAAGCCGCGGTGTTGTTCCCAAGGGCAGACCAGAACGATCTGCATCGACAATCCAGTCAGCAGCATTGCCCCAGTTGAGTGGAAGATCATAGCCTAGCAGGTGCCATTGCTCCCACGCCCACCAAACACAGTTACCTCCGGTGGGATAGGGCCCGGGGCAGAGCGTGAAAGGGTTGCCATCTGGTGAGAAATAAGCTTGATTACAGCTGCTATCAACAGTAGCGCTTGTATGATTGAACGAGCTGGCATGTGCCATATCGAATTCAATCCAAATAATGGAAATGAGGAAAATAACTGCAAAAATATGGATGATGCGTCGTCGGTCGAGATGGACATGCGGTGGTTTTATATTACGCACGGCAGGCCATAAAGTCCGCATTACAATCGCTCCTTCGTAATTTGCTCGTCTGGCACACCTTTTCTTTCAGAGAAACATACGCCCGTGCTATCAAGCCAGTTCATTAAGCGGCGGCAATTTTGAGAGCCTTCCGCAAAATGTGTTAGGCTGAGTGGAAAGCGATAAAGTACTCGCTTAGTGCTCTTTATCGCTGATTTTTGTGGTCATTAATCCGACCCACAACGTCATTACAATCCGAAATCAAGTATAACACCGATTTCAGGTATATTGGAAGAGACATTCAAGGTAATTTCTGGTGATTTTCAGGTATTGACTCGAAATACAAAAAAAGTAGTAGTGTATAAGCTGGCAAAAATTGGTATATTTGCTTGACAGCAACCACAAGGCAATGCTATTATAATCCATGTTCACGGGCGATTAGCTCAGTTGGTTAGAGCGCCACGTTGACATGTGCGCCCTGAGACGCGTACCTTTTCCAAGCGGGAACGTCCCGTCACTCTGATACTTACTCGTAGGAATACGGATTTGTAGTCCAGTCGGTTAGCGAGTGATGCCGTGAGGCATTCTCTTTCAAACCGTAAGACGCGGTTCCTAATACCTTACGGGGGCTGTTAGCTCAGTTGGCTAGAGCGCGTCGTTGACATCGACGAGGTCACAGATTCGAGTTCTGTACAGCCCACTTTTGAAGAGAGACAACCTCACAAGGGTTGTCTCTTTTTGATTACCGTGGGGTAACTACGAGGACATTGAGTGTAAAGCAGCGGCTTACCTTGTGCCGAAAGGTGACAGGGGACAATAGCAGGACGTGAGTAAGGCAGGATGGGACAAGTACCTATTCCCAGGTCTGTCAGCTAATCTCCATATGGTTAAGGCTGTATTGCTTGAACCCCAGCCGCGTGGGCTTCCGTGGGCCTCACGCTATGACGGTACTATTCGGCGTGTGTGGTAGTCCAATGTGAACGATG
>WNGJ01000786.1_pt1 | contig 58681 bp, 51 predicted proteins | sample 5400611 | NCBI WGS metagenome assembly WNGJ01 (sample SAMN13153375, study PRJNA577476) | soil metagenome | isolation source: 40 cm soil or saprolite under Garry oak tree replicate 1 | place: USA:California | collected 2016-06-15 | reverse complement strand
GTCATCGACACCAGATACTTCGTGAGCTTGTATCCCAGCTTCACCGGCGAGTACAACCTGAGCGGCGCCCCGTGCGCCGGCGGCAGCGGATTGTCGTTCATCCCGTAGGCGAGCATGGTCTGCGGGTGCATCGCGCTCGATAGATCCCAGCCGTTCGAGTAATCGGCGTCGAACGACACGAAGTTGATGTAGCGCGCCGCCGCGAGCGGTCGACACCGCTCGACGACGGCCGAGAGCGGCACCCCGTGCCAGCTGGCGATCGCGGACCAGCCCTCGACGCAGTGATGCTTCACCGTGTACGAGACCCGCGGCATGCGCTGCAGCTCGTCGAGCGACAGCACGAGCGGCGCCGCCACGAGCCCGTCCACCCGGAGCCGCCAGGCGTCCGGATTCCGGAGCATCGGCACCATCGCGGAGATGAAGTAGCTGGGCAGCATCGCGCTCCGCTCAGCGGGGCTGTACGTGCGTGCGAGACGGGCGGACGAAAACAATATCTTCTCGCCGACCCAGTCGTTCACCCGGCTCACGTCGAGCAGCGCGGGCCGGAGGGCGTTGCCGCCGTCCCAGCCGCACGCCGCGACGAACGAGGAAGCGCCACTCGCGATGCCGACCTTCACAAACGCCCGCCGGTCAAGACTTGGCGTCTGGTTCTTAGTCATGGCTCGGGAACCTCCCGCGGTACCAGCCGGTGATGATCGCCCGGAACGAGGCCGGGTCCACGGTGAAGACCAGGATCACGTGAGCGAGGGTGAACGCGACGAAGATCCACACGATCCAGAAGTGCCAGTAGCGCGCCGCCTGAAAGCCGCCGAACAACGCCGTCAGCCAGCCGAACTGCACCGGTTTGTAGATGGAGAGGCCGGTGAGCACGGCCAGCGCGCCGAACAGGTAGATGCTCGTGTAGGCGAGTTTCTGCAGCGGATTGTGCTTCCCCTGCGGCGGGTGCTCCTTGCGCAGCCCGAGATAGTAGCGCGCCATCTGGACGGCGCCCGGCACGTCGCGCGGCCGGAACAGCAACGCCCGCCACTCACCGCTCTTCACGAGGTAGCCGAGATACACGAGCCCCACGGTGACGAGGGGCCACATGAGCGCGAAGTGCCAGTTCAGGGCGCCCGCGAGCCAGCCGCCCAGCCGCGACCACGCGGGGAAGCGCGTGTCGTCGAACGGACTCGGAAGGAACGGCCCGCCGCGGCCTCCGAAGCGGGCGTACGCCTCGTAGATCTGGAGGCCGCTCGTGATCAGCCCCGCGAGCGTGACGACGGTCACCCAATGGGTGAGGCGGACGATCCAGTGATGCCGCCGGACGGGGCTCTCGGTCATAGGGCGAATATATTTCCGGTCATGAGGTACGCCATGCTGGCGGCGCTCGCGTGCGTCGCCGCGTGCCAGGCGCGCACCGAGACCGGGGAGACGAGCCGAGCGGACTCGCTGGATTTCCCGGCGCTCGTGCCGCGCGGTGCGGCGGACAGCGCGCTCGCGCGGCCGCGCGTCGTCGGCGAGCCGAGCGTCGTGCTGTTCTGGCTGCGCGCGGCGGACACGCTGAACGCGGGCGACCAGTCCGATGCCTTCGACGACCTGAAGTATTACACCGAGCAGGTGGCCCCCGCGCTCGAGGCGAACGGGATCAAGCTGCTCGCGACCAACGCCGACACGGTGTACGTCGCGCTCCCCAAACACGGGCGCCGTATGATCGTGCTGTCGGGCCTGGATTATCCGTACGGCTACCTCCTCATCGACCCGGGCGGCCCCGAGCGCATCCTCACAGGCGTGTACGCCGACGACGAGCTGATGGACGAGCTGCGCGCCTACTTCGACCTGCCCGAGGACTCCACCGCCGCCCAGCCGCGGATCACGACCTGAGTCCCGTGCCGCGCCGCGCGCCCGACCTCGTCCTTGCCGGCGGCGACGTGCTGCTGCACGACGGAGGGGGGGCCTGGCGGGTGGAGCGGGCGGATGTCGTCGTGCGCGAGGGAAGAATTGCGGCGGTTGGTAAGGCGACGGAAGGACGGAAGGACGGAACGGGGAAGCAGCGCACCTCGCAGGTGCGCGACTGCACCGGCTGCCTCGTCCTGCCCGGCCTGATCCAGGCCCACGTCCACTTGTGCCAGACGCTGTTCCGCGGCCTCGCCGACGACCTGCGGCTCGAGGACTGGCTGGCGCGCCGCATCTGGCCGCTGGAAAACGCGCACACCGAGGAGACGGTCTACTGGTCCGCCTTGCTCGGCGCCGCGGAGCTGCTGCTGGGCGGCACCACGGCGATCCTCGATATGGAGACGGTGCGCCACACGGGCGCGGCCTTCGCGGCGTTGGAGCGCGTGGGAATCCGCGCGACCGCGGGGAAGTGCCTCATGGACGCGCATCCCGAAGGGGCGCCGCTCGACCTCGCGGAGTCCACCGACGCCGCGCTCGCCGACGCCGAGACGCTGGCGCGCCGCTGGCACGGCGCGGCGGGGGGCCGCCTGCGGGTGTGCTTCGCCCCCCGCTTCGTGCCGACCTGCTCCGGGCCGCTGTTGCGGGCGGCGAGCGACCTGGCGGAGCGGTTCGGGGCCCAGCTGCACACCCACGCCGCCGAGACGATCGTCGAGCGCGAGACGGTGCTGCGCACCACAGGCCTCGAGGAGATCGCCTATCTCGACTCGGTCGGGATCGCGGGGCCTCGGGCCGCCCTGGCCCACTGCGTGTGGGTCGACGCGCACGAGATCGCCCGCCTGGCGCGCCAGGGGACCAACGTGGTGCATTGCCCGTCGTCCAATCTCAAGCTCGCGAGCGGCGTGGCGAAGGTCCCCGAGATGCTCGCCGCCGGCTGCCACGTGGCGATCGGCACGGACGGCGCTCCCTGCAACAACGGCCTGGACGTGTTCGCCGAGATGCTCGAAGGCGAGATCGGCTCGATCACCGCCGGCAAGCGCGCCGATCTCGTGGTGCTCGGTCTGGGCGAACCGCATCTCCGCCCCGGTACGGGGGACCCGGTGTCCGCGGTCGTCTACTCGGCCCGCGCGAGCGACGTGCGGGATGTGTTCGTGGACGGCCGGCCGGTCGTGCTGGGGCACGAGCTCTTGACGGCGCCGGTGGACGAGATCGCGCGCGAGGCGGACCGCTGCGCCGCCGAGCTGCGGCGGGCGGCGCACCTGGCGTGACCCTGGCCGCCGTCTTAGTGCTGCTCATCACCACCCAGGCACCTGCGGACGATGGCGCGGCCCTGTTTCAGGCCTGGTGCAAGTCGTGCCACGGCGCCGACGGGCGGGGCACGCCCGCGGCGACGACCCGGCTCGAGGTCCCCCCAGCCGATCTGAAGGACTGCAAGGCGAGCACCGCGGAGACCGAGGACCGCTGGGTCGGCATCGTGGCGCAGGGCGGCGCGGCGTTCGGGCTGTCCCTCGACATGCCGGCGTTCGGCGACGCGGCGACGCCCGAGCAGATCCGCGCCGTGGTGCGGTACGCGCGCTCGCTGTGCGGCGAGCCGGGCTGGCCGCCGGGGGAGCTCAATTTCCCCCGGGCCTTCGTCGTGGAGAAAGCCTATCCGGAAGACGAGGTGGTCATCACCGACGAGGCCCGGGGCCAGGAGTTCATCTACGAGCACCGCCTGGGCAAACGGTTCCAGATGGAGGCGAGCGCCCGCACGGCGTTCGACGGGCTACCCAACTCCTTCGACGGCGCGACGGCAGCCCTCAAGTTCAACGCGTGGCACAGCCTCGAGCGCCGCGCGCTGGCGAGTTTCGGGGTCGAGGTGACGCCACCGCTCGGCCGGCAAACGCTGTGGGAGGTGGAACCCTTCTTCGCCTTCGGGGGGTCGCTCGCGCCGGCGCTCGTCGTGCAGGGCCAGCTCGTGACGACCTGGGAAGAGGCCGGGGGCGTCACGGCTTGGTCGTACCGGCTCGGCGTGGGGGGGGGGCGCGAGATCGGTCGGGTGGTGCCGATGGTGGAGGCCGAGTGGGTGGTCCCGGGAGCAGGCGAGCGCACGTTGTCGTTCTACCCGCAGATGTGGGTTCGCCTGTCCCGGCTCGGCCACGTGGCGGCGTCACTCGGCGTGGAGCTGCCGGCCGTGGGCCCCGAGCAACGCCATCCGCGGCTCATCGCGTTTGTGCTGTGGGATTACGGGGACGCGCCGTTGTTGCGGGGGTGGTAGGGTTCTGCCGCTGACGCTCTCCTGAGCGATCGGCGAAGCGATATTGGGACCACCGGGGCGGTCCTCCTTCGCCTGCTTCGTACGACCACTGCAACGGGGTCCAAGCCATGAATCAAGCACTGCTGTCCTTCTTTAACCAACACTACGCCCCTGGGCGAGTGGGTCTGATCGGCCAGGATGATCTTAAGGGGAGGCTCATTCGGGACGCTGAGGCGGGCATCACGCCGGACCACAAGCCATCGAAGTGGTCCCATACGTTTCTTCTTGCTGAGCGCCGTGCTGACGGACGGAACGATGGCCGCATCTACATCTTCGAAAGCGACCTCCGCGTGAGCGTGGACGCTTGGGAGGTGCAGAACGGTGTCATGGAGAGTCGCCTCGTAAAGTGGTGCCTCGAGAATGTGTCTCACGGCTGCGTGCTGGGGATGAACCTGAGCACCGCGGAGACGACCGAACTCCTCACGCAAGCGCTGAGCTACGCTTACGATGAGGAGCATCTTCGCTATCCCGTCGGGGAGCTGTTCGGCACGTTGTGGGCGATCATCACGCGACGGCTCGCCAAGAAGAACATCTTCGACGACAAGCACGCCGTGCAGTGCGCGACGTTTGTCCGGATGTGCTATCAGGCGATCGGACACGACCCCGTTACGGGAGCGGTGCACCTGACAAATACGTCACCCGAGAGCTTCTATCAAAGTCAACTGTTCACCTTTCGAAAGGAGTGGCACCGGCCTACGCCTTCCCGTTGACGTTGAACCGCTCGATCGTCTCCGTCAGCTTCGCCGCGGCGACGGAGAGGTGTTGCGTGGTCGTCGTGAGCTCGCTGAGCGACGCGATCTGCTGCTCCGTGGCCGCCGACGTCTGCTCGGCGCCGTGCGCCGCCGTCTCGGCGATCCCCGCGACCTCCTCCATGCGCCGCACGACCTCGCGAATGCGGCGCGTCTGCCCTTCCGTCTCGCCCGCGAACGCGGTCGCGAACCGCACGGTGGCGTTCAGGTCGGCGAAGATCGCGTCGAGCGCCTGACGCACCGCGGCCGAGACGGCGCCGACGCCCTCCGCGGCGCGCCGGCCCTCGGCCATGGCCGCGAGCAGCTCGGCGACCTGGTCCTGCGTTTGGCGGACCCGCCCCCGCACTTCCTCGGCCGAGCGCGCGCTCTGCTCGGCGAGCTTGCGCACCTCGTCGGCCACGACGCGGAAGCCCAGCCCATGCGGCCCGGCTCGGGCCGCCTCGATGGCGGCGTTGAGCGCGAGCAGGTCGGTCTGGCTCGCGATGCGGGTGATCGCATCCACGAGCTTGCCGATCTCGCGCGAGCTCTGCTCGAGCGTCCCCGTCGCCTTGGAGACCTGGTCCAGGTGGCCGACGAGGGAGCCGAGCAGCTCGCTCGCCCGCGCGATCTCGGCGCCGTGGCGGAGCGCCTGCTGCGCCACTCCCGCGATCTGGCGCTCGGCCTCCTGGGCACGGACGTGGAGCTGCGAGGCGACCGTCGCCGCCGCTTCGGAATCCTCGCGCCCGTGGCCGATGAGCTGGCGCTGTCGCTCCGTCCCCGACGTCAGCTGCTGGGCGGTGGTGGAGATCTGCTGCGACGCCGCCTGGAGCTGCTGCGCCGACGCCGCGAGCTGCTGGGCCATCGCCGCCAGCTCCTGGGACTGATGCTGCACCTGGCGCACGGTGCCCGCGATCGCGACGGTGCTGCGGTTCACGCTGACCCCGAGGTAGCCCAGCTCGTCGAGCTCGGCGTCGTCGACCCGGACCGTGAGGTCGCCGCGCTCCACCTGGGCCAGGGTCTCGCGCGCCGCGCGCAGCCGGGCCACGATCCGCGTCAGCATGGGAATCAACACGACGCAGGCGAAGGCGAGCACGAGGGATTCCTGCGCGAACAGCCGCCAGCTCCACCCGCCGGTGCCCGGCCCGGCGCGTATCGCCGTGACCAGGGCGAACCCCGTGAGGTTGAGAATCAGCGCCTGCCAGGCCTCGGTGCGACCGAGGTACAGCGCGGCCTGGAGCGGAGCGATCATGTACGCCACGTAGAGCGCGTGCCCGGTGGGCCCGAGCGCGGCGAGGACCACCGAGATTAGCGCCGCCCCGACGGCGATGTTGAGGTGCGCGTACCAGGGACGGAACGCGGCGTCGCGGGCCAGGCGGAACATCGCATAGTTGGCCGCGACGAAGCCCGCCGCGAATGCGACGATGAACCACCACGAGACCGGCACCCACCGCACGAGCCGGACGACCACGAGCAGCGCCACGCCGACGCCCACGAAGGTCCAACGGGCACGCGTGTTCGCGAGCACGTATTGGCGTTGCTTCGCGCGATCCTCGTCGGCGAGTTGCTGCGCGAGATCCACCGCGTCGGGCATGCAAGAGAAAATGGCCCGGGCGGATGGCGAGTGGTAGAGGGCGGGGGGCCTACATCCGGAACAGGTAGCTGAGCTTCAGGAAGAACCCGTCCGACGCGCGGCTCAAGTTCCGAAACTGGAACGCGTCGAGCTCCCTGAGCAACGCTCCGTATCCGAAGAAGCACACAGTCCCGGGGACGGGCTTGTAGGAGAACAGCAAGTCGTTGCGGAACTCGTTAGTCACAGAGGCCGCCGTCCGCGGCCCCCGGATCGGCTGGCCGGTGCGGGGGTCCTCGAGCGCCGCCTGATCCTGGGCGAAATACTGCCCCACGTACCGGAAGAAGATGGCGCGTGACAGCTGATACTCGACCTTCAAGCGCGGGATGTTCGCCGTGGAGAAACGGCTGCCGTCGCGCGCCCGCGTGAAGCGCTCGTGGACCCAGCGCGCCTCCATGCGCAAGGACGGCGTCGGGCGCCAGGCGGCGGTCGTCACGACGCCGAACTGGCGGCCTTCCGCTGCTTCGGGGAAGAGGGCGGTAGCGCCGTACCTCACGTTCGCGCTGGCGGTCAGGGCACGGTTGGGTGTGCTGCCGCCCGCCGCGATGCCGGGCAGGTGGTACAGGCCATTCGGCACGACGAAGGGAGCCCCGTTGACCGTGTCGCCGGCGTACGCAGCGGGGTCGAAGCTGAAGTGGTTCAGGCTGAGGGTGAGATTGAGCGCCCATCCTCCACGGAGCGTCGCGACCCAGAAGTTCTGGAGCGTGTCCTCGACCGTGCCGCGCAGGCGCCCGAAGTCGGCGTAGCGCCAGATCGGGGCGAACCCGACGATCGCCGACAGCTGCTCGAGCAGCGCGCCCGGGCGGCCGTACCACGTGAACCGGTTGAACGTCCGCCCCGCCACCAGGTCGACGCGGTTCACGAAGCCGCTCGTGTCCTGGAACGTGCGCTCGATACCGAGCAACTCGAAATGGTTGCCATACGCGCGGCCGGTGCGATCGGCGAACGTCACGTCCCAGAGCTTGCCGGCGCGCGCGCCGGTCGCGTCGCGGGTCCACGAGCCCCCGACTTGCACCTCGGAGAACCAGATACGCCGCCACACGACCCGGGCGTCGGCGCCCAGCACGCGATTGTAGTCGTCGCCGTCGATCCAGTCGGTGTACGCGAGCCCCGCGGTCGACGTCGGTCCCAGGTCGCGCCGCAGGCGCACGAGGTTGTACACGGGGTTGGCGCCAGCGGCGGATTCATCTTGGTTGTCCACGGCGCCGAGGTAGGCGATGCCGGTGCCGCCGACCTTGCCCGCGAGCTTGGCGCCGAACACCGGATGCACGATCCGCCGGGTGTAGATCAAGCTGTTCGGCGTGTCGAACTGCTCGAGGCCCTCGAGGAAGAACGGCCGTTTCTCGGGATAGAACAGCGCGAACCGCTCGTTGACGGTCACCTGGCCGACGTCCGCCTCCACCTGGGAGAAGTCGGGGTTCGCGGTGGCCGTGACGGCGAGGTTCTGCGTCACCCCCCAGCGCAGGTTGCCGCCGAGTTCCGGGGTGCCGGTGTAGTCATACCCCCCGGCGCCAGGCGCGCCATCGACTTTCGTCGTGAACTCGGGAGTGAGGTCGAGCACGACGCCGCGCTTCAACCCCGTGAGGCCGACGAGGCGGCCCGACTGGATGAGGAAACTGGCGTTGGCGCGCACCGCCGGGGTCCACGTCTCCTCGTACCCCGAGTGCTGCACGACGCGCACGATCTGGAGGCCCCAGTCCTGCGGGTCGGCGCTCTGGTAGCGGAGGCTCTTCAGGGGAATTCGCACCTCGACTTCGTAACCCCAATCGGTCAGGCGGCCGCGGGACTCGTAGACGTAATCCGGATTCAGATCGATCGTCGCGTCGAACCGCCCGCCGGCGCTCGGTCCCCCGGCCGCGCCGGCGCCGACCCCGTCGCTCCAGACGCCGTCCTCCTGGACCCCCAAGGGATTGACGGCGAACAGCGTGGCGCGGCGGTGGTCGAGATAGGCGTCGAGCAGGATCTCGATGCGGTCATCGGCATCGATGTTGTCGCGGTCGGCGAGCGTCGCGCGGACGACCTGGCCGTGCGGCTCGAACGCCCGGATGCCGAAATACACCGCATCCGGCGCGTACCACACGAGCACCTCGGTCGAGTCCTCGGCGGGGCGACCGTCTACGGGACGGTATTGGGAGAAGCCGGTGAGGGTCGCGGCCTGACGCCACACACGCTCGTCGAGGACCCCGTCAACGGTGACCTGGGCTTCGATCCGCGGGATGCGGACGTCGAGCTGCCGGGCGCGCCCGTTGTACACGGGGCCGTCACCCGCCTGAAGGACGAGGAGGAGGGCGAGCATGGGATGAAAAATAGAACGCGGAACGCGGAATGCGGAACGCGGAACAGGCCAGTCCGGATCCAGGCCCGGACTTACGAATCGTCAGTTCGTTCTTCCGTTCCGCGTTCCGCGTTTCGACGTCCGCGTTCTATTCGTAACGCAGCGCGATGATCGGATCGAGACTCGCCGCCCGGCGCGCGGGCCAGATGCCGAAGAACAGCCCCACGGCCGCGCTGAACACGAACGCGAGCAGGATGGCGAGCGGCGAGATGAGCGTATTCCACTGTGCCAGCCTCGAGATCAGCAGTGCGCCCAGCGAGCCGAGCAGCACGCCGATCAGCCCGCCGGCGAGGCACAGCACCAGCGCCTCGACTAGGAACTGGAACATGATGTTGAAGCGCGTCGCGCCGAGCGCCTTGCGCACCCCGATCTCGCGGGTTCGCTCCGTGACCGACACCAGCATGATGTTCATGATCCCGATGCCGCCCACGAGCAGGCTCACGGCCGCAATGCCAGCGAGCAGGTACTTGAACGTCTCCGTCGTCTGCTGGAACGTGGCCAGGATGTCGGTCTGGTTGCGGATCTGGAAGTCGTTGTCCCCACCCGGGCGGATCTTGTGCTGGCGCCGCAGCACGCGCTCGATCTCGATCATCGCCAGGTTCATGGCGTTCAGATCCTGGGCCTGCACCGTGATGGTCCGCAGCCGGTCGGTGCCCATGACGCGGTAGCGGGCGGTCTGAAGCGGGATGAGGATCTGCTCGTCGGGATTGAAGAACGAGCCCTGCGAGCCCTTCTCGGAGAGGACACCGATGATCTCGAACGTGATGCCGCGGATCAGGAGCTCCTGGCCGATCATCGCGTCGCGGTTCGAGTTGAGCATCTGGGGGATCGCGGAGCCGAGCACCGCCACGCGACGGCGCGCCGCGTCGTCCCCCGCCGTGAACATGCGGCCCGCCGTGACCGTGTAGTTGCGCACCGGGACGTACGTGGGCGTCGTGCCCACGATGTTCACGTTGATGTTGAAGTTGCCCATCTGGACCTGGAGATTGCCGCTCAGCTCGGGCACCACGGCGCTCACGTAGCGGGCGTTGTTCGCGAGCGCCGTGTCGTCGTCCAATGTCAGGCTGACACGAGAGCCGCTCGCGACGCCGCGCATGAAGCTCTGCCCGGGGTAGATGCTCAGCAGCGTGGGCCCGAGCGCCTGAATCCGGTCCTGCACCGACTTCTGCGCCCCCGAGCCCAGGGCGACCATCGTGATGACGGCGCCCACGCCGATGATGATGCCCAGCATGGTGAGGAGCGAGCGCAGCTTGTTGGCCCGCAGCGCCTCGAGCGCGACCTGGATGATCTCGGCCAGGAGCATCGCTACCTCGACGGGCTCCCTGACAGCACGAGGACTGTGTCCGTTTCGGCCAGTCCGCTCGTCACCTCGATGTAGTCCAGATCGGTGAGCCCGGTGGTGATGCGGACGGGCACGATCTTTCCCCCCCGCAGGGCGAACACGATGTAGCTCGGGCCGGTGGCCGCCGAGCTCTGGACCTGCCCGCCGGCCTTCGCGGGCTCCGCCGCGTGGAGCTTGCTCCCGTCGCCCCCCCCGGGGGCCGCGCCGCCGCCCGGCGCGGCGCTGAGCTGTCGCTGCACGGCCTGGGGGTCGAGGCCGAGCACGGTCGCGGCCGAGGCCACGTCGCGCTCGGTCCGCAACGCCGCGTTCGGCACGGCGAGCACGTCCTGGCGCTGCCCCACGTGAATCTCGACCTCGGTGTTCATCCCCGGCTTGAGCAAGTGCTCGGGATTCAGGATGTTCACGTCCACCGGGAACATGGTGACGTTCTGGCTCACCTGCGCCTGCGGCTCGATTTTCAAGACGCGGCCGTCGAACTGACGGTTGGGATAGGCGTCGACGGTGATCGTCACGGGCATCCCCGGTTGCACCTTGCCCACGTCCGTCTCGTCCACGAGCGCCGACACCTGCACGGTGTCCAGGCTCGCCATCTTCAGGATCACCGTCCCGCCGCCCACGTCGTTGGTCGGGCTCGAGATCACGGTGCCGAGCACGGCGTCGAGCTCGAGGATGGTGCCGGTGATCGGCGCGCGGACCTGGGTGTCTTCCATCGCGTCCTTGGCCGTCTGCAGGTTCGCCGCGGCCGTCACCACGGCTGACCGGGCCGTCGCTGACGCGAGCTGGGCGGAGTCGTACCCCGCCTCGGTGATCGACTTGCTCTGGTACAGCGCCTCGCTGCGCTTGAGCTGCGCGGTGGCGTTTTCGAGCTGCGCCTTGGCCACGTCGAGGCTCGCCTGCGCCTGGGACAGGTTGTTCTGCGGAATCCGCGGGTCGATCTTCGCGAGGAGCTGCCCCTTCTTCACCTCGTCCCCCGTCTGCACCGGCATGGCGATGATCTCCCCCGACGCTTTCGATTTCACGCTAAGGGTCAGAATCGGCTGGATCACGCCGGAGGCGGTCGCCGTGACGATGATGTCGCGGCGCGCGACGGGGATCGTCGCGTACGGCCGCACGGACTCCGCCTTCTTGCAGCCGGCGGCGCCGAGCAGGACCAGCGCCGGCGCGGCCAGGAGGTATCGCTTCACGGTTCGCCTCTTCATCTCGACGTCGTACCCTGTGACTGCTGTTGCCGTAACCCGGGCAGCCCGCCGCCGGTCACGTTCTGGAAGCGCTGACGGAACTGCTGCTGCGATTGCACGAGCGACGCGCTCGGCAGCACGAGCACCGTGTCCTTGTCCGTCAGGCCGCTCGTCACCTCGATGTAGTCCTGGTCGGTGAGGCCGGTGCGGATCGAGACGGGCAGGACCGTCCCGCCCCGCAGCGCGAATACGATGTACCCGCCGGCCCCGTTGCGCGTCTGCCGGCCCGTCGCGCCCCCCCCCCGTCCCCCCCCCGGCCGCTGCGCCCGGCCGAACACCTGAGCGAGCAGCGCCCGGTCGGCCGGCGTCGGCTCCGCGCCGCTCCGCATCCGCGCGAACGCCGCCTGCACCTGCTCGGCCGTCACCCCCGGCGGCAGCGCGATCGTCCGCCCATTCGGCGTCGTGAACGTGGCACCGGATTTCGTGCTGTCGGCGACGTGGGGCCTCGCGCTCGCGCTGTCCCCGCCGGGCCGTGGCGCCCCGTCAGGCAGCTGCGCCGCGGCGAGCTGCTGCTGCACGGCCTGGGGGTCGAGGCCGAGCACGCTCGCGCCCGCGGCGACGTCGCGCTGGGTCCGGAGCGCGGCGTTCGGCACTGCGAGCACGCCCTGGCGCTGCCCGATGTGGATCCGCACCTCCGTGTTCATCCCCGGCTTGAGGAGATGGCCCGGATTCTCGATGTTGATCAGCACCGGGAACATCGTCACGTTCTGAACGATCTGCGCCTGCGGCTCGATCTTCAGAACCCGTCCCTCGAACTGGCGGTTGGGATAGGCGTCGACGGTGATCGTCGCCGCCATCCCGGGCTGCACCTTGCCGACGTCGGTCTCGAGCACCATCGCCGAGTCCTGCACCACGTCGAGGTTCGCCATCTTGAGGATGACGGTGCCGCCGCCCAGGGTGGGGCTCGAGATGATCGTGCCGAGCACGGCGTCGAGCTCCAGGATGGTGCCGGTGATGGGCGCGCGGACCTGCGTGTCCTCCATCGCGTCCTTGGCGGTCTGTAAATTCGCCTCGGCCGTCACGACGGCCGAATGCGCCGTGGCGTAGGCCAGCTTGGCCGCGTCGTAGTCGGTCTCCGCGATCGACTGGCTGTTGAAGAGCGTCTCGCTGCGCTTGAGCTGGGTTGTGGCGTTCGCGAGCTGCGCCTGGGCCTTGTCGAGGGCCGCCTGGGCCTGGGCCAGATTGTTCTGCGGAATGCGCGGATCGACCTTCGTCAAGAGCTGCCCCTTCTGGACCTCGTCGCCCGTCTGGACGGGCATGGCGAGGATCTGGCCCCACGCCTTGGATTTCACGCTGAACTTGAGGGTCGGCTGAATCACGCCTTCGGCCGACGCCGTGACGACGATGTCGCGGGGCGCCACGGCGATCTTCTCGTACAGCGGCGCGGACTCCGCCTTCTTGCAGCCCGCGAGGCCGACGAGCAACGCCGCCGGAGCGGCCAGGAGACGACGCCGCACGGTCATCCCCTCATCTGCTCGTCGCGCTCGACGAGCCCGTCCCGCAAGTGGAGCTGGCGCCGGGCGTGGGCCGCGATGTCGTGCTCGTGCGTCACCAGCACGATCGTCTGGCCCCCGCTCCACAGCTCCTCGAACAGCCGCATGATCTCCTCGCCGGTCGCCGAATCGAGATTCCCCGTCGGCTCGTCGGCGAGCAGGATGCTCGGCACGTTCACCAGCGCCCGCGCGATCGCCACCCGCTGGCGCTGGCCCCCCGACAGCTCGTTCGGCTTGTGGTCCATCCGGTCCGCCAGCCCCACCCGCTCGAGCGCCCGCGCCGCCTGCGCCCGCCGCTCCTTGCCGGGCAGTCCGGCGTAGATCAACGGCAGCTCCACGTTGTGGAGGGCGTTGGCCCGGGGCAGCAGGTTGAACGTCTGGAACACGAACCCGATCTCCTTGTTGCGGATGCGGGCCAGCTCGTCGTCCGAGAGATCCGACACCTTCTGGCCGTTGAGCCAATACTCCCCGGCCGTAGGGGTGTCGAGGCAGCCGATCAAGTTCATCAGGGTGGACTTGCCTGATCCCGACGGCCCCATGACCGCCACGAACTCGTTCTTGCGGATCTGGATGTCGATGCCGCGGAGCGCCCGCACCACCTCGCCCCCCATGTCGTAATCCCGGGTCAGCTTGTGGGTGAGGATCACGATGTCCGGCAGCGGCGTGTCGCCGGTGCGGAATGTCATCGGCTGGGGCTGGGCGCTGGTCACAGGGTGTGTCCCACGAGCGCCTCGACCTGGACGCGCGCGATGAGGTAGTTGTAGCGGGCCTGCACCTGGTTGACCTGGGCCTGGGTCAGGTTGGCCTCGGCGGTGAGCAGGTCGAGCAGCGTGGCCGCGCCGAGCCGGTAGCGCTCCTGCTGCACGCGGAGTGCCTCCGCCGCGGCCACCACGTTGGCGCCGGTGATGCCGATCTGCGCGTGCCCGGTGAACGTCGCGGCCAGCTGCTGCGTGAGCTGGGCGCTGAGCTGGCGGCGCGTGTCGGCGGTCTGCGCCCGCGCGACGTCGAGGCTCACCGAGCTCTGGGCGACGGCCTGCTCGCGTGTGAAGCCGTCAAACAAGGTCCACGACAGGCCGATGGTAAAGCGGTTCAGATTCTTCTGAGTAGGGCTGTCAAATCCGTTCCACGGCTGGGTCAGCCCCTGGCTCGACGTGTTGTACGTGGCCGTGAGCTTGGGCCAGAATTGGGAGCGAGACGTCCACGTGGATGCCGATGCGGCGCGCTCCTGGGCGGTGGCCTGGGTGACCGCCGGGGCTTGCTGCAGCGCGGCCGCGCGTAGCCCTGTCGTGTCGGGCAGCGCGGGCAGCTGCGAGTCGGGCACCGCGCGGACCGTGCCGTCCACGCCGATCTGCCGGGCGAGGTTCGCCTGCGCGGTGGCGAGGTTCGCCTGCGCCTGCAGCAGCGCGAGCTGGGCGTTGCCGAGGTCGACGGTCGAGGTCAGCGTGTCGGAGCGCGTCGCCGCTCCCGCCTGGAACTTGTTCACCGAGATTTGTCGCTCCTCCTGGGCGCGCTGCACCTGCGCCTGGGCGACGCGCACCAGCTCCTCGTCGGCGAGGGCCGTGAAAAAGAGCTGCTGGGTCGCGGCCGTCACCTGGTACCGCTGATTGGCGAGCCCGGCGTCGGCCGCATCCTCGGTGGCGTCGGCGTTCCTGTAGCTTGCCAGGCGCTTGAAACCCGTGAACAAGTCGACGGATGCGGTGAGCCCCGTGTTGTACGTGTAAATGCCCGGAGGGATCTTGACCCCGATGCCGCCGACCGTGGTATCGTTCTGCCGGGACGCAGTCGAGGTCAGCGACACGGTCGGCAGGAAGGCGCCGTAAGCCGCGCGCTTCTGCCATCCTGCGTTCGTGACGGCGCCGCGCGCCTGTACGACCGCGGGCTGCACGTCGAGCGCGCGCCGCACTGCCTCCGGGAGCGTCACCTCGAGCTGCTGCGCCGCGAGAGGCTCGGGTCTCGCGGTCGCGAGCCCTCCCGCCGCGACCAGCACGATCATCCATCGCCAGCCTGCCGTCATTGCTTCTTCCCGCCGCCTTGCCGTTCCTGTTCTTGACGATGCCGATACCGGGTGACGTGGTCGCGGTACTTCGCCGCCTGGTCCGGGGTGAGCTGCCGCACGACGGCGGAGTCCATCGCGACCCGGATGGAGTCGAAGCGGGGCCGCACCGCGTCCCACACCGCGTTCATCCGGGTCCAGTGCTGCTGCAGGATCGCCGCGAGCGAATCGTGCTCGGCCGGCGTGAGCCGCAGCTCCTGCGCCAGCGACGCGAGCATCCGATCGGGACCGTGGCTCGGGCCCGCGGCCGCCTCGGCGCGGCGGGCCCACAGCGCCCGGCCGCCGGCCCCGACGGCGATCCCGGCGACGAAGGTCGCGACCAGGAGCACCACGGCCCATGTCTTGGAGCGATTGAGCATGACGGCGTGTCCCGCCTTTCTAGTTTCCGATGACGGAGGCGAACACCACTTCGACGGGGGCCGCTGGCGTCGACGGGGCGAGCAGCGCGTCCGGGACGGTGGCGCGTCCGGGCGCCGCCGTCCCGCCGCGACCCACCAGATAGCCCGCGGCGAGCGCGACGATCATGGCCGCGGCGACGCCGACCCGCGCCCAGCGGGCGAGCACGGCGTCCCACGAGGCCGTCCGCAGCTGCTCGGCGTGCGCCAGCACCCGCGCGACGAACCGGTCGTGATCGCCCGGGTCGAGCGCGCGTCCTAGCGCGGCGCCGATCACCGGATCGGGCCGGGCGTCGAATGGCAACGAGTCCCGCTTCATGCGTCCTCCTTCCAATCCCCGAGCAGCGCGCGCAACCGCCGCCGCGCGTGGAACACTTCGGAGCGCACCGTGCCTTCGGGAATCCCGAGGACGTCGGCGATCTCCGCGTGCGAATAGCCCTCGACGTCGAACAGCACGACCGCGACGCGCCGTCGCTCGGGCAGCTCCGCGAGCGCCTCCCGCAGCCGTTGCGCCAGCGCCCGGCGTTCCGCCGTCCGGTCAGGGCGCACGCCGCCGGCGACGAGCCCCGGGTCGAGCGGCTCCACGCGCCGCACGGTGCGCCGCCGGCGGCGATCCGTGGCCGCGTTCGCGACGATGCGCAGCAGCCACGGCCCGAACGGCCGGCGTGGGTCGTACTGCTCCAGCTTCAGGAGCGCCGACAGCATGCCGTCCTGGGCTGCGTCGTCGGCGTCATCGGGGTCGCCCAGCACGGCGCGCGCCACGCGGCGCGCGGTGGCCGCGTAGCGCTCGACGAGCGTGCCGAACGCCGCGCGGTCGCCGGCCAGCGCGCGGGCGACGAGGTCCGCTTCGTTCTGCTGACCTATACGCGCGGCCTCCCCCGAGGGTTGGGGGAGGGGCGCAGGGGGGTCAGGGGGGTCAGGGGGGTCAGTCATCGTCGGATTCGCGGGTGCGCCGCCGCTCGAGGGCATACAGCCCGAAGCCGATGGCCAGCCAGAAGGTTCCCGCGGCGAGCACGATGCTCATGATGCGGGGAAAGACGAGCAGCAGCCCGCCGACGCCCGCGAGGGTGAGCGCTGCCGTGACGGCGATCGCGCGCCGCAGCCCGCCCGCGACGCGGCGCAGCGCGACCACGGCGACCGCCCCGAGCTCGTAGCCCGAGCGCTTGTGCCGAGTCCCGGGCCGCTCCGCCGCGTCCCCCCTGCCTGTCGCAGGCGCACCGACGAGGCGCGGCGGGAGCGGGACGCGGCGCGCCTGGAGCACGATCTCGCGGCTCGCCGCGAGGTCGCGGCGGAACTGCGCGGCCAGCTCGCCCGCCAGTCCCTCGCACTCGGCCACGAGATCGAGCTCGTAGTTCGTGAGCAGGCTCGAGACGTTCAGGTTGCTCGAGCCGACGCGCGCCCAACGGTGGTCCACGAGCATCGTCTTCGCGTGGATCATCGGGCCCTGGTACTCGAAGATCCGGACCCCGGCGCGCAACAGCTCGCGATAGCCGACGCGGGTGAAGTTGCGGAGCACCGGTAGGTCGCTCGTTCCCGGGACGAGCACACGCACGTCCACGCCGTCCCGTGCCGCGTCCAATAGGCTGGCGTACAGCGGTGGGGGGGCGATGAGGTAGGCGTCCGTGATCCACAGCCGCTCGGCGGCGGTCGCGGCGAGCAGCTGCACTGCGCGGTACACGCGCGCCTGGCCGGGCACGCCCTCCACCATGCGCGCGATCGAAGTGCCGCACGGCTCGGGATCGGTGACGGACTCGTCCGACGGCAGCTCGCCGCCGGCGCGCCGCCAGATGCGGGCGAACGCGCGATCGAGCGCGGCCGCCCCCGGTCCGCACACGCCGACCATCGTGTCGCGCCAGGGACGGCGGTGCCGCGCCGGGTCGCCGGCCCACTCGTCGCCGATACACAGCCCGCCCAGTATCGCTCGCGTGCCGTCGGTGACCAGCAGCTTGCGATGGTCCCGCACCACGAGGTCGAGGGGATGCCCCGAGAGGAGCGGGTGAAACGCGCGCACCTGGGCGCCGGCCTGCGCGAGGTGCCGCCAATATCGGTGCGACGTGCCGATGGAGCCGAGCGCATCGTACAGCACCCGCACGGCGACCCCCGCCCGCGCCCGCTCCGCGAGCGCCTCCGCGAACCGGCGCCCGGTGCGGTCGTCACGGATGATGTAGTTCTCGAAGTGGACCGTGCGACGAGCGGTGGCGATCTGCTCGAGCATCGCCTCCAGGGCGCGGGCGCTGTCGGGGTGATGCTCGAGCCGATTCCCGCCGACCGGCCGAGCGCCGGAGGCCCGGTCGACCGCATGGCCCAGCTCGTCGCGCGCGGGGAGCGGCGCTCTGCCGCGCGCGCGCCGGGTGGGAGCGCTCACCCCACGGGTGCGCCGGCGGGCGGAGCGCCCAGCCCCAGCGCGCCTTCGACCGGACGCAACGCCCGGATCACGAACGCAATGTGCTCGTCCAGCGGCACGCCCAGCTCCTCCGCGCCCTGGCGCACCTCGTCACGGTTCACGCCGCGCGCGAACGCCTTGTCCTTGAGCTTCTTCTTCACCGACGAGACCTCGAGGTCGCCGAAGCTCCGGGACGGACGCACCAGCGCGCACGCGACGAGGAAACCGCACAATTCGTCGACCGCGAACAGCGCCTTGGCGAGCCCCGAGTCCCGCGGCACGCCCGAGTAGGTCGCGTGCCCGAGGATGGCGCGGCACAACGGCTCCGCGAGCCCGCGCTCGCGCAGCGACTGCACGCCCCACGCCGGGTGACCCTCGGTCGGTGAGTGCTCGTGGTTGGGGAATTTCTCGTAGTCGAAGTCGTGCAGCAGCCCCACCATCCCCCACGGCTCCGGATCCTCGTCGTGCTTGACGGCATAGGCGCGCATCGCCGCCTCCACCGCCAGCATGTGCTGGCGCAGCGCGGGAGACTGGGTGTGCTCGTGCATCAGCTGTAGGGCCTCGTCGCGGGTCATGGCTCCCTCCCCGGGCTGCGCCCGGGGTTAGCCGAGCCGCGCGCGCTCCGTGTCAACGTTCCAGCGTTCGGCCCACAGCTCGGCCATGAGTAGCGGCCACAGCTTGCGGGCGTGGTTGCGCTTCCCGGACCGGTGCTCCGCGAGGAGACGCGCCAGCGGCGCGTCGGGATACAGGCGGGGGGCGCGCAGGTAGCGGTCGGCGAGGGACGCGAGTCCCGTGTTGAGCCAGCGCGCCACGGGCACCGACAATCCGCGTTTGCGCCGGTCGATCACGTCGCCGGGCACGAGCCCGCGCGCCGCGTCCTTCAATATCGCCTTGGTGGTGAGCCCGCGCACCTTGAGCGCGGGCGGCGCGGGGAGCACCAGCTCCATCACTTCACGATCGAGGTACGGCGCCCGCGCCTCGATCGAGGCCAGCATGGTGCCGCGGTCCACCTTCACCAGCAGGTTGTCGGGCAGGTAAGAGAGGAAGTCGAGCCACAACAGGCGGTTCAGCGACGGAGGGGGGGCCGCCGGAAACGCGCCCAGCAGGTCCGTCGCCCACGCGACCGTGACCGCGTCGGGCCCGAGCGCGCCAAACCACGTGAGCTGCCGCTCCAGCGGCGACAGCTCTGCTGCCGCGACGAACTGCTTCAACATGAACTCGAGGGTCACCTTGCCGGTCGAGGTGGGCAGGCGGTTCACGACCGCCCGCACGAGGCTCCGGCCCGGGATCCGGCGGTACCATCCCGCCGCCTTGTGACCGAGATACGTCGGGTAGCCGCCGAACAGCTCGTCCGCGCCCTCGCCCGAGAGCACGACTTTGACGTGCTCGCGGGCGGCGGCGGCGAGGAGGTACGTCGGCAGGATCGCGGGGTCGCCGACGGGCTCGGCGAGCGAGCCCGTGACCACGCCGAACGCGCGCTCGAGCGCGGCGTCGTCCGCCGTGACGACGTGATGGATGGTGCGGATGTGATGGGTCACCGCCTCGGCGTGCGGGCTCTCGTCGTAGCCCGGCTCGGTGAACCGAACCGAGTAGGTGTGGATCTGCTCGCCCGCCTTGACCCGCGCCGCCGCAGCGGCGAGGAACGAGGAGTCGAGCCCGCCGCTCGTGAAGACGCCCACCGGCACGTCCGACATCAGCTCGCGCTCCACCGCGCGGAGCAAGACCGTGCGCACCGTCGCGGCGCCGTCGAGGCGGGAGGGTCGCGCCGCGGCGGCGGCGGCCTGCCAGTAGCTGCGGAGCGTGACGCCCGTGTGGTCCGCCACGAGCACGTGCGCCGGCGGGAGCTTTGCGATGCCGGCGAACATGGTGTGCGGGGCGGGGACGTAGCCGAGCGCCGCATAGAGGGCCGCCGCCGTGCCGTTCACGCGCCGCGCCTGGTCGGGGTAGACGAGCAGCGCCTGGATCTCGGAGGCGAACCGCAGCTCGCCGGCGATCTCGGTCCAGAACAGCGGCTTCTCCCCGGCGCGGTCGCGCGCCAGCACGAGCCGCTCGCGCCCATCGTCCCATACGGCGAGGCCGAACATCCCGTCGAGCCGGCTCACGGCGTCGGCGCCGAGGCGCTCGTACAGCGGGACGATCGTCTCGATGTCCCCCGTCGAGCGGAACGGGTAGCCGGCCTGGGTGCACTCGCGACGCAGCTCGGGCGCGTTGTAGATCTCGCCGTTGCACACCATCCAGATCGAGCGGTCGGGGTTTTGGAACGGCTGGTCCCCCGTCGTCAGGTCCATAATGGCGAGGCGGCGCGCGCCGAGCCGGGCGCGCTCGTGACCGACGATCTGCTCACCGTCCGGGCCGCGGTGGGCGAGGGCCGCCGCCATCGCGCCGACGCAGTCCGGATACTTGAGCGGCGCGTGCCGGAGGGAGACCGCGCCGAAGATGCCGCACATCCCTCACCCCCCGGCCCCCTCTCCACGTTGTGGAGAGGGGGAGGACTTCGCGTCGGGGGTGAGGGGGTGAGGCCGGCACGGCCCGTACGCGGCGTAATGGTTGTCCGCGGCGAGGAGGGGCAGCGCGGCGCCAAGCGCGGCGCGCACGTCGCGGTTGTTCGCGGTCGCGACGAACACCGTGGGCAGGGGACAGCGGGCGAGCGCCTCGCGCCAAGCCCCCGCGGGCAAGAGCGGCGAGCCCGGCACCGTGCGGTACTGCTCGTGATACTGCGCGATGTAGTTGCTCGTCAGCTCGGACGCCGTCGCCGTCGCGACCGCAACCGGTCGCCCGAGGTAGAACGGGAGGGACGGCGGGAAAGCGGCGACGCCGAGCACGGCGCCGGCGTCACCGGCCCGCGCGAGCGTGGCGACGGCGGCGCCGGTCACGGCGGCGGACGAGCGGTCCTCACCCACCGCGGCGAGCAGCGGCCCGCTCACGAACGGAATCGCCGCCACGACGATGGCATAGCCTGCCATCGTGAAGCGCCCCATCCCGCGCAGGGCGCCGCCGCGCACGAGCACGGCCGAGAGCAGCACGACGAGCCCGAGCGCGACGGCGGTGGGCGGGATGGCGGCCTTCTCGGCCGGGGTGAGGTCGAGCGGCGCCGGGAGCCAGCGCGTGAGGGCGACGAGCCCCATTCCGGCGACGAGCGCGATCACCGCGTACGCCCGCGTCGCGGCGCCGATGCCGCGCGTGACGATGTTGCGCGTCGCGCCGAGGGCGAACGCCGGCATGAGCGGCAGCACGTACTGCGGCAGCTTCGACTGGTTGAGCGTGAGAAACAAGAGCGGGACGATCACCCAGGAAGCGAGGAGCAGCGACTCCCGCGCCTCCGGCTGGCGCCGGGCACGCCACAGGTCGCGTGCGCGCCCCACGCCCGCGAGGGCCGGCACGATCCACGGGAACGCGGCGACCGGCAGGATCGGCAGATAGTACCAGAACGGCGCCGTGCGATGAAAGCTCGATGTGGTCAGCCGCTGGAAAGTCTCGCGCACGAACACGTAGGAAGGAAACTCCGGGTGGCGGAGCGTGACCGCGAGGAACCACGGCAGCGTGACGAGCGCGAACACGGCGAGCCCGCGCCAGGGGAACAAGCGTCGCACCGGGGAGCCGGTCGCGAGCGCGTGGGGCACGACGGCGAAGAGGACGAGCGCCAGGGCGATCGGTCCCTTGGTGAGCGTGGCGACGCCGAGCGCGGCCCAGGCGGCGATCGCCCGGCCCTCGAAGAAGAAGAGGATGGCGGCCGTCGTGCACAGGGTGAGCGTGCTATCGAAGATCGCCGCGCGCGCGTAGGCGAGCGGCAGCACCATGGTGGCATAGGCGAGCCCCGCGAGCCAACCCGCGTCCTCGCCCCAGCGCCGACGCGCGAACCACACGAGTAGCGCGATGGTGGCGAGCGTGGCGAGGTACGCCGGCAGGCGCGCCGCCAGCTCCGTCGGGCCGAGCAGCGCCATGGCCCCCGCGCTCGCCGCGAAATACACGATGGGCTTGTCGAGGTACGGCAGGCCGTCGAGGTGCGGCACGAGGTAGTCGCGCGACTGCGCCATCTCGCGCGCCACCTCGGCGTTGCGGCCTTCGTCGGGATCGAGCAGGCGGTAGCCGCTCAGGTTCCAGGCGAGCGCGACCGCGGCGACGAGCACGAGTAGCCGCAGACCGGCGAGCGGCCGTGACGGCACCGGGGGGGCGGGGGCGGGCGCGGGCGCGGTGTGAATACGCTGGGCGTGTGGTTGATCGAGCAAGGGCGGTAAAGCTATTCGGGCGTGCGTGGCAGTGCTAGGTAATAGCCTGTCGCATTTTCGCCCGGTCGTGCCGCAAAAATGCCCTAGTGGGGTGGGTGAGCGAGCGACATCTTGGCGCGGCGGGCGGTGGACAGGCAAAGGTAGCGGCCGTCCCCAAAGCGTTCGCCTTGAGGTATGGAGGGCCCATGTCACGAATCCTTCGGGCCACACTCTTCCCGCTACTGCTCCCGATCGCGCTTCTCGCGCAGCAGCAGCTTCGGAACACGACTGCATATACGACGGCCGCGGTTCGACTCCGTGCGCTGCCAGCCGTGGGTGCGCGCATGCTGGCCGCACTCCCGGCCGCGGTTATATCAATTCGCGCGGCCAGTGGGTCCCGTCGGCTACCCGAACTGCCAACGACAGTCCGCCGCCTGGTGCCACGGCTCGCTGCCGCGACGGCACGTACAGCTTCAGCCAGTCGCGACGCGGGACCTGCTCGCATCACGGTGGGGTAGCGCGGTGGCTGACGCCGTGATGCCCTTCCCTGACGGCTTTGCGACCGCTCGACTGCGAGCGGAACGTCTGACCCCCGAGCACTTCGCCGAGTTGCGCCGCATGGATCGCGACCCGGAATTCATGGCCATGCTGGGTGGCCCCCGGGACGATGCGCAGACGGCGGCGTATCTTGCCCGCAACCTGCAGCATTGGACCGACTACGGGTTCGGCCTCTGGATCCTGCGGGAGTCGCAACAGAACCGTGTCGCCGGCCGCGCCGTGCTCCGGCACCTCCTCCTGGAGGGGAGCGACGAGGTCGAGGTGGGCTACGGCTTCCATCCCGAATTTTGGGGCCGCGGCCTCGCGACGGAGATTGCGGCGGCCTGCGTCCGCTTCGGACTCGAGGAGCTGGGCCTACGTTCCATTGTGGCCATAGCCCTCCCAGCGAACCTCCGCTCACAGCGCGTCATGACCAAACTTGGCCTCGTCTATGAGCGCGAGGTGATCCATGAGGGGCTCCCCCATGTGCTGTTCCGCTCCAGGCCACGCGTGCCGCTCGACGATCCCGTGTAACGCCCTAGTGCCTTGGGCGCGGGGCGGCGATAGTTCGACACGGCCCGAGTCCTGATCATCGACGACGACGTAACGCTCCGAAAGGCCAGCCAGAAGGGCGGGCGTGAGGCGATGCAGTGATCAGGAGCCTTCTCGCCGTCACTGGGTCGCTGGTGGGGCTGCTGGTCGTCCTGTCCCTCCCCGGCCCGGAGCCGCCGGTCGCGCCCGCGCCGGCGCGCGGCCACGGTTTCGCGTGGAACCAGGACGCCTTCTGGCACTCGCTCGAAAAAACCTACGGGGACGCCCGCGCCGTCGGCTGCCGCGCGGCAGACCCCGTGGTCGTCCGCGAGCTCTCGGCCTTGGGCTCCACCGCCGACCGACTGCTCGGCACGCCGCTCGATCCGGGCGCGGCGGTGCTGGACTCCGTCGAACGCCGGTTCTTTACGCTGGCGCCGCTCGTCGCGACGTGCCCGCAGCATCTCGGGGACTACGTCCGGCTTTCCGGCCGCCTGCGGGAGGCGATCAAGCGGCAGTCGCGTCGCTGGGACGTCGCGGGCGATGCGGCGCGCGCGCGGCTGTACCGCTCCCTCTACGGGCTGCGCGGCGCCGTGGAAGAGGTGATGCTGCACCACCCCGACAGCGTCACCGCGCTGCTCGACGGCCGTCACGAGCCCTCGGCGACGCCCGCGACGACGGTGCACGGCGTGGAGATCCACTCGGGAGACATCCTGGTCTCGCGCGGCGGCTACCCGACGTCGGCGCTCATCGCCCGCGGCAACGATTACCCCGGCAATTTCTCGCACATCGCGTTGGTGCACGTGGACAGTGTGTCGCACGTCGCGTCTGCGATCGAAGCCCACATCGAGCGCGGCGTGGCCGTGTCCACCGCGGACGAGTACATGGGCGACAAGAAGCTGCGGATCATGGTGCTGCGGCTGCGGGCCGATCTGCCGCAGCTCGCCCGCGACCCGCAGCTGCCGCACCGGGCCGCGGCGCTCGCACTCGAGCGCGCGCGGTCGGGGCGCATCGGCTACGACTTCGAGATGGATTACACAGATGCGTCGCGCCTCTTCTGCTCCGAAGTCGCGTCGTCGGTATACCGCGAGCTGGGCGTGACGCTGTGGACCGGGCTGTCGACGATCTCGGGGGCCGGGCTGCGCCGCTGGTTAGCGTCCTTCGGGGTGCGCCACTTCGAGACGCAGGAACCGTCCGATCTGGAGTACGATCCCCAGCTGGTCGTGGTGGCGGAATGGCGCGACGCCGCGACGCTCATGAAGGATCACATCGACAACGCGGTCATCGACGCGATGCTCGAGGGCGCCGAGGCGGGGGACGCGCTCTCCTATGCCTGGTACCGCTTGCCGATCGCCCGGTTGGCCAAGGCGTACAGCTGGACCGTCGGGCGCTTCGGCGCACAGGGCCCGGTCCCCGAGGGGATGTCGGCCAGGGCCGCGCTCCGGAACGGCGCCTTCTCCGACCGCCAGCGCCAGATCGCCGCCCGAGTCACGGAAGCGGCGGCGCGTCTGACCAAAGAGCAGGGATATCCGCCCCCGTACTGGGTGCTGCTCGACCTTGCCCGCAAGGAAAGAGCCGCGTCCGAGCGCGGCTAGGTCGAGCGCAGCTGCGCCCCGACGGGCAGCTTGCGGATGCGCTTGCCGGTGGCGGCGAAAATGGCATTCGTCACCGCGGGCATCACCGCCGACGTCCCGGGCTCGCCAATGCCTCCCGGTGGCTCCGTGCTCTTCACCGGGTGGACGTCGATCACGGGCGCCTCGTTGATCCGCAGCATCCGATAGTCGTTGAAGTTGTGCTGCTCGACGCGGCCGTTCTTGATCGTGATCTCGCCGAACAGCGCCGCGGTGATCCCGAAGATGATCCCGCTCTCCATCTGCGCCCGTACGGTGTCCGGGTTCACGATGATCCCGCAGTCCACCGCGCAGACCACACGGTGGACCCGCACGTCGCCCGCGCTCGAGACCGACACCTCGGCGACCTGGGCGATGTATGTCTCGCCGAACGCGTGTAACAGCGAGATCCCGCGGCCGCGGCCGGCCGGCAGCGGCTGTCCCCACCCGGCCTGCTCGGCGGCGAGCTCGAGCACCGCCTTGGCACGCGGCGACTGGTCGAGGAGGACACGACGATACTCGAACGGGTCCTGCTTCGCGGCCGCCGCCAGCTCGTCGATGAAGCTCTCGACCACGAAGATGTTGTGCGTGGGCCCGACGCCGCGCCAGAACGCCGTGGGAATCCCCGGCGGCTCCTGGCGGACGTACTCCACCCGGATGTTGGGCAGCGCGTAGGGCGGGTCCGCCGCGCCTTCGACCGCATCGACATCGAGACCCTTCACCATGGCGACGAGTTGATGCAGCCCCGCCGCCCGCATCACCCGCAACGTCTTGGGGAAGAGCTCACTGACGACGCGCGCCATGATCGAGGAGCCTGCGACGCGATGCGTCCAGGCGATCGGCACGCCGCGCTCGTTCAGCCCGGCGGCGAGCCGGTCGTAATAGTACGGCCGGTACATGTCGTGCTGGATGTCCTCTTCGCGGGTCCACACCACTTTCACCGGGCCGGCAACCTGCTTCGCGATCCGCACCGCCTGGATGATGAAGTCCACCTCGAGCCGCCGGCCGAAGCCGCCGCCCAGCAGGTGGTTATGGACGCGGACCTTGCTCTTCGGCAGCCCGGTCAGCTTCGCGGCCGCGGTCTGGGCGAAGGTCGGCACCTGCGTCCCCACCCAGATGTCGCAGCCGTCGGGTCGGACGTGGACGGTGCAGTTCGCGGGCTCGAGCGTAGCGTGTGCGAGGAACGGCACCTCGTACACCGCCTCGACCTTCTGCGCGGCGCCCGCCATGGCCTTGGTGACGTCGCCGTCGTTGCGCGCCACGACGCCCGGCTGCGCGGCCGCCACGGCCAGCTGCTGTACGATGTCGGCGGTGGTGAGCTTGGCGTTGGGGCCCTCGTCCCACTGGATCGCGAGCGCGGCGAGGCCCTGCTTCGCCGCCCACATGTGCTCGGCGACCACGGCGACGGCGTCGTCGAGCCGCACCACCTGGTGCACGCCCTTGATCGTCTTTGCCTTGCTGTCGTCCACGCTCGCGAGCTTGCCGCCGAACACGGGACAGGCCGCCACGGTGGCGACCTTCATCCCGGGGACCTTCACGTCGATGCCGAACTGCGCCGCGCCGTTGACCTTGTCGGGGCCGTCGAGCCGCTTCGCGGGTGTGCCGATCAGCTTGAAGTCCTTCGGGTCCTTGAGCGGGACCGTGCGCGGCACCGCCAGAAGAACCGCGGCGTCCACCAGGGCGCCGTAGCTCAAGCGGCGGCCGGACGCCCCGTGGATCACCTCGCCCCGGGCGGCGTTGCACGAGCTCGGATCGACCTTCCAGGTCTGCGCGGCGGCGGACACCAGCATGGTGCGCGCCGTGGCACCGGCCCGGCGCAACTGCTCCCAGTTGCCGCGCACCGACGTCGAGCCGCCCGTCTCCTGGACGCCGAAGAGCGGCTCGGCATAGCGCGCGTCGTCGGGCGGGGCATGCTCGAGCTGCACCTGAGCGAGATCCACTTCCAGCTCCTCGGCGAGCAACATCGGCATCGACGTGTACGTCCCCTGGCCCATCTCGACCTTGTGCATGATCAGCGTGACGCGACCGTCGCGGTCGATGCGGATGAACGCGTTGGGGGCGAAGCTGGCCGGCGGGGGCGTGCGCGCGGCCATGGCCCGACGCAGCGGCGTGGGCAGCGTGAAGCTCAAGAGCAGACCACCGCCGGCGGCGGCCCCGACCTTTACGAAGGCGCGACGAGAAACCGTGCTCATGCGCCGGCCGGTTTCGCCGCCTGCTTGATGGCGGCGCGGATGCGCGTGTAGGTGCCGCAGCGGCAGATGTTGCCCGCCATCGCCCCGTCGATGTCGGCGTCGGTGGGGTGCGGCTTGCGCGCCAGCAGCGCGGCGGCCGACATGATCTGGCCGGACTGGCAGTAGCCGCACTGGACCACCTCCAGATCGAGCCAGGCTTGCTGGATCTTCTTGCCGGCGGGCGTGTCGCCGATGGCTTCAATGGTCGTGATGTTTCTGCCGGTGACGGCGGCAACCGGCGTGACGCAGGAGCGGGTGGGTTGGCCGTCGAGATGGACGGTGCAGGCGCCGCACAGCGCCATGCCGCAGCCGAACTTGGTGCCGGTCAGCCCGATCACGTCGCGCAGCACCCAGAGCAAGGGCATGTCCGGCGGCACGTCGACCTGATGGGCCTGACCGTTGATTTTCAGCGTGACCATGATGTCTCCCGTGAGGCCTACGGAGCCGGCCTCCACGCCGGCGAGCCGACCCCGAACAGCGCGCCGAGCCCGGCGCCCAGTGCCGCGCCGACCAATGTCGTCACCGGGACCACGGCCGCCGAGGACCTCGTGCAATAATCCCCGCCAAAGCCGGGGTAGGCGACGCAGGTCTGGCCGGCGAACGCGAGCCCCAGTGCGAGCCCGAAGGTGCCGCCGATGCCCGCGCCGATGAGGGCGCCGTGCCCGGCGTGATTGCCATGCGGCACCTCGATGGCCCGTACGTCAGTCACCGGCGTTCGGAACTGGCACACGGCGCGCGGCACCCCGCAATCGCGGTGGAACGGAGGGCGATAGACGATGACGCCGGACTCCGGAGCAAACGTCGTCACCAGCTCGGCCTCGATGCGGCTGCCCTCCACGAGGTGCAGCCGCACGACGCTGGCGCTGTCGAGCGGGCGGGTGACGAGGGGCTGTTGGGCGGGGGCAGCGGGAACTGCGAGCAACGCGAGTGCGGTGACGGTCTCAATGCATGGTGGACGCATCGCTCCCTCCCGCTGGACTGGGAAGTTGACTCACGGTGACCGGAACGGAGGCCGCCTGCTCACCGTCGATCGTGATGTCGAAACGATACAACCCCGCATGCGGAAACGGAACGTCGAACACGAGGATCGCGCCGGCCTCGATCTCCGTGACCCCCGCCGGCGGCTCGGCGAAGTTGACGTTGCCGTTGCCTCCCAGGATCTCGACGTCCTGCTCGTCGAGCAGGCGGATCTGCACCTGGTGCTCGCCCACCTCGGTGCGCTTGCCCTTGAGGCGGAGCACCAGGTGCAAGCGCGGGTGCATCGCGGGAAACTGCTGCACCCAGATGTGCTGGAAGATCCCCAGGACGGAGAGCTTGCCGGCCTGGTCCACCAGGGCGTAGTCGGCGATGACGGCGAAGTCGAGATGCACGGCGGATGACGTTCATTTCCTCGAGAACGGAATCGACGCCCGCGTGCGCTCCCATTCCAGCGCCAATACGCCGCCGCCCTTCCCCCGCGGCTCGATCGCGATCGTGAACTGCTCCACGGGCTGCGTGAGCGGCTCCACCGTCATGTCCAGGCGGGCGAAGTCGTACTGCGCGTCGTAGTCGGTGCCCCACTGTCCCGTGTTCCGGTTGACGATGAGCTTCCACCCGGAGGGCGCGGGGATCGTCCAGAGACTGTACTTCCCGGCTGGTAGTCTCGTCCCCGCCACGATCAAGTCGGCGTCCGTTTCCAGCACGGTAGCCGCGTTGGCGCCGGTGCGCCACACCTGGTTCCACGGCACCACGCCGCCGAAGATCACGCGGCCGCGCGCCGAGGGCCGGCTGTAGCGCACGGCGACGGCGGCGCCAGCCACGGTCGCCTTCACCGAGTCGCCCGGTGACAGGGACCCGAGCGAGCGCGGCGCGAACGCCTTGCCCACGCCCGCGAAGTCGAGGCCCTGCACCCGCTGGACCGTGACCTGCATGGTGCTGCCGGCGCCGCTCAACCCCAACAGGGTGCCGCGGTCGTCCACGCGCATCCGCAGCAGGCCGAGGGGCCCGAGCCGGATCGTCATCGAGTCGCTCCCGACCCGGCTCAGCTCGACCGTCCACGGCTCGTCGTTGCCGAGTTGCAGCATCGCGGTGGTGTAGTGATCGCCGCCCGCGGCCCGCGCCCGGCGCGCGACTTCCTCCACCAGTCCCCAGCCCTGGTTGATGTAGGGCAGCGCACCGGCGCCGACCTTCACTCGCTCGGTCAGGGTGCCGTCGCCGCGTGGCCGCGTGACGATGGCGCTGTCGCCGCGGAACTCGACCGTCGACCGTGACTCCTGCGGCGCCGGTCCGCCCGAGACGTTGTGCGAGACCAGCTCGAACCGCTCGAGGGCGCCTCCGGCGCCAAAGCTCGCCGTGTAGATGCGGTGCACGGTGCGCGGGCTGCGCACCACCTGCTCGCCCTGGAGCCGGTCGGCGGTGCGCGTGTACTGCTCGATCGCCAGCGTATCGTTGCCGAGTCGCACGACGAACTGGCCGCTCTGGGCGGCGAGCGCCGCGGGCCTGAGGAGCGCGGCGGCGCACAACAGGGGAAGTCTCCGGATCATGGCTGTCTCTCGGTGAGGGGCCGGTCGGCGAAATGGCGCGCCACGGCGGTGATGTCCAGCGCCGCCACGCGCTCGGCGGTGAACGGGCCGGTGCGGCCCCTGCCGCTCACGGCGAGGATGTTGCCCGCCGCATCCACGCGGACGCGCAGCGGAGGATCGGCGCCGATCGCGACCGCGAGCGAGTCGCCGGCACCGCCGGTCACCGTCGCCGCGACCGGGGCGAGGCTCGCGAGCGGCAGGAGCTGCGCCACGTACGGCGCGCGGCCCATCCGGCGGGCCTGGCGCGTGACGAGCTCGAGGAGCGCGTACGACTGGTTGACGAACGGGATCGCGCCGCCCGGAATGACCAGGCGCTGCGAGCGGCTCGAGTCGCCGATCACCAGCTCGATGACCGCGGTGTCGGCGTCGAAGCTCACCCGCAGCGTCTGCGGGCGCGCGTCCGGCGTCGCGGCCGGCCGGCCGGCGAGCTCGTAGCGCACGACGCCTCCGCGGCGGTCGAGCGTGGCGGTGAAATGGCGGACGGTGGTGACGCGCGCCGCCCGGAACACCTGGTCCCCGGCGAGCGTGTTGCCGCTCAACCGGTACTGCTCGACGAGCAGCGTGTCGTCTCCGAGGCGCACGACGAACGCGCCGTCCTGGGCCGCGAGCGGCGCAGCCGCGAGCACGAGTACGGTCGCGAAGGTCGCTCTCATCGGACCCGAATCGACTTCACTTCGTCGTTCTGCGCAATCTTGTTCACGACGTCCATCCCCTTCGTGACCTGTCCGAAAACGGTGTGGACCCCGTCAAGGTGCGGTTGGGGCGAGTGGCAGATGAAGAACTGACTCCCGCCCGTGTCCTTGCCGGCGTGCGCCATCGAGAGCGTGCCCGCGAGGTGACGGTGGACGTTCTTCGCCGTCTCGCACTTGATGGTGTAACCGGGCCCCCCGGTGCCGACCCGCCCCTTGCCGGTCTTCGAGTAGGGATCGCCCCCCTGGATCATGAAGTTCGGGATCACCCGATGAAACCGGGTGCCGTCGTAGAAGCCCGCGTTCGCGAGCTTCTCGAAGTTCGCCACCGTGTTGGGCACCTCGTCGGCGAACAGCTCCAGCTCGACCGTTCCTCTCGCGGTCTCGACTATCGCCTGCTTGTTCGGCATGCCGTCTCCCAACGGATGATCGTCATGTGAGCAGCTCCCGCAGGGCGTCCGGCGTGGTCACCGGGAGCGAGCACGTCGTCCCCACGCACACCGTGGCGGCCGGACGGTCGGCGCCTTTCCGAACGACGACCTTGCGGGGTCGGAAAACCTGGAGTGCGAGCAGATGCATGTCACACGCCGCTCCCTCGCCCGTTGGCCCCAGCACCTCTACCCGGGTAGAGGGATTGACCGCCCAATCCACAGCCCGTAGCAGTGTAGCGCCGTACAGCGAGAGGTCGGCGGCGGCGCCCGCGAATGCCGCGAGCTGGCGGTCGAGCAGCCGGCGCCATTCCTGGTCGTCGGTCAGCGCCCACAGGCGGGCGAGCACGAGGCCCGCCACACCGTTCGGCGAAGGCGTCGGGGAGTCCTGGATCGGCTTCGCCCGTGTCGCGAGGTAGGTCGTCCCGCCGGTCGCTCGGGCGGGCGCCACGTCGTAGAAGCCGCCCGCCGCGTCATCCCAGTGCGCGCGGCCGCAGTAACGCATGACGGCGACGGCGCGCGTCAGCCATTCCGCGTCGCCCGTCGCTTCGTAGGCGTCGAGGAAGGCGGCAGCCGCGTGGATGTTGTCCTCCAGCAGGCCGCCCGGCTCCGGACGCCCGATCACATGACCCATCCCCCGTCCCTCGTCCCACGCCTCGCGCCAGACCCGGTCCAGCACCCGGAGCGCAAGCTGATTGCACTCCGGGCGGTCCAGCACCGCGCCCGCGTGCAGAAACGCGGACGCCATCATCGCGTTCCAGTTCACGTAGGGCGTCGTGTCGACGTATGGTGCCTGCCGGGCGCCGCGCGCCGCCTTGAGCCGCCGCAGCGCGTCCCGCAGGATCGGCCATTCGTCGTCGCCCGCCGGGTCGCGCTTCCACCACAGCACGTTCTTGCGCGGGTTGTGATGCATTTCCCCGTCAGCCTCGACGTCGTACACGTGACGTATCACGTGATACGCCTTCTCGTCTTTCAATGCGTCTCGCACTTCCTCGGGAGTCCAGGTCCAGTAGTCGCCGTCGTCGCCCACCCCGACGTCCGCGTCCTGGGAGGTGTGGAACACGCCCCGCTCCCCGTCCGACAGCACCTCGAGCACCCAGGCCACGATTCCCCCGGCGACCTCTCGGAACAGCGGGTTGCCCAGGCCCGAGTAGCCGTTGAGATAAGCGTGCAGCAGCTCCGCGTTGTCGTACGCCATTTTCTCGAAGTGCGGCACGATCCAGCGCTCATCGACGGAGTAGCGGTGGAACCCGCCACCGACATGGTCGCGGATCCCGCCCTGCGCCATCGCGGTGAGCGTCTTCTCCACCACCTCGCGCATCCAGTCTTCCCCGGTGTCGCGCCAGCGGGCGAGGAGGAAGTCACACGCGGCGGGGTGGGGGAATTTGGGCGCGGTGCCGAACCCGCCGAAGCGGATGTCGAACAGGCGCGCCATCCGGCTCGCGGCCTCGTCCAGGATGGCCGGCGCGATCGCCCCGCCCTTCGCCTCGTTCAAGGACTCGGTCACGTGCTGCCGGATGGCTTTCGCATTTTCCGCCACTTTCTCGCGCTGCTGGCGGTAGATCCCCGCCACCTGCTTCAGGACGGAGACGAAGCCGGGCCGGCCGTAATGGTTGTCCTCGGGGGGGAAGTACGTGCCCCCGAAAAAGACCTCGCCCTCGGGGGTGAGGAAGGCGGTGAGCGGCCAGCCGCCCTGCCCGGTGAGCGCCTGCACGGCGCGCTGGTAGCGGGTGTCCACGTCGGGCCGCTCGTCGCGGTCCACTTTGATGCAGACGAAGGCGTCGTTGAGGAGCGTGGCGACCTCGGGGTCGTCGTACGACTCGCCGTCCATCACGTGACACCAGTGGCACCACACGGCGCCGATGTCCAGCAGGATGGGCCTGTCCTCGGCGCGGGCGCGCGCGAAGGCCGCCTCGCCCCAAGGGTGCCAGTGCACCGGCTGATGGGCGGCAGACTTGAGATAGGCGGAGGGCTCGGTCGCGAGGAGATTGGCCATCGAGTGAAATGTAGTCGGGTCCACGGATGAGCGCGGCTGAAAGCCGCGGCTCGGCCCTGCCGCTGAAGCGGCGTCAGTTCACTGACAGGTCAGCAGCTCCGCGCCGATCGTGAGGCTCTCCTCGTCGATGTCGAACGTCGGGCTGTGGTGCGACGCGCCTTTCCCCGCGGGCGGCGCCGAGCCGACGAAGGCGAAAGCCCCGGGCACTTTCGCGAGGTAGACCGACATGTCCTCGCCGCCCATCGTCCGCACGCCGTCGACCACGCGCTCGTTCCCGACGATGTCCTGTCCGACGCTTCGCATCAGAGCGGTCATACGCTCGTCGTTCACCAGGGGCTTGGAGAGCCGGCGGTAGCGCACCTCGGCCGCGGCGCCGAGTGCCCGTGCGATCCCCTGCGCCGTGTCCGTCACGAGCTGGGGGGCTTCCTCGTAGAACCGGCCGCCGAACGTTCGCACGGTGCCGCGCAGATCGGCGCGGCCGGGAATGACGTTGAACGCGTGGCCGGCGCTCACCTGCGTGACCGACACGACGCCCTCCTCGAACGGATTGCGGCGGCGCGACACGAGGCTCTGGAGGGCCGTGACCACGTGCGCCGCGATCAACACGGGGTCGATCGCCTGATGCGGCGCCGCGGCGTGGCCGCCCTTGCCCAGGATCGTGATCTCGAACTGATCGACGGACGCCATCACCGGCCCAGGCATCAGGCCGATCGTGCCCGCCGGGAGGTCGTTCCAGAGGTGAATCCCGAACGCGGCGTGGACCGTGGGCGCCTCGAGCACGCCGTCCCGGACCATCGCTTCGGCGCCGTCCGAGATCTCCTCGGCGGGCTGGAAGGCGAACTTGACGGAGCCCGGGAGCGCCGTCGTGTGCAACCGCCGCGCTACCTCCAGGGCGATCGCGACGTGTCCATCGTGGCCGCAGGCGTGCATCTTGCCCGGGTAACGCGAGCGGTAGGGGACCTCGTTCGCTTCTTCCACCGGGAGCCCGTCCATATCGGCGCGGATCAGCACGCAGCGGCCGGTGCCCCCGTCGCGCAGGGCGACGACGCCGGTCTTGGCCACGCCCTTTTGCACCGCGTAGCCGAGCCGTTCGAGGCGCTCGGCGACGAGCGCGCTGGTGCGGCGCTCCTCGAAGCCCAGCTCAGGGTGTTGGTGCAGGTCGCGGCGCGTCGCGACGAGCTGAGCGCGGTCGACGGGCGGCAGGCTGATCATACCCGAGAGCTCGGGCACAGCTGATTCACCACACACTCCTCGCACTTCGGCCGCCGCGCGATGCACACGCGGCGCCCATGCAGGATCAGGGTGTGCGAGAACCACGTCCACTTGTCGCGCGGCACGAGCGCCATCAGGTCCCGCTCGATCTTCGCGGGGTCCTCTTGTTTCGTCAGGCCGAGCAGCGTCGAGAGGCGCTGGACATGGGTGTCGACCACGACCCCTTCGTTCTTGCCGAACCACGTCCCGAGCACGACGTTCGCGGTCTTCCGGCCCACGCCGGGCAGCTGGACCAGCTGCTCCATCGTGTCCGGTACTTCGCCGCCGTGGCGCTCCACCAAGGCCTGGGCCATCCCGATGATCGACTTGGTCTTGTTGCGGAAGAATCCTGTGCTGTGGATCTCCCATGTTGACCCGGGCATCGGTGGACTGGGCCGAGAGGATCGTCGCGACGAGCAGCTCGAGGGCGCTGCGGTGGTGGAGGGCGCAGGTGGCGTCGGGATAGGCACGCCCCAGCCGCGCGACGATCTTGCGGGTGCGCGCCCTGAGCGCCGCCTGAGTCTCGACCCGGCGCCTGGGCAGAGCCCTGCGTTTCGTCTTGACCATCCCTCACCACGCTCCTGGAACCAGCCAGTGGGGCGTCCTGCGCTCGTCGTGCTCGCCCATCCCATGTCGGGCGGAACGTAATCCGGTTCCCGGACTGATTCCAGCAGCCGCCACGAGCCTTATCTTATCGGTCAATGAACGGCTACAACTTCAGTGATCGGGTGCGCAGGGTGCTGCAGATGGCGCGGGAGGAGGCCGCGCGGCTGCATCATCATTATGTAGGGACCGAGCATATCCTGTTGGCGTTGATCCGGGAAGGCGAGGGCATCGCGGCGGCGGTGTTGACCAACCTGAACGTTGATCTCGAGGAGATCCAGCAGAAGATCGAGGAGACGGTCAAGAAAGGGAAAGAGGCAGCTGCGGCGGGTCCTGACCTGCCGTACACGTCGCGGGCGAAGAAGGTGCTCGAGTTCGCGATGAGCGAGGTGCGCGAGCTGAACCACTCTTACGTGGGCACCGAGCACCTGCTGCTCGGGCTGTTGCGTGAGGAGAAGGGAATCGCGGCGCAGGTGCTGACCGACGCGGGTGTGAGCCTCGAGCGAGCGCGCGCCGAGACGCTGCGGCTGCTCGGCACCGAGATGCCGTCCGGCGCCGGACGGGCCGGACGGACCTTGAGCTCCTTCCGGGACACTCACGCCGGCGCAGCCATCTTCCACCTGGCCGCGGAAGAGGCACGGGAAGCAGGGGCGGCCGACCCCGGACCGGAGCACGTGCTGCTCGGAGTGCTGCGCTTCATGGAGACCGCACCCGCGGGATCCGCCGCTGCCGAGCTCGCCCAGCTGCTGAACGAAGCGGGAGTGACGCTGGGCCGCGTGCGCGAATGGATCCGGCGGGGACGCGCGCAGTAACGGGCTCAGCCTTTCGGCAGGAACGGGTCCAGCGCCCGCAGTCCAGCGCCCGCACGAACTCTTCCGTCGCCTCGACGTGCGGCGCGTGCCCGGTCGCAAGCTCGATCACGCCGGCGTGCAGCAGGGCCGCCGTCTCGCGGGCCGATTCGAGCGGAATCGGGTCGTAGATGCCGTGGAGGACCAGGGAGCGGGGAGCGGCGTCGTTCGGGAATGTCCGCCGGATGCGGTCGCGCAGGTCATAGGCTCCCAGGCTCTCCCACACCGCGTCCTGGGTGCGGGCCGTGACGCGAAACGGGGTCATCTCGGCCGCCCGACTCGGGTCCCGGAAGTAGCCCGCGACGGATAGCGCGAACGCGAGGCGGCGATACTTTTCGGGGTCGCTCCGGGCGAGCCCGGACGCCGTGAGCTGGGCCCTCGACCGGGCGATCCACGGCTCGGCCATGCGCGCGCTGAAGCGGCGCTGGAACTCGTCCCGCCCCGCGGCCGTGACCGGGGCGGGCGCGACCAGCGCCAGCCTCTCGATCGCGTCCGGATGCTCGAGCGCGTACAGCACGGCGAGCAGGCCGCCCCAGGAGTAGCCGAGGAGCGTGACGTGGTCGAGCGCCCAATGCTCGCGCAGCGCTTCGAGGTCGGCCACCTGCTCGCGCCAGCCGACGGCCAAGTCCCGCGGGACGGGTGACCGTCCTCCGCCGCGCTGGTCGTAATAATAGAGTGCACGGCCCCGGGCCAGCCGGTCGTACTGCGGCAGGAGGTAGTCGTGGTGAGCGCCCGGGCCGCCGTGCAACACGACCACGGGCGGACCATCCCCGGCGTGCCGGGTGTAGAGACGGACGCCGTTGACCGCGACCAGCGTGTCGTTCATCGCGTCACAAGTTAAACGGATGAAGCCGCTCCGCTTTCCGACCGCGCTCACGCCGCCGGTGCTCCGGCGACTCGGCCTCGCCGACGTGGTGATCCTGTGCCTCGTCGCCGGGGCGATCGCGACCGTGGTCGCGTTCGCCCGCGAGTTCGAGGCGCCGTTCCTGCAGGCGGTGCGGATCGATCTCCGTCCCGCGGCGCTGCCGCGCTACACGCTGTACTCGCTCATGCGCGGCGTGCTGGCGCTCCTCATCTCGTATCTCTTCGCGCTGGGCTTCGGTTGGGCGGCGGCGCGGTCGCGCGCCGCCGAGCGGCTGCTCCTGCCGCTGCTCGACATCCTGCAGAGCATCCCCGTGCTGGGCTTCCTTCCCGGGCTGGTGCTCGGGCTCGTCGCGCTGTTCCCCACGCGCAACGTGGGCCTCGAGCTGGCGGCGATCCTGATGATCTTCACGGCGCAGGCGTGGAACCTGGCGCTTTCCTTCTACAACTCCCTGAAGGCGCTCCCCGACCCGCTGCGCGACGCGTGCAAGGTCGCGGGCTGGCCGCCGCGGCGGACCTTCTGGCAGCTCGAGGTGCCGGGGGCCGCGCAGGGGCTCGTCTGGAACGGGATGCTGTCGATGGCAGGCGGCTGGTTCTTCCTGATGGTGAACGAGGCGTTCCGCCTGGGGGACCGCGACTACCGTCTCCCCGGGGTCGGCTCGTACATGAGCGTGGCGCTCGACCAGGGGAACGTGTCGGCGATGGCGCTGGCGATCCTCGCGATGACCGTGATGATCGTCGGCGTGGACCAGCTGTTGTGGCGCCCGCTGGTCGTGTGGGTCGAGAAGTTCCGGCTGGACGAGACGACGGGTGGCTCGGGGGGAAGGGCGTCGTCCTGGGTGCTCGACTTCCTGCGGCGGGCGCGCTTGCCGCGCCGCGCGGCGCGGCTGCGGCGGCGTGCCTATCTCACCGCGCGCCGGGCGACCCGCCCGCTCGAGGGTCCGCTGCGCGCCGCCACGCCGGTGATCCTGCGCGCGCCGCGGCTCGCGCTCGAGCATCCGGTCGCGCGCAAGCTGGCGGGCGCGCTGCTCGTCGCGGGAATCGCCGCGGTCGCGGCGCTGGGCCTGTGGCGGCTGTGGCTGCTGCTCGCGCAGCTGGGACCCCCGGAGTGGGGCCAGCTCGCATCGTCGGCCGCGCTCACGTTCGCGCGGGTGATGGGGGCGGTGATCGTCTCCACGGCGTGGGCGCTTCCCGCAGGGGTCGTCATCGGGCGCTCGCCGCGGCTCGCGCGCGCGCTGCAGCCCGTCATCCAGGTGGTGGCGTCGTTCCCGGCGCCGATGCTCTTTCCCATCGTCGTGCTGCTGTTCGCACGCCTCGGCGTCGGGCTCGGCGTGGGGGCGGTCGCGCTGATGGTGCTCGCGGGCCAGTGGTACATCTTGTTCAACGTGATCTCCGCCGTGGCCGCGGTCCCCGAGCAGCTCAAGGACGCGGCCACGGTGTTCCGGCTGTCCACCGGCGCGCGCTGGCGCACCCTGTACCTCCCGGCGGCGTTCCCCGCGCTCGTGACGGGGTGGGTGACGGCGGCCGGCGGGGCCTGGAACGGCTCGATCGTCGCCGAATACATCGAAGCGGGCGGCACGCTGCGGGTGACCCGCGGCCTCGGCAGCCTGATCAGTGAGGCCACGGCACACGCCAATTTCCCGCTGCTCGCGGGCGGGATCGCGTTGATGAGCTTGATCGTCGTCGGTTGGAACCGGGTCGTGTGGCGCTCGCTCATGGTATGGGCGCAGACGCGCTTCGGGGGGGGCACATGACGACCGACGCCGTGCTGCTGGAAGCGCAGCATGTGACGCAGCGCTTCCGCCTGCCCAACGGACAAGTCCTCGAAGCGCTGCGCGACGTGGCCCTCACGGTGCGCGAGCACGAGGTCGTGGCGCTCGTGGGGCCCTCGGGGTGCGGCAAGAGCACGCTGCTGCGCCTGTTCGCCGGGCTCGCCCACCCGGCGGAGGGGACGGTGCTGTACCGCGGCCAGCCGCTCGACGGGGTGCTCGGCGCCGCCGCGATGGTGTTCCAATCGTTCGCCTTGCTGCCCTGGCTCACGGTCGCGCAGAACGTGGCGATGGGCCTCGATGCCCGCGGCGTGCATCGTGGCGCGCAGCGCGACGCCGTCGCCCGCGCCATCAACCTCGTGGGCCTCGAGGGCTTCGAGGCGGCGTACCCGAAGGAGCTCTCGGGCGGCATGAAGCAGCGCGTGGGCTTCGCGCGCGCGCTGGCCGTCGCGCCCGAGATCCTGCTCATGGACGAGCCGTTCGGGGCGCTCGACCCGCTCACCGCCGAAAACCTGCGCAGCCAGCTGGTGGATCTGTGGCGGGACCCCGCGACGGGAGTCAACACGTTGGTCGTCGTGACCCACAGCGTGGAGGAAGCGGTGTTCCTGGCCGGCCGGATCGTCGTGTTCGGCTCGAACCCCGGGCGTGTGCGCGAGGAGCTGGTGAACCCGCTGCCGTACCCGCGCCAGGAGCGGAGCCCCGAGTTCGAGGCGATGGTGGACCGGCTGCACGCGATTCTCACGGCGACGTTGCTCCCCGAGCCGGTCCCCGCCGCGCCCCAACGGCTCGTCCCCTTCCCGCGCGTGCACGTGTCCGAAGTCACGGGTTTGCTCGACCACCTGGTGATGCTGCCCGGGGGCAAGGGCCCGGTGTTCGAGCTCGCCGAGGACCTGGGCGTGGACTACGATCGCATGTCGGCGGTGGTGCGTGGCGCGGAGCAGCTCGGCTGGGTCAACACGCCGGGCGACATCGTGCAGCTCACCCAGACAGGCCGCGAGCTCCTCGCCATGGATGACGCGGCGCGCAAGGACGCGACGCGGGCGCGCCTTGCCAAACAGCCGCTCTTTGCCCGCTTGATTGCGATGCTCAAAGAAGAAGGGGCGGTGGAGGACGAGGAGGTGCTGGCCGACCTCACGATCTACTTCCCGTTCATCCCGGCGGAGTCGCTGTTCCACACGATCATCGAGTGGGGCCGCTACGCCGAGCTGCTGGACCACAATGTGGATGCCGGGCGCCTCGCCCTACTCGGGTCGCCGGAGGGAACGGCGGAAACGCGGGTAGAGTGACTAGAGCAGCACTGCCAGCGCGTCCGCGACCTGCTTCACGACCTGGTGGTGCGCGTCGCTGAAGCCGGCGGGAACGTCGGAATCGACGTCGAGCTGGCCGAGGATCGTCGCACCGCGGCGGATCAGCACGACCAGCTCGGACCTGGTTTCGAGGTTGCAGGCGAGGTAATTCCCCACCGCGCGGACGTCGGCGACGTTCTGATCTTCCCCGGTCGCGACCGCCGTGCCGCACACGCCCGTGCCGACGGGGATCCGGGTGTGCTCGGTCTCCCGCCCCGCGAACGCCTCGAGCGCGAGCGCGTCGCCGTGCAGCACGTAGGCGTACACGGACGTGTATGGAGCGCCCAGCGCGCGCAGCCGGTCGCAGGCGAGCTGCAACAGCTGGCGGCGGGGGGCGTCATGCAGGTGCGCCGCGCGCAGGGCGCGCACGATCGGGCTCGGCTCGATGGTGGCCGTCATCGTGGTCCCATATCTATCTTACGCGCGACTCTGACGGAAGCCGCCCGGTGTCCGTTCGTCTGCTCGTCCTGGTTCCCGTCGCCGCCGCCATCAGCCTCGCGCTCTCGGCCGTCGTCGATGCCGTCGCCCTGCCGCTGTTCCTCGATACGACCGGGACGATCCTCGCCACCGCGCTCGCGGGCCCCGGCGTGGGCATCGCGACCGGGGTGGTCACGTCCGCGGTCAACACGCTCCGTAATCCGACGTTCTGGCCGTTCGTCGTCGTGCAGATCATCGTGGCGCTGTACGCGTGGGCGGCGGCGCGCGCCGGCCTGTTCCGGAGCTTCCGCACGGCGATACCGGCGGGGCTCGGGCTCGGCGTGATCGCGTCCGTCACGTCGACTCCGATCTCCTATCTCGTGTTCGGCTGCACCACGACGGGCGGTATCGCACTCACGACCGCGCTCGGCCGGGCGCTCGGGCTCGCGCCGCTCGGGGCCTGCTTCTTCGGGAGCTTCGTTTCGGATTTCGGCGACAAGGCGGTGACGTTCGCCCTGGTGACGTCGGTGCTGCACGCGCTGCCGCGTCGCACCGCCGCGCGCTTCCCCTGGGCGCTGCGCGCCATCGGCGCCGCGTGACGCGGCTGCACCCCTTCACGCTGCTGGCGCTGGCGGCGGCGCTCACGGCCCTCGCGTGGCTGCTGCCCGCGCCTTGGGGGGCAGCCGGCACGTTGGCCGTCGCCGCGGTGCTTGCCTTGTTCTCGGGTGCAGGCCTGACCCCGGGCGCAAGCCCGGGGTCCACGGGCACCGGGATGTCCCCGGGCTGGCGCCCGGGGTTAGTCGTCCTGCGCACCGCGGTCGTCACTGCCGCACCGTTCTGGCTGTTCCTCTTCATTCTCCACGACGTTCCCACAGCCGTCGCGATCGGCCTGCGGATCACCACGATGGTGGCGAGCGTCGTGTGGCTCGTGGCCGTGCTGGCGCCGGCACGCCTCGTGGAGGCGATGGTCGCGGCCGGCTGGCGCGCCGGCACCGCGTACCTGTTCGCCGCGACGCTCTCCGCGGTCCCCGTCCTGAAGGCGCGGGCGCAGCGGATCGTGGAGGCGCAGCGGTGCCGGGGACTCTCGCCGCGGGGCGGTCTCGGACCGCGGGTCCGCGCGCTGCGCGCCCTCGCGTTGCCGCTCATTCTCTCGGCGCTGCACGAGGTGGACGAGCGGGCGCTGGCGCTCGAGAGCCGCGGGCTCGTGCCGGGCGCGCGCCGCACGCCGCTGGCACCGCCGCCCGACCGCGGGGCCGAGCGCGCCGTCCGGTGGGCGCTGGTCGCGCTGTGCGTCGCCGCGCTCGTGTGGAGACTCGCGTGACGCGGCTGTCCCTCGAGCACGTGAGCTTTTGGTACCCGGCCACGGACACACCGGCGCTCGCGGACGTGTCGCTCGAGGTGGCCGGTGGCGAGGTCGTTGCGCTCGTCGGCGCCGTGGGCGCGGGGGCCTCCACGCTCCTCCTCGTCGCGGCCGACCTGGCACCGCGGGTCGTCGGGGGACGGCTCGAAGGGGCGGTCGACTTCCGGGGAAGGGGAAACGGGGAAGGGGGACGAGGAATCGTGCTGCCCACCCCCTGGACACAGGTCTCCGGGATGGCGTTCACCGTGTGGGACGAGGTGGCGTTCGGCCCGGCGAACCTCGGCTGGCCGCGGGAGCAGATCACCCGGCACGTGGACCGCGCGCTCGCGCGCCTCGAGATCGCGGCGCTCCGCGACCGCGAGCCCGCGACGCTGTCCGGAGGCGAACTGCAGCGCGTGATCATCGCGGGGATCCTGGCGATGGACCCGGCGCTCGTGCTGTTCGACGAGCCAACGGCCGAGCTCGATCCGGCGGGCGCGCGGATGCTGTGGCGCCTGGTGCGGGGCCTCGCGACGGAGGGGAAGGCCGTGATCGTGGCGACGAGCGACCTGGACGCCCTCCCCGATGTCGCCGATCGGGTGGTCTGGCTGGAACAGGGCCGGGCCAAGAAGATCGGGCCGCCCGCGCTGCTCGCGGAGGACGCGCTGTGCGCCGCGGGCCTGGGAACGGCGGTGGCGGTGGTGTGGCGGGCCGGCGGCCTCCCCCGGCCCTACCCGCTCACCGTCGACGACGCGGTGCGACTGTGGCGGCACCGGTGACCGACGCGCTAAGGCTCGAGCGGGTGTCGTTCGCGTACGGCGACGTCACGGCGCTGGCCGAGGTCTCGTTCGCGCTCGGCCCGGGCGAGCGGGCGGCGCTGCTCGGCCGCAACGGTGCGGGCAAATCGACGCTCGTGCGGCTCGTGACCGGTCTGCGCCGGCCCGCCGCGGGCAGCATCTGGGTCGAAGACTGGGATACGCGGGACCGGCCGCCGGAGCAGCTGGCGCGGCGCGTGGGGTCGATGTTTCAGTACGCGGACCAGCAGCTGTTCGCCCGTACGGTGCGCGACGATGTGAGCTTCGGTCCGCGCGCGCTCGGGTTCGCCGCGCCCGAGGTCCAGCACCGCGTGGGTCGAGCGCTCGCGGCCCTTGGCCTCGAGGAGCACGCGGCGCACCACCCGTACGACCTCCCGCCGGCGTTCCGCAAGCTCGCCGCGCTCGCGGGGGCTCTCGCGCTCGAGCCCCGGTTGCTCGTCCTCGACGAGCCGACGGCGGGCCTCGATCGCGCGTTGCGCGCCCGCGTCGCGAGCGCGCTGCTCGAGCGCGCCGCGGCGGGCGCAGCGCTGCTCGTCGTCACGCACGATCTCGCCTTCGCGGCCGAGACGTTGGAGCGCGCGCTCGTGCTCGACCGCGGGCGGCTCGCGTGCGACGAGCCGCTCGCGGGCCTGCTTGCCGCGCCCCCCCGCCTCGAGCCGCTCGGGCTGGCGCCGCCCGCGGTCGCCGCGCTGTCTCGGGCGCTCGGGTTGCCCGGGGCCCCGGTGCGTGAGGCCGACGCGGCGCGCGCGCTGGCGCGCGTTGCCGCCGAGAGGCGCGCCCCCTTAGATTGACCCTCCCCGATGCCGACCTTCGAGACGTTCGCCGCGCGGTTCGCACGCTGTGTGAGCCTGTTCCGTGACCCGGCCGCGAAAGATGAGCAGAAGGCGGAGTTCCGCGCGCTGCTCGGCCTGCTGCAGGACGCGGCCGTCACGCTGCGGGTGAGCGCCGGCCGGCTCGAGGTGAACGGCACGCCGGCCGGTGGGGGGGGCAGGGGGGGCGGGGGGGGCGGGGGCGTGGTCGGGCTGCTGCAGCGGCTCGACCTCCACGGCATCAGCGAGATCGCGCTGCCGCGCGATCCCCCACCCGCGCAGTTGTTCGAGCTGCTCCGGGTTCTCGCCGACCAGCCCGGCCTGGAAGACGTGCCGAGCCGCCTCCGTGGCGCGGGCGTGGACCGCATTCACGTCACACTGGCTCCCGCGCTCCCGCCCCCCCCGCCCCCCCTCCCCCCGCCGCCGGCCGGCAGCGAGCAGCCGGGCGACGCGATCCCATCGCCCCACGCGCCCCGCGCTCCTGCGGCGGAGTCGCTCGGCACCGACGGCATCCTCCGGGGCGAATCGTGGAAGGACATTCGGTCGGTGCCGCTCAAGGGCGTGCCGCTGGTGACGCACGATCCGCCGCCGCCGCCCCCGGCGACCGCGCTCCCGGGAGAGACCCCGCCACCCCCCGCGGCTGGGGGGTCCGAGGAGTTGTCTCTGTCCATCGCACCGGAGGATGAGCCCCCCGCTCCGGCGGCCCAGCCGGCACCGGCGCCGGGCGCTGCGCCCCCCGCTCCGGCAGCCCAGCGGGCGCCCGCCGTCGCGGGGGGCTCAGCGTCCGGCGCCGAACGCGCGCGGCGACCGTCCGGCCCTAGCGTCGCGCTGCCACCCGAGGTGGCGGCCCCCCTCGCGGAGCTCGACCGTAACCCGGGCTCGGCCAAGGTCAGCGAGGTGCTGGCGGAGTTGGCGCGACAAGCCGAGTCGGCGCTCAAGCGGAGCCGGATGGAGCAGGTGCTGCGCATCATCGGGGCGATCGTGGTCGCCGAGCAAAAGGTGCCCGAGGCGAGCGCCGTGCGTCGGCAGTACGCCATCGCCCTGAAGCGGATCTATACCAAGCCCGTGCTCGACGCCCTCACGCACTTGGTCATGGTCCCGCAGCACCGGGCCGATGCGGTGCTGGCGCTGCAACGCGGCGGCGCCGACGCGGTGGAGTTGCTGGTCGACCGGCTCGTCGCCGCGCCGACGGCGGGCGAGCGGCGCGGCGTGTTCGACGCGCTGCGCCAGATGACCGAGGGCACCGAGCAGCTCGTCCACATGCTCGAGCACCGGGAATGGTTCGTGGTGCGCAACGTGGCGGAGCTGATCGGCGAGCTGGGGATGGATGAAGCCGTGCCGGCGTTGGCGCGCCGGCTGGAGCACGACGACGAGCGGGTGCGGCGGGCGGTGGCGCTGGCACTCGCCAAGATCGGCACGCGCAGCGCGGCGGAGCCCCTGCGCCGCGCGTTACGCGACAAGTCCGCGGACGTGCGGATCCAGGTGGCGCTCGGGATCGGGGGCCGCAAGTCGTTCGCGCTCGCGATGCCGCTCGTGGTCGCGCTGGAGGAGGAGGGAGACGAAACGGTGGAACGCGAACTGATCCTCGCCCTGGGCCGCATCGGGAGCCCCGATGCCGTTCAGGCGCTCATCAAGTTCGCTCAGCCCGCGGGGCGCCTGTTCGGCCGCAAGCCCAGCGCACTGCGGCTGGCGGCGGTCGAGGCGCTGCGGGTCGCCGGCACGCCGCCCGCGGTCGGCACCCTCGAGGGGCTCGCCGACGACGGCGACCGCGACGTCCGCGCCGCGGCGCGGGCGGCGCTGACGGAGTTGAAGCGGAAGCCGCGCTAGCTCCCCTCCTCCTTCCCGTCAACCAGGGATGAAGCTGACCTTCGGGTCGAGCCGCCGAGCGAAGGCCGCGAGCAGTCGCGCCGCCCGCTCGAGGTCCTCCCGGTCCACCATTTCGTTCGGGCTGTGCATGTACCGGTTGGGGACGGACACGAGCCCGGTGGGGATGCCGCGCAGCGCGTTGTAGATCGCGTCGGCGTCGGTGCCGGTGTCGTGCGGCGCCGCCTGCACGCTGTAGGGGATTTCCTCCTGCTCGGCGCACTGGACGAGCAGGTCGAACACCACCTGGCTCACGGCCGAGCCGCGGGCCAGCACGGGACCACCGCCGAGCTTGTGCTCGCCGGCGCGCTTCTTCTCGGCACCCGGGTAGTCCGTGGCGTGGGTGACGTCCACGACGAGGGCGACCTGCGGATCGATGCCCACCGCGCTGGTGCGCGCGCCGCCCCCCGTCCACGCGATCTCCTCGCGTGTCGTCGCCACGGCGAACACGGCCGCGTGCTTGGGGCGGTCCTGCGAGAGCAGCCGCGCCGCCTCGGCCACCACGTAGGCGCCGATGCGGTTGTCGATGCTGCGCGACACGATGCGGCCGTTCGGGAACTCCTGCACCTCCGCGTCCAGCACCGCCGGGTCGCCGATGCGCACCCGCTGCAGGGTCTCCGCCTTGCTGCCCGTGCCGACGTCGATCCACAAGTCGGTGATCTTCGAGACCTTATCCAGGTCTTCGCGCTTCATGAGGTGCACCGCCTGCTTGCCGATCACGCCGCGCACCGGCCCCTTCGGGCCCGTAATCACGACTCGCTGGCCGACCAGCACCTGCGAGTCCCAGCCGCCGATCGCGGCGAAATAGAGGTATCCCTCGTCGTCCACGTGGGTGATTTGCAGTCCGATCTCGTCGATATGCCCCGCCAGCATGAGGCGCGGCGTTCCCTTCGGGTTGAGCGCGGCGACCGAGTTGCCGTGCACGTCGGACGTGACCTGGTCGGTGAAGCCCTTGACGTGGTCGCGCCACACGCGCGCCGGCGCGGTCTCGAAGCCTGAAGGGCCGGGGGTGTCGAGCAGGCGTTTCAAGAAATCCAACGTGTCTTCCGTCATGGTTTGGACACCGTCGAGAGAGGGATGCCGAGTCGGCGGTGGACGCTGTCGGCCGCGGCGCCGGTCGCCACCGTCGGTTGATGGCCGACGCGGACCGGAATGGCGGAGAGTCGCATCGTCTTGTCGGGGGCGACCGCGACCCGCAGGACGGCCGAGAGCTGCGTCCACGGGTTGTCCTGCGCGAACACGAAATTGCCGAGCGACTGCACGATCGGCTTGCCCCGGTACCACACGACCGGCTGCAACACGTGGGGGTGATGGGCGAGCACCAGGTCGGCGCCCGCGTCCACCAGGCCGTGGAGCAGATCGCGGTGGTAGTCCGGCGGCGTGTCGACGTACTCCTTCCCCCCGTGGACGCTCACCACGACGAGGTCCGCCCGGCCGCTCGCCTTCAGGGCGCGAATGGCGGGATAGATCCAGGACGGGTCGCCCCACGCCACCCAGGCCGCGCCGGCATGCTGGTAGAACGTGTACGGCGCGGGGTTCCACGCGCGCGTCACCGCGAAAAACGCGACCCGCCAACCGTGCCGCCGCACGATGACGGGCTGCTCGGCCATGTCGCGCCCGTAGGCGGAGCCGACAAACAGGACACCGGCCCGCGTGAGCTGGTGCATCGTCTCCTCGACCGCCGCCTGACCGCCGTCCCACGCGTGGTTGTTCGCGGTGCTCACGATGTCGAACCCCGCGCGCGCCAGCGCCGGCGCGGCGGCGGGCGGCGCGGTAAACACGCCCACGGAGTCGGGCACCGGGCTGCTGTCGGGCGTGATCGGGCTCTCCAGATTGCCGAAGGTGATATCCGCACCACGCAGCGTGTCGAGGAGCGCGCGGAACGGATACAGCGTGTCTCCCTCGAGCAGCCGCTGCTTTGCCACGCGGCGCCCGAGGTTGATGTCGCCCACGGCGTAGAGCCGCAGCGTGTCCGTAGGCCGCTGCAGCGGCGCAAGTCGCGCGTTGCACGACGCCACGCTCCACGAAGCAAGCAGCAAGCCGATCATCATAGCGGCAACCGACCGTCAACGGGGGATCAACCGCGAGAGCATTTCGGCCGCGTCCACGAGCCGCGGTCCCGGGCGTGAAGTATAGGCGTTGCCGTCGAGAAACTCGACACGCCGTGTGAACAACGTCCGGGCGTCGGGGTCTGCCACGGTAGCGAACTCCGTCTGGGCGCGCGCCACGTCGAACCCGCAGAGCGCGATCACGACGAGATCGGGTGCGAGCGCGACGAGCTCCCGCCACGGCTGGACGCGCGAGGGCTCGCCGGGCGCCGCGGCGAGCGCGCGGCCGCCCGCCACCTCCACCAGCTCCGGCACCCAGTGGCCCGCGACGTACGGAGGATCCAACCATTCCAGCACGAGGACACGGGGCCTGCCGGATCCCTGCGTCCGGTCCGCCACCCGGCGCAGCCGGTACCGCAGCCCCGCCACCAGCTCGTCCGCCTCGTCCTTGAGCTCCAGCGTCTCGCCGACTTTGTGTATGTCCGCGAGCACGCCGTCGAGCGTGTGGGCGTGCAACGTGACCACCCAGGGCGTGGGCATCAGCGTGGCGACCAGGCGCTCCAGGTCCCCCGCGCCGACCGCGCACACGGGGCACAGCGCCTGCCCGATGATGACGTCGGGGCGCAGGCGGGCGACGAGCTCGACATCCACGTCGATCGCGGAAGTGCCGGCGTGCAGCGCCTCGGTCACGGCGCGGTCGATGTCGCCCGAGGCCCGCGTCGAGTCGATCCGCGTGCGGGTCACGCGCGGGAGCGCCCGCACTTCGGGCGGGTAGTCGCACTCGTGCGACACGCCGACGAGGTAGCCGCCGGCGCCCAAGGCGACCACCGTCTCGGTCGCGGCGGGCAAGAGAGAAACGACGCGCATCCTAGGCCCGGGGATGTGGCATCCGCCGAAATGTAGGGGCGCAGCACGCTGCGCCCCTACACTGCCCCCCCCCGGTCGTCACTCGTTGCGTAGGGCGACCCGGTAGAGCGTCGCGCCCAGCGCTGCGAACAGCACGAAGGCGAGCAGGTTCGACTGGGGGAGGGCGCCGAGGGCGTGGAACACGGGCACCCGCTCGGCGAGGGCGTCGGCCGAGCCCAGCACGCCGGCGACCGCGGCGAGTACGATCCCGCAGATGGCGCCGCCGGCGATCAGGCCGCTCGAGAACAGCACCCCCGGCCCCGACTCGAGCTCGGCGATCGACTGCTGTCGGGCATGGGCGCGGCGCTCGATGAGCCAGCGCACGACGCCACCGACGAACATGGCGGATGAGGTGGAGATCGGGAGGTACACGCCGACCGCGACGGGCAGCGCCTGCACCCCCATCAGCTCGATCGCGATCGTGATGAACACCCCGAGCAGCACCAGGGCCCATGGGAGCTTGTGGGTCAGGATGCCGTCGGTGATGAGCGCCATGATCGTGGCCTTGGGCGAATCGAGCCGGGGAACGTTCTTGCCCCGATACTCGTGGATACGCCCCCCGATGCCGGGGTCGAGCACGTAGCGCAGCTCGTGGCTCGACGGGTCCATCAAGTACTTGCCGGCCGCCACGCCTTCGGTGACGACGTACACGCGGACGACCTGGTACGCGGCGCGGTCCATCGAGTCGCTGGCCGCGATGTGGAAGCCCGACATCGTCTCCGGCAGGATCTCGACCGGCGCCCGGCCGCCCGTCCCCAGCGCCAGCGCCTGCGCGCTGAAGGCGGGGTGCGTCTCGGGGACCGGATAGGTGTAGGAGCGGTTGAGCAGCGTGAGGGTCCACCCGACGACGAGCGCGGAGCCGATCGCACCCACCAGGATGGCGATCTGCTGGCGCCGCGGGGTGGAGCCGACGAGGAAGCCGGTCTTCAGGTCCTGCGACGTGTTGCCGGCGTTCGCGGTGGCGACGGCCACTACCGCGGCAATCGAAATCGCCTGCACCCGGTGGTCGACGCCGGTCCACCCGATGGCCAGGAAGATCAGGCACGTGCCCAAGAGCGCGGCGATGGTCATGCCGGAGATCGGGTTGGCCGACGAGCCGATCTGGCCGCAGATGCGAGAGGAGACGGTGGCGAAGAAGAATCCGAAGATGACGATCAGGATCGCACCGAGCAGGTTGACACCCACCTGCGGCAGGAGCGTGAGGACGATGGCGAGCGCGACCGATCCACCCACAGTGAGGGAGATGGGGAGGTCGTCGTCGGTGCGGAGCCTGGTGACGGCCTGGCCGAGGCGCGAGTCGCGCAGGTCCTTGAGGCTCGAGGCGAAGGAGCTCACGATCGTCGGGAGCGAGCGGGCCAGCGCGATGATCCCCGCCGACGCGACCGCGCCCGCGCCGATGTAGAAGATGAAGCCGGCGCGAATCTCGCCCGGGCTCATGTCGCGGATCAGCTTGACCGCCGGGAATCCGAACGGCTCGCTCAGCCCGGAGCCCACCAGCTTGATGGCGGGGGCGAGGACGAGGTAGGCGAAGCACCCGCCGGCGAACAGGTAACCCGCGATCCTGGGGCCGATGATGTAGCCCACCCCCATCAGCTCCGGGGAGATCTCGCTGGAGATCGCAGCCCCGGGATAGAAGCGGAACTCCTTGCCCGGCACGTCGGGCCACAGCTTCAGCCCGCCCATCAGGAACTTGTAGACGAAACCCAGGCCGAACGCCTGGAACACGCGCTTCGCCTGCAGGCCGCGCTCCTCACCGGCGATCAGCACTTCGGCGCAGGCCGTCCCCTCGGGATAGATCAGCGTGTCGTGCTCCTTCACGATCAACGCGCGGCGCAGCGGGATCATCATCAACACGCCCATCAGCCCGCCGACCGTGGCCAGGACCGCCACCCGGCTGATGTCCAAGTCGTAGCCCATCAGTAGGATCGCGGGAATGGTAAACACGACGCCGGCGGCCACCGAGTCCGAGGCCGAACCCGTCGTCTGCACGATGTTGTTCTCGAGGATCGAGGTTCGGCCGAGGGCGCGGAAGATCGTGATCGAGAGGACGGCGATCGGGATGGAGGAGCTCACGGTGAGCCCGATCTTGAGGGCGAGGTACACGCTCGACGCGCTGAAGATGAGCCCGAGCGCCACGCCCACGATCAGGGCACGCGCGGTCAGCTCGGGGGGCGACTGGGAAGCGGGCACATAGGGTTGGTGGTCGGGCATAGGGGGCAGAATCTGCGGCGGCCCCGGGGTGGGTGTCCAGGAGGGGAGCCGCTCCCTTACCCTTCCGCTGGTCTTGCGACATGATACCGGACTTCCTGGGGAGGCTACGATGAAACGGTTCTCACTCGCCGCGGTCGCCATCGCCCTCGCCTGTGGCAACGAGTCCACGACCCCGTCGGTCGTCGTCCTCACACCCGTCTCCGGCGACGCCCAGACGGGTCGCGTCGGCGCGCCCCTCGGAGCCCCCTTCGTGGTGAAAGCCATCGATGCCACGGGCCAGCCGGTTGCCGGGTTGAGCGTGGCGTGGACGGTGACGGCCGGCGGCGGTAGCGCGTCGCCCGCCAGCACCACGACGAACGGGAATGGTCTCGCCAGCGCCACGCTCACGGTCGGCAATACGGTCGGGACCAACAACCAGACCGTCACGGCGAGCGCCGCGAACGCCCTGGGCTCGCCCGTGACGTTCGTGGCGAGCGCGGTCGACGCGCGGATCGCGGGGACGGTGTCCCTCACCAAGGGCATGCTCGCTCCGCCGCGCGTGCAGCGCGTCGGTGCGGACGCGACCGGCGTGGGCCCCGTCCTCCGCGCCCCGTCCCTCCCCGCGAAGCAGCCGGCGGCGCTCGCGCGTCGCCCGGCGGCTCCCCGGAGCGTGGGGCAGCCTCCGCAGACCGCGCAGTTCACGCCGAGCGAGCTGCTCGTCACGTTCCGTCCCAGGCCGCTCGGCGCTCCGGCCCTCGGCTCCGCCGAGCTGGCGGTCCCCACCGTCGCGCGTGCCGTGGCCGAGGCGATCCGCTCGCGTCTCGCGCCCCACGTCGCCGCCGGACGGGCGCGGGTCGTCGGCGTGTCACCGGTGCTCCTGGCGGCGCGCCTCCGGGTCGCCGCGCCCGAGCTGCTGGACGAGGTCGCAGCGTCGCTGCGGGCCGATGCCAGCGTCGCCACGGTGGAGCGCAACGCGATCGCGTGGAGCCACGTGGCCGGCGTGCGCCGGGGCGCGGCGGCAGCCACGACGTCGACCGATCCCTACGCCGTGTACCAGGCGTGGCACTACGGCCTGATCGACCTGCCCCGCGCGTGGGACTTGACGACGGGCAGCGCCAGTGTCCTCGTCGCGATCGTGGACGACGGCATCCGATTCGACCACCCGGACATCGCCGCAAATCTCACGAGCGACGGGTACGACTTCGTCGACGACACGTCCCCCTTGAATCTCTGCTCCGGCGGCACCACCGATCGCTCCGGCGACGGTGACGGGTACGACCCGGATCCGACGGATTCGGTATCGTACGACTACGACTTCTTGTCGGGCTGCGTCATCGGTCCCTCCGCGGCGGGGAATCACGGACTACACGTCGCGGGGACGATCGGCGCGAGCGGGAACAACGGCACGGGCGGGACCGGCGTCAACTGGACGGTGCAGATCCGCCCGGTGCGCGTCCTGGACGTGATCGGCAGTGGGACGTACTACGACATCTCGCAGGGAATTCTGTACGCTGCGGGGCTGCCGGCGGACAACGGGGCGGGCGGGACGGTGCAGCCTGCGACGGTCGCCCGCGTGATCAACATGAGCTTCGGCGGGGGGTCGCCGAGCACGGTGCTTGAGAACGCCATCAACGCCGCCAGCAATGCCGGCGCGCTGCTCGTCGCGTCGGCGGGGAACTCCGGCACGTCGAACCCGCACTACCCGGCGGCGTACCCGGCCGTGCTCTCGGTCTCGGCCGTCGGGCCCGACGGCCGGCTGGCGTTCTACTCGTCCTACGGGCCGACCGTCGGCATCGCGGCGCCCGGCGGCGACATGACCTCTGGCGACCCGAGCTTCGGCGTCTTCTCGACGGTGTGGAATTTTCAGGACAGCACGCCGACCTACGCGTTCTATCAGGGGACATCCATGGCGGCCCCGCACGTGACGGGGGTGGCCGCGCTGCTGCTCGCCCGTGAGCCGGGGCTGACGGCCGCGGCCTTGCGGAACCGCCTCACGCAGTTCGCCGTGGACGTCGACAACAACGGCCCGGACGTGCTGTACGGGGCGGGGATCGTGAACGCACGCAACAGCCTCACGCAGACGCTGTCGCTGCCGCACCGCCTGTTCGCGCGGCTTTACAACGCCGCCACCGGATCGGTGGTGGCGACCCAGCCCGTCGGCGGCGACGGCTCGTTCGCGTTCACGGGATTGACCGACGGTGCGTATCAGGTCTTCGCGGGGGAGGACGAATCGAACGACGGCGTCCTCGGCCGCCCCGGCCGCCGGCTCGGCGCGTTCGGCGGCATGGCCACGCCGACCACGCTGAGCGTCGCCGGCGCCGGCACGTACGCGGCCCCCTTCTTGATCGGCCTGCCGTTGGAGCGTGAGCCGAACGACGCCGCCAGCGATGCGGACCCCATGTATGCTGGCACGTACATCAATGCGACCCGACCGCCGTCGGACGTGGACGCCTACCGCGTGACGATCGTGACCGCCGGGTTCTACACGTTCGAGACCTCCGCCTGGAACGGCGCGTGCGGGTTCGGGCTCGGCGACGACACCTACCTGTTCCTGTACGACGCGGCGGGGACCGAGATCGATGAGAACGACGACATCGACTTCCAGGTCAACCCAGAGCTCGGGTTGCTGGGCGGCAACCTGTGCTCGCGGGTCACGGATTTTCTGTCGCCGGGCACGTACTACGCGTTCGTTGCGGGCTATAGCAACATCGGCGACCAGTATCGGCTGGAGGTGCGTCCCGGGAGCTGACGACGGCTCGCGGCCGTCGTCGTTCGCGGGAACGGGTCTCGCCCGCGGAACCCCGGCTACCACCCTCGGGGTACGTAGGCCGTGCGCGCGGCTGACGTTCCCCTCCAGGCCCTGCAGCAGGCGCTCGCCGGGCGTTACGTGCTGGACCGTCCTCTCGGTCGCGGCGGCATGGGGATGGTGTATCTCGCGCGCGAGGTGCGGCTCGAGCGGCCGGTCGCGGTGAAGCTGCTGCCCCCGGCGAAGGCGGCCCAGCCGGCGGCACGCGAGCGCTTCCTGCGCGAAGCCCGCACCGCTGCGCGGCTCTCGCACCCGAACATCGTTCCCATCTTCACCGTCGACGAGGTGGGCTCGTTCGTCTTCTTCTCCATGGCGTACGTGCACGGGGAAACGCTCGGCCAGCGGGTGCGGGGCTCTGGACCGCTCGGCGTCGCGGAGGCCGCCCGTCTCCTCCAGGAAGTGGCGCTGGCGCTCGATCACGCACACGCGCACGGCATCGTGCACCGCGACGTGAAGCCCGACAACATCCTGCTCGACACGGCGACCGGCCGCGCCCTCGTCTCCGACTTCGGCATCGCGCGGGTGAGCTCGGGGCCCACCACGACGGGCCCCCATCTGCTCGGCACGGCTGAGTTCATGAGCCCGGAGCAGGCGGGGGGCGGGCCCCTGGACGAGCGCAGTGACATCTACTCGCTGGGTGTGGTCGCGTTCTACGCGCTGTCGGGTCGCCTCCCGTTCGAGGGACCGGACCCGATGACGGTGCTCGCGCAGCACGTGACCGATCCAGCGCCGCCGCTCGCCTCGGTCGCTCCCGCGGTGCCGCGGCGGCTCGCCGAGATCGTCGATCGCTGCCTCGCGAAGGATCCGGCGGCGCGGTTCCCGAGCGGCGCGGCGCTGGCCGAAGCCATCGCGGACGCCGTACGGCCGCAGACCGCGCCGGCCGTGGCCGTGCGGGCGTTCGTCACGGAGAGCAAGCACCTGTCGACCGGCACTCGGCTGTACCTGGTGTTCGCGAGCCTGGCGCTGCCCTTGCTCGGCTTCGACGCGTGGGCCGCACCCGGTCGCTGGGTGAGCACCGGCGATCTCACCGCCGCGGCCCTGATCGCGGCGCTGCCGCTCGTGGTCATGGTGGCGCGCGTGCGGCGGCTGCTCCAGGCCGGGTTCGAGCGGCGCGACCTGACCGGCGCGCTGCGGGAGGAGTTCGAGCGCCGGCGGGAAGAGTTGGCCTTCCTCTACGGCGAGGGCCCGTCCGGGCTTGAGCAGGTGCTGCGGGGGTTGTGCTACGCGGCGCTCGCCGCGGCGGCGGGACTGGTCGGCGCGGCAGACCGATGGGCCGTGCTCGGGGGCTCGCCGCTCGTTCCGGCAGCGTTCTTTGCGGCGCTGGGGACGGCGCTCCTCGCGGCCGTCGGCGCGCGCTGGCGCACCGAGCACCGGACCGACCCCCGGGCCGAGCGACGGTTGCGGTTCTGGAGCGGGCTGCCGGGCCGCTGGTTGTTCTGGCTCGCTCGGCTCAGGCCGGCACGGCCCGGGCCGGACGCTTGAGGCGCGCCAGGCGGCGCGCCGCCTCCCGCAGCAGATCCTCGGTCTTGCAGAACGCGAACCGCACCAGCCGCCGGCCCGGCTCGGGGCGACTGAAGAAACTCGATCCCGGCACCGGAGCGACCCCAATCTCCTGCGTCAGCCAGTGCGCGAACCGGTCGTCCGGCAGCTCCGAAAGCTCAGAGAAGTCCGCCAGCACGTAGTACGCGCCTTCGGGAGGCGTGCAGCGCAGTCCGGCGTCGAGGAGCGCGCGGCACAGGAGATCGCGCCGGGCGCGGTAGTCACGGGCCAACGTCTCGTAGTAGTCGTCGCCCAGCGTCTCGAGGCCGACCGCCACCGCTTCCTGGAGCGGTGCTGGCGCGCCGACGGTGAGGAAGTCGTGCACCTTGCGAATCGCGTCCGTCGTGTCCGGCGGCGCGACGATGGTGCCGATGCGCCAGCCGGTGACGCTGAACGTCTTCGACGCCCCGCTGATCGTGATGGTGCGCTCGCGCATCCCGTCGAGCGTCGCGATCGGGATGTGCTCGCCTGCGTAATAGATGTGCTCGTAGATCTCGTCCGTCACGGCGTACGCGTCGTGCCGCCGGCACAGCTCGGCGATCGCCTGCAGCTCGCGGCGGGACAGTACCCGGCCCGTCGGGTTGTTCGGCGTGCAGACGATGATCGCGCGGGTGCGCGGGGAGAACGCGGCGGCCAGCCGGTCGAGATCGACCTCCCCCTCGACCGCGAGCGGTACGAACACCGGTTGGGCGCCGCACAGGATCGCGTCCGGGCCGTAGTTCTCGTAGAACGGCTCGAACACGATCACCTCGTCGCCGGGATCGACGATGGCGAGCAGGGCGGAGGCCATCGCCTCGGTGGCGCCGCAGGTCACGGTGATCTCGGCCTCGGGGTCGACGGTCATGCCGTACCACTCGGCGTACTTCCGCGCGATCGCGTCGCGCAGCCGTTTCGCGCCCCAGGTGATCGCGTACTGGTTCACGTCGTCGCGGATCGCGCGCGCGGCGGCTTCCTTCAGGACGTCCGGGGCGGGGAAGTTGGGGAAACCCTGGGCAAGGTTGATCGCCCCGTGCTCGCTCGCGAGCCGGGTCATGCCGCGGATCACGGACTCGGTGAACCCGTGAGTGCGGGAGGCGGTGTGCACGACCGTCTCTACTTCAACTTCACGTCGATGTCCACCAGAATCGCGCTCGGCGTGTTGAGGAACACGACGCGATCCACGGCACGGTGGATGACCATCCTCACCGGCGGGCCCTTGCCCTTGCCCCGCCCTCTGTTGCCCCGCCGATACCACACCACGTAGTCGCGCCCGCTATTCTCCACCCGCACGACCTCGTAGCCCTGCGCCACGAGCACGTCCTTCGTCACCACCAGCGCCCGATCGGTCGTGACCGCGTACTTCTTCGGGCCCTTCCCCTGCGCGGCGACCGACGCGGCGCTGATGACGAGCAAGCCAACCGCCACGATCGTCCTGAACGCTGTCATGGCCTCCTCCGTTCGTCAGTCCGATTGTCCGACCGCTATGTGAGCAGCTGCTTCGCAATCGTATTCAGCTGCATGTTGCTCGTCCCCTCGTAGATCGTCCCGATCTTCGCGTCGCGGTAGAACTTCTCGACCGGGTACTCCTTGCTGTAGCCGTAGCCGCCGAACAGCTCCACGGCGAGCGAGGTCACGCGCTCGGCCACCTGGGAGGACAACAGCTTGGCCATCGCCGCCTGCATCGTGTACGGCTCGCTCGCGTCCTCGAGCCGCGCACTGTTGTACACCATCAGCCGCGCCGCCTCGAGCTCGGTCGCCGCCTGCGCCAGCTGGAACTGCACCGCCTGGAACTCCCCGATCGGATGCCCGAATTGCTTGCGCTCCTTCACGTACTTGCAGGCCGCGTCGAGCGCCCCGCGCGCGACGCCGATCATCTGCGCCCCGATGCCGATGCGGCCGGTGTTGAGCGTTTCGATCGCCACCTTGTAGCCCTTGCCGACCTCGCCGACCACGCTCGCCCCCGGCAGCTCCACGCCGTCGAGGATCAGCTCGCAGGTGGAGGAGGCTCGAATCCCGAGCTTGTCCTCCCGCTTGCCGACCGTAAAGCCCTTGCAGCCACGCTCCACCGCGAACGCCGTGATGCCCTTGTACCCCTGCGAAAAGTCGGCGTTGGCGAAGATGACGAACAGCCCGGCCTCGGCGCCGTTCGTGATCCACAGCTTGCGCCCCTCGAGGATCCAGCGCTCGCCGCGCCGGGTCGCCCTGGTCTGGAGCCCGAAGGCATCCGATCCCGACTCGGGCTCGGAGAGGGCGTAGGCGCCGAGCAGGTCGGCGGCGAGGCGGGGGAGATAGCGGCGCCGCAGATCGTCGCTCGCCCACTTGAGGAGCAGGTTGTTGACGAGGGTGTTCTGGACGTCCACGAAGATGGCGACCGAGGCATCGACCGCCGACAGCTCTTCCACGGCGAGCACGGTCATGAACAGACTCCCACCCGCGCCGCCGTGCTGCTCCGGAATCTCGATCCCCATGAGGCCCAGCTCGAAGCACTTGGCGAGGAGCGCCGGGTCGATGGCGCCCGCCTGCTCCATGGCCGCCACGCGCGGCCGGACGTCGCGCTCCGCGAAATCGCGCACGGTGTCGCGGAACAGCTCCTCCTCCTCGGAGAGCTTCGTGAGCGGGGGTATCGACGCGATCTCCGGCATCGCTCCGGCAATCTAGCTCATCGGTCCTTCAATCGCCGCACGAACTTGAGACCCGACCACACGTCGTCCACGGCGGCGACCTTCACGTCCACGAGGCCGTGCGCGAGCCCGATGGCGCGGATCACGTTCTCGGTGAGATCGGTTGGCACCCCGGACGCGCTCTTGGGCCACGAGATCCACAACATGCCGGCGGGGGCGAGCGCGCGCACGAGCGTCGCGAACTCGCGCTCAAGCTCGCTCTTCTCGCTCGTGAAGAACTGCACGAAGTCGAGCGGGCCGCTCGCGCTGGCTCGCCGCTTGACCCGAGTCGGCAGCTTGCCGAGAGTGCGGTCGTAACCCTTGGGTGGATTGAGGATCGCGATCGCTGTTCCCGCCTTGATCCCGAGCTTATCGATGAGCGACCGTTTGGAGTAACCCGCCGCCACCCGTCCCCCTTCCCCGGCCTCTCACCGGCCTTTGTACATCACCCTCCAAATCCGCCCCGCCGCATCGTCGGTGATGTAGAGCGAGCCGTCCGGGCCGACCGCCACGCCCATGGGCCGGTGCTGCGGGCCCGCGCCGTTCTCGTGCCAGAATCCGTCGGCGAACGTCTCGTACGTCCCGACCGGCTTGCCGTCCCGGAACGGCACGAACACCACGCGATAGCCGGCCTGCGGCAGGGGCGCGCGGTTCCACGAGCCGTGGAACGCGATGAACGCCCCGCCCGAGTAGCGCGCGGGGAATTGCGCGCCCCCCCTGCCCGCTGCGCCGGCGTAGAACGTGAGGCCGTCGGGCGCCCAGTGCCCCGGGAACGCGAGCGCGGGCTCCTTCTTCTGGGCGCAGCGGCCGACCTGCTTGCCGTCGCCGCCGTACTCCGGGGCGAGCACGAGGTGGCCGAGCTCGGGATCGTGATAGCAGTATGGCCAGCCGAAGTCGTCACCCTCGTTCAGCCGCAGCAGCTCCTCCGACGGCTTCTCGGCGCTCTGCTCGAGCGTGAACAGCTTCGGCCAGTTCTGGCCCAACTGGTCCCGGCCGTGCTGCGTCGCCCACAGCTGGCCGTCGGGCGCGACGGCGAGCCCCACGGCGTTGCGGATGCCGGTCGCGTACCGCGTCCCGGCCGCCTGCGTCTGGCTCGGCTTGCTCGGGTCGAAGCGCCAGATCCCGGCGCGCGTGGCGAGCTCGGGACAGGGATCTTTCCCCGGAGATGCGCCCGAGCGGTCGGCGACCTGACAGGCGTTCGAGGGCGACCCGACGTTCACGTACAGCGCGCCGTCGTCCGGCGAGAGCGCGAGACTCCGCGCCCTGTGGCCGCCCGTGGGCAAGTCCTTGACGATCACGTCCGGCGGTCCGAGCGGCGTGAGGCTCCCGGCGCGCATCGCGTACCGATATACCGTGGACGCGGTGCTGAAGTACAGCACCCCCCTGCCGAGCGCGATCCCTGTGCCGCCGTCCGAGCCGAGCTCCTGTCGCACGTCGGCCTTGCCGTCGCCCGTCGTATCGCGCAGCGCCAGGATGCCCCCGCCGGACGAGCCGCCCCGCCCGCCTTCGAGCGCGACGAACAGGTCGCCGTTCGGCGCCACCGCGAGATGCCGTGGCGCGCCGACCTGATCGGCGACGACGACGGCGCAGAAGCCCGGCGGCAGCGTGAGGCCGCCGTTGTCGGGGTCACAGGCGGGTAGGCGGTTAGGCGGATAGGCGGATCGCAGCGCCGCTGCGAGCGACAGCGCCGCGGTTGCCTTCCACTTCATGCCCGTTTCTCCCCTTTGTCCGGTGGCCCCGCCAGCATCTCCCGGATGCCGCCCAGCGACGACAGCACGCCCGTCGCCTCGTACGGCAGGTAGATCACCTTGTTGCTCTGCGGGCTCGTGACCATGTCCTTGAGCGCCTCGATGTAGCGAATCGCGATCAGGTACCGCGCCGGGTCCCCCCCGGTTCCCTTGATGGCGCTCGTGATGCGCTCGATCGCCTGGGCTTCCGCTTCGGCGACCTTCAGGCGGGCGTTGGCCTCGGCCTCGGCCGCGAGGATCTTCGCTTGCTTCTGGCCCTCCGCCTGGTTGATCTCCGACTGCCGGATGCCTTCGGCCTGGAGGATGCGCGACTGCTTCTCCGCCTCGGCGGTGAGGATCG
>WNGJ01000191.1_pt1 | contig 58765 bp, 59 predicted proteins | sample 5400611 | NCBI WGS metagenome assembly WNGJ01 (sample SAMN13153375, study PRJNA577476) | soil metagenome | isolation source: 40 cm soil or saprolite under Garry oak tree replicate 1 | place: USA:California | collected 2016-06-15 | reverse complement strand
TCGACATCGCGAAGCTTGAGTAATGTTGTTCCTCCCTCAAAGGATCGCGAGCCAATCTTGCCTCTGCTGACAAGTGTTTGGACATGGTGAGGACTCACCGGGTGATGGCTGTGCTTGCTGATTATCGTTACCGCTTCTGTTGTTGTAATCCAGTGGTTGTTCATGTTGGTGTCTCCCTCTCTGAGCGCAATGCAAGTTTGATGTTGTAGGTGTGATGCTCATCGGCAGGCCACAGTAACAACCACTACAACGAGGATTGTTTGTATGGCAGCCTGTTTTGCTGCTTGGGACAGTTGTTATATTGGTGGACATGGAGCAAGGACCACGTCCATCTACATCGAAAGGATTACATAAGGGGGATCATGAAATGAAACGAAGTTTTCATCTCTCCAACAAATAATACCATATTTTAAGCATTTTGTCAGTATATTTATGGGTCGAAATCCATTTTAATTTTTAATTGGTAGATAAATTGTTTGGAATGTGTTATTATATATTTAAGAAGTTAAAATATGATTTAATTTCTTGCTCCTCATGGGCGTCATCTTCTCTTGACCGTCTGCATGAAAATTTAACCACTTTATCACTGAAACATAACCTTTTCTTCCTACCCTAGTTAAGGAACCCCCTGAACAACGTTTATCTTATTGGCTAAGGTATGTCCTGTACAGAATATCCACCTTTTGGTTTAAGAAAGGGGTATAGTATGCAAACTACCGAAAGAAGAGCGCGAGAGATTGACTTGCAAGGGACGCATCCGACCATCATGGATTACGACGATGATGGCTACGACTATCGTACCTTCTGGAGTAACCGAGACTACGAGCAGTGGGCGGAGGGACGTATATTGAGGCGTCTGTTCAATCAGCTTGGACAGGCGAAGTGGCTTGTAGACTTAGGAGGCGGGTTTGGCCGCAACGCTATCCATTATCATCAGCGCGTTGATCATGCCGTCATCGTTGACTACTCGAAGGGGAACCTCCAGCGGGCTGCCACTACGCTCTCAGCTGAACTTGAGAGAGGCCGCATCTTCCTCGTTCGCGCTGATCTGTACCGCTTGCCCTTCGTTGACGATGCCTTTGACGTGGGTCTGCTCGTTCGGGTCCTTCATCATCTGACTGCGGTGAATACGGCATTGATGGAAATGGGACGGGTCGTGGGGAAGCAGTGGATTCTTGATATTCCCATCAAACATCATCTCTTGGCCCGCTTGCGCGGACTGATGCAGGGAGACATTCGGCAGCTTTCCACGTGGGAACCCAAATCTTTGGGCGCGGCCGAATTGCCTTTCAGCAGCTATCACCTGGGTGCAATCAGGCAGGCCCTCACCAGGCAAAGATGGGAGACCAGACTCGTAGCGAGCGCCAACAACTTTCGCCGTTGGGACCAGATCCTTCCTTCGCCAGCCATCCCTTGCCTGCGACCGCTGGTGTATGGCCTCGAAGCCCTTGTGCAAAAGGCGGGTAGAGGCTGGTGGGGACCAAGTCAGTTCGTCTGGGCCACACGATGTGAGCCAACATCTTCTTCGGGCATCAATGCCATAGCGCAACCACCAGATATTGAGAAGAAACCGTGGGCAGCACTTGCGACGAAAATGTGCTGTCCAGTCTGCCTTGGGTTGCTGCAATGGTCACACAATAGGGCGATCTGTCTGCAGTGTTCTCGAACATATCTACGCACGGGAGCTATCTGGGATTTCGTTCCAGATGAGATTGCACAGGTGTAATAACAGCCCCTGTGCACGCTGCCTGTCAATGTTCATGTGAAAGGCAAACATGTAGTGGCCTCCCCTGTGGGCGCCAGGTTCTCGCCTCACACGAAGGTTGACAGGCAATGAGTGTGATTTCTCGTACGTGTTCCATTCATTCAATCACCTTCAACGCGTATATTTATTCACACCGCTCAGGTGTTTCGCTTGAGAGAAGGTCGTCAGGTGCAAGAACCATTATCTTCGGCATATCTTGTTATTCAACAAGGTTCACAGGCAGGTAGGCGCGTAGAGATCTATAAAGATCATACCACGCTTGGCCGCAGCCGCGACTGCGATATCTTTTTAGAGGATGTGACGGTCCACCGTAAGCAAGCGAGCATTATTTATACGAGAGCCGGCTATGTCCTGCGTGACGAGCATGGCAGCGGGGATAGCCTTGTCAATGGCAGGCCTGTCAGGGAGCAGTTGCTCAGCGATGGCGACCACCTCCTGTTTGGCACTACACAACTTATCTGGTGTGTTGCAAAAACCTATGACAGAACGCAACGAGTAGGAAGTGATCCTTCGCGTTGCGTTTAGGCTGTCACTCCAAAGAGCGTGGCAAGGAAGGAATGATGAATGACACAGATCAGTGCAACTCCACAGCGACTCTATCTTATGCAACTAGGGACCTCGACCATCCCAACGACTCCTCAGCCGTCGGCAGGGTCGGCGGGGTGCTATCTTGTTCAGACCAGCGATGGCAAGAACATTCTCATCGATAGTGGGCTTCCCGTGGACTACACGCCACCGCCAGGGACGCCGCCAGCCGAGAATGAAAAAAATGTGCTTGAGCATCTCGCCGATCTTGGTCTGCATCCCGACGATATCGATCTTCTCATCTGTACCCATTTCGACGTGGACCATGCGGGCTATCACGATGCTTTTCTGAAGGCGGAACTCATCGTCCAGCGTGAACACTATGCACTGGCGCGCAGCGGACATGCGCGTTTTGCTGCCGCACGCGCGCACTGGGATCACCCGGCACTGCGTTATCAACTGGTTGAGGGAGACACCGAGCTGCTGCCCGGACTCTTGCTGATTGAGACCAGCGGGCATGCACCTGGGCATCAGTCGGTCCTGGTGGGCCTGCCGCAGACAGGCCCAGTGCTACTGGCAATCGACGCGGTTGTCCTGCAACGCCTTTTTACCCCTGATCGAAAGGCCTGGCCGCTTGAGAACGAGGAGCAATTGCGCGCCAGCACGCGCAAACTCCTGGATCTAGTCGAGCGTGAGCACGTGGCACTGGTCATCTTTGGCCATGATGGTCAGCAGTGGCAAACGCTCAAGAAAGCACCAGCCTATTACGAGTGATACACCGGCTACCACCAGATCCCAAGGTGCACTCATTGTGAGTGAGACGACCACTGGCCCGGCATCTACGGCTGGTCTGAGGGTTGGAGACGTGATCATTCAGCTCGATAACACACCAGTGACCTATGTCCAATCACTAGGGGATGCTCTCTTGAGCAAGAGCCCAGGTGACACCGTGGCCGTGAAGATCTACCGTGGCAGCCAGCAAATCACGGTTAACGAAGTATGTATGGGCGGGCTCGCTTTGATCTGCTCCGCTTGCGAGTCCTCTTCAGAGCTTGATTCAGGCATCACTCAAAGTGCGCCCCCTTATCGCGCATAATGTCTAATGCCTCTTCCTCGCGGCCAGGGGCTTTGACTGCAACGATCGTGTGCCCAATGTCGTGCTGGTTATCATAGTAGCGACTCTCATCGTCAGAGAAACCCAGGTCCCTGAGTTGATTGGCAAGAGCTTCGTGAGAAGCAGTCTTATCAGACCTAAAGAGTTTTGTCATCCCTTGCCAAAAATTAGTGCCATGTTTCTCGCTCTCAGCATGGCCAAAATAGTAAATCTGGCCGGAACTAAATCCTGCGTTCCGCAGATCCTCTACAGCCTCGTCGGCCAGCTCATCGTCATCGAATACACCGACAGCAGTTTGATGCGCATAGATCGCCATATCTGTTCTCCTTTACACATACATCTTGCAAACTTGCTCACTTTAGAGGTTACTCTAGCAAAGTTGCTTGTATTTATTACGTAGGAGGTGGGGTTGTGTTACAAAAAATTCCGAAAGAATTTTAAATGCATGAGGCTTCACTCTTGTTCAGTTTAAACGATCACTCCGAACAGTCTAGCAACCAATGCAACCTGGCGTGACCAGAAGCAAAGATTGGCGTCTTTGGGAGGCAAAGATTGACATAATAAACCATAGTTAGGAAAATATTAAAGGAGGCAGGGTTGCCCTATATCCATTTCCATGATTTGCGGCATAGTGCGGCGTCAATCTTGTTGTGTATGGGTGTCAATATCAAGGTGATACAGGAATTGTTAGGACATAGTGACATTTCTATCACGCTGAAAACATATTTACACTTGCTCCCATCGATGCAGCAAGAGGTAGTAGAAACGTGGAATGAAGTGTTTGGAGAGGGTGACGAAGAGAACAAGAAGCGGGAGTAATACGGCTTTTGCTCTCAGTTTTGCTCTCAATCCTGGTTTTTACTCAGTGGCGTTTTTTCGGTTGATGGTATAAAGCAAGGCAGGAAGCGATTTTGCAGAGATGCTTCCTGCCTTGATCCTGGTAGCGGGGGGAGGATTCGAACCTCCGACCTTTGGGTTATGAGCCCAACGAGCTAACCACTGCTCCACCCCGCGTCACTCATTTACTTCGGCTCCCATAGAATACAACAAAGATGGCTACTTGTCAACCAGTCCGAATTTGGCCTATCTGGCAGGGTTTTAGTAGACAAAAGCCCTCCTTCTTCGTTAAAATGCTAGAGACGAAATCGATAGCTGGTATGTATGGGTCTGGACGGATAGATGACGCGACTGATTGCGCTGGATGTTGGTGATGCGAGAATAGGAGTGGCGGTGAGCGACTCCATGAGATTTCTGGCCTCACCCTATACGACGCTCTATGTTGATCGTGGGAATGAGGCGAAACTATGGGCGGAAATCCAGCGGTGCATAGATGAAACTGAGGCGGGAGGGCTTGTTATAGGTCTACCAATTAGCCTGGATGGTCAGATTCACGCGCAGGGGGAACGTGTGCAGGCTTTTGCTGAACGTTTAAGGCAGCACATCGATATACCGATCACTTTTTGGGATGAGCGCCTGTCGACGGTCGAGGCTGAGCGGCTGCTGGCTGAACGCAATCAGCAGCAAAGAGGGAGACGCCAGCGCGGGAGAGGACAGGGTTACCCACGGGGGGGTGGCCGCGCGAAACAGCGCAGGAAGGGCCATGAGATCGATGCGATGGCTGCTACCGTTATCCTGCAAGAGTACCTGGATGCTCTTGGCCGTAATATTGAGGAAACGACTTTATGAAACGACGAAGCGCACGCGGTGCCATTATAGCGGTGCTACTATTGGGCCTGCTGATCTTTGGCATTGTCTACTATGCATGGAACACTGTTACCTCCATTTTTCAACCCGTGGATGCCGCTGGCCAGGGAAGGGTTATTCCAATTCAGATTCACAAGGGTGAGTCGACGGCGCAGATTGCCGATGACTTACAGGCAAAGGGATTGATACGCAACGCACTGGCATTCCGCCTGTGGGCGCGCATCAAGGGTTTGGATGCACAGTTGCAGGCGGGTGGCTATAATCATTTGAACACGAGCATGACCATTAGCGACATTATTGATCAGCTGCTGACCGCTTCGCCCGATGTTATCTATGTGTCCATCCCAGAGGGGTATCGTATCGAACAGATTGCGCACGCGTTCGCGGAGGCAGGGCTGGTGAGGTTTAACGAACAAGATTTTCTGAAGTATGCGCTCCATCCGGGCCAGTTTCCAGACGCAGGTAAATATCCTGTCTTGAAGCTGATTCCACAAGGTCATAGCATGGAGGGCTTGCTCTTTCCAGCCACTTATGATATTCCTATTGATGGGAATGCGAGGGACGTGATGAACAGGATGTTGACGACCTTCAATGACAATGTACAAAAAAATGGGCTGGTAGCGATGGCAAAAGCGCACGGGCTGAACGAGTATCAGATGGTGATCCTGGCTTCGATTGTTCAAAGAGAAGTGCTCAATAATAGTGATGCTCCTGGAGTGGCCGGCGTATACTGGAATCGCGCCTTTAGTACTGTTCCTAATGATACGGCGGGTTTACTTGGTGCCGACCCGACGGTACAATATGCACGCGATTCAGAGAAACCGCCCAAAGCGTACTGGCTGCCGCTGGCGGACTCAGGAAAAAATATTGCCACAAATAGCCCCTGGAATACTTATATTTTTAAGGGCCTTCCACCTACCCCGATCTGCAGTCCTGGACTGGCAACGTTGCTCGCTGCGGCTGCGCCGGCAAAGTCTAATTACTTCTACTTTTTTAGCACGAAAAGCGGAAGTATTGTTTATGCGACCACGTATAATGAGTTCTTGAAGAAATATAACTCGACCCCGCATTAAAAGAGAGTAAGTAGCAGATATGAACCTGAACATCTGGCAAGTTCTTTTTCTGGCCTTGTTGCAAGGTGTGACAGAACTATTTCCCATCAGCAGTCTTGGTCATACGGTGATCATTCCTGGCCTTCTTGGCTGGGGTGACCTGGTACGAGACAAGAATTTCTTACCGTTGATCGTTGCTTTGCATCTTGGCACCAGTATCGCGCTGGTGATCTATTTCTGGCGCGTCTGGCTTCAGGTGTTGCGCAGTATAGTGAAGACCGTCAAGGATGGTGAGGTGAAGAGGGGAACGGAGGAGTGGGTAAGTTTTCTGATCATCATAGGCTGTATACCAGGGGGATTGCTGGGCGTCTTCCTGGAGACGCCGCTCAAGATGTTATTTGCCTCCCCGCTGGTGGCAGCGGCGTTTCTGGTCGTCAATGGCACGATACTCTTCGTGGGCGAGCAGTTGCGGCGTAGGACGGAGGCGAAAGCAGCCATAGCAAATCTGGATGCCAAAAAGCGGGAGGCGCAATTCCGTCCCCTTTCCTCTCTGAGCTGGAAAGAGGCCGTTATCGTCGGCTTTGCCCAGGCACTGGCACTTATCCCGGGTATATCACGCTCGGGCACTACTATGGTGGCGGGCCTGGGAGTTCGCCTCAATCACGAGGATGCTGCGCGTTACTCTTTTTTACTAGGAACGCCGCTGATAGCAGCCGCGGCCCTGTTGGAGGTGCCGCAGCTCGCGGGCCAGTCCATGACGGTATGGTTGTACGTCTTGTTGGGGATGGTGGTGGCAGGTGTCGCGGCTTTTTTGAGTACCAAGTTCTTGTTGAAGTACTTTGAGACCGGGCGGTTGTATCCTTTTGCCTACTATTGCTGGGCGGTGGGTCTATTGGCGCTCTTCCTTTTGCTTGTATTACACGTGTAGGTAGCAATACCCAAATTGGCTACGAAGTAGTGGTTTGTTCAGCTTGGAGGCTTTACACGTTTGATACAATGGAAACGCTTTGGATGGTCCAGAGCGGATATATTTTAGAAGAGGTAGGTATTGCTTTTAATGAAGAATTCTATGGTTTACTATGTTGTCATCGGTCTTGGAATTATCGCTCTCGCAGCAGGTGCTTATTTGATGGCGACCGCTACGGCGGCGGCTCCTCATCATTTGAGTAGCTATGGGGCCATTGGCATTGGTGCGGTGCTGGTGATCGCCGGGGTTGTCGGCATGTTTATCGTGAAGCCTAGAGCCGCCAAGTAGTTGCGTTTTAGCCCTCGTGATGTTGCGAGCTTTGCTATTTACAGTAGCAAAGCTCGCAACATCACGATCAAACAAGATATTAGAAGATAGCCTTTGAGAAGGAGAAAAAATGAATAAGAGAACGATTTTCTTTGGAGCTATTGTTTTGGCGGTACTCTTTTTGATCTGTGCTGTCTATTATATAATTCCTGGAATCTATCACCCTTTTACGTCCAGCCCACCATATGAAACGCACCGAACTCATGCTATATTGTTCTTTGTGTTGGCTGTGGTTAGTGTGCTTGTCGCGCTTGTTAACCGGCGTGGGGTGGCTGGGTAGGTCTGTGCTGACCAGAACGTTTATCCAATTTGTGTGTGATAAACGATAAGTAGGGGCTTTACCTGATGAAAAACCGGGCTCCTTCCGCGCGGAGCCGGGTTTTGTATCTTATGATGAATGGGATTGCAAAGTTTCTCCTATTATTTGCGGGTAGCCGCGCAAAAACTCTTCCGCGCTCATGGCTTTCTTGCCTTCCAGTTGAAGCTGCGTAACTAGCAGCGAGCCGTCGCCTGTGGCAATGAGCAGTGATTTGTGCCCCGCGTCTTGCAAGACTGAGACTGTTCCTGGGGTGGCCGGTTCTGGGGATGCTGACTGTGGGATGGCGCGAGCCGAGATGATTTTCAGGAGTTTGCCGCGCCAGTGTGTGTAGGTGCCCGGCCAGGGGGTGTAAGCGCGTACCATGCGCGCCAGTAAGGCCGCGGGCTCTGCCCATGGGAGCTCGCCATCTTCTTTGCGCAACCTGTGTGTGTAGGAGGCGGCGTTATTATCTTGAGGAACGGGTGTGATCTTGCTCGAGACCCACAGTGGCAGCGCTTCGAGCAAGGCCAGAGCTCCTAGGCGTGCTAATTTAGGGGTAAGGCTACCGGTCGTCTCGTCTTCAGCAATGGGTGTAGTGCGTTTGAGCAGCATTGGGCCGGTATCCACACCCGCATCGAGAAATATGATAGTGACGCCTGTTATCGTATCACCCTGCAAGATTGCTTCGGAGATGGGAGAGACACCGCGATATTTCGGCAGCAATGAGGCGTGGATGTTGAGCGTGCCGAAGCGGGGGAGTTCGAGGACGGCCGGGGGGAGGATTTGCCCAAAGGCCGCGACGATGAAGAGGTCGGCGTTATAGGCGGCGAGGGCCGCGATATTTTCTGGACGCTTGAAGGATCCAGGCTGCCAGACAGGGATACCGTGGGTGAGAGCGGTCTGTTTTACTGGCGAAAAAGTAATTTCTTGTCCCCGGCCGGCTGGTTTATCTGGACGGGTTATGACGGTGACTATTTCGTAGCCTTCTGGCAATACGACGGCAGGGGTTCTCCCTGCGATGAGCGCTTCGAGGGCCGGTACCGCGAATTGTGGTGTGCCCATATATATTATGCGTAGCATAGGTGGTTTTTCCTTTCATAGACTCTGCTGACAAGGGTATATTAGCATATTTAGGCTACCCGGGTTCCGGCTATGGGATGATGAACGATAATCCTGACCAATGTGGGCGTGTTGTTTTACAAGCAGGGCTATTACCCTGAGGCGCAGCAGTGCTCTTTTACACATTAAAAGTGCGCCAGTTTCTGCAATACTCGACCGTTAGCTACATCGAACAATTTCTCACGATGCTGGAAGACAGTGTCAATGACCTCCCCACAGAGTGGGGAGGCTTGTGAGGGGTTCGCCCCTCGCAAGCCGGATTGACCAGACGACACCTCCGAGCCAGTCGCGCCGAGAAAGCGAGCGTCGTGGCTGGTGCTGAAGAGGTGGGCGATAGCACCAAGTGTTGAAGTTCGCACCCAGGGATGCTGCCCCAGTTCCTGGCTCTGCAACCTCTGACTTAAAGAACTGCGGTCGAGGAACGGTGGTCAGAGGAAAGTACCGCGTGCTATCCCCGTCGAGGGGATCGTTTTTACTCCGAAAGGAGCCTTACCTGATGAAGGTGTTTGTGTTATCACAAGAAGGAAAGCCCTTGATGCCCACGACGCCACGGCGTGCAAGAGTGTGGTTGAAGGCAAAACGTGCCCGTCTCGTGCGCCAAGAGCCTTTCACCATTCGCTTGCGCTTTGCCACAAAGGCGCATGTGCAAGCGACGAAGGTGGGCGTTGATACTGGCTCCAAAGACGTGGGCATCGCTGCCATCACCAATGGCGAGGTGGTCTTCCAGGCCGAGGTCCATCTGCGTGATGACATCACTGGGAACATGACCCAACGACGCCAGTTTCGGCGCAATCGACGTGCTCGCAAGACGCGCTATCGTGAAGCGCGCTATGACAATCGACGCCGCCCTGATGGCTGGTTGCCCCCTTCTCTGCACTCCAAAGCAGAAGCGACCATCAAGGCCGTGCGCTTCATGGCCTCCTTTTTGCCGGTTGGTCGGATCACCGTCGAGGTTGGCCGTTTTGACACCCAAAAGATGCAAAACCCGGCCATCGCTCACCTGGAGTACCAGCAAGGCGAACTGCAAGGGTACTTCCTGCGTGAGTATGTCTTAGCAAAGTGGCAGAGGACATGCGCCTACTGTGAGGCGCGTGAGGTGCCCTTGGAACTCGAGCATATTGTCCCCAGGTCAAGGGGAGGAAGCAATCGGGCCAGCAATCTCACCCTGGCCTGCCATGCCTGCAACCGGCGCAAAGGGCAGCAAACCGCAGCGGAGTTTGGCTTCCCAGACGTGCAGGCAAAGGCTCGTGTGCCGTTGAAGGATGCCGCGCATGTGTCTTCCCTGAAAAGCCGGGTGGTCCAGGACCTGCAAGCCGTCTTCGGAGAGAGCCAGGTGAGCATCACGTATGGTTACGAGACCACATATAAACGCCTCCAGGTGCTTGACCTGCCCAAGTCCCACACCAACGACGCCGTGGCGATAGCCTGCGAAATCAGCGAGGTGGTCAAGCCCTTGAAGATGGTCCATCAGATCCGCTGTCAAGCGCGGGGCCACTATCAGCGGTTCAATGGGCTGCACAGTGAGCACAAGTGTTGGGCCCCGCGCAAAGTGCGCGGGTTCAAGCTCTACGAACTGGTCAAGGCCAAGGGGGGTGTAGGCTACATCGCAGGAAGAAGGGAGAAGGGAGCGTTCGTCATCAAAGACGTTGCCAGTGGGAAGAAACTGGTGGAGGTCACGCCACGCAAATTGGTACGAGTAGCGCGTCCTACCCAGGGCTGGATGATTACACGACAGCCGGTTCTGGATAGTATCAGAAAGGAGGGCGGCGCTTCCTCCCCCAGTTGAAACGTGGGGGTACGCGTGCCGCCGTTATCATAGAACTGGACATTAACAAGGAACAGTAGACATTTGGAGAGAAGACTTCCCGTGAGCGGTGTGTGTATGGATTACCCACATCGTCAGTGGGTAAGTGCCAGCACATCGTATGGCAAGCGAGCGGTGAAAAGACGGTGTCCATCACTGCTTGTTTGCTACACGATGTGCTGACCTACACCACCTGACGATGTGGGTAATCCATACAAGCGGCCTTGAGAGGTGTCCTGCCTGTCATCCTGAGCGCGAGCTTTGGATCTGGCGAGACGGACGCAGAGATCCTGAGCGCAGCGAAGGATGACAGGCATTCTCTCCAAATATCTAAAGGAACAGGTTCTCTATATCTAAAGGTAGAGGTTCTCTCTCGACTCATGTCCCCGAATATGAGACAATAGGGGTAGGTTGCTTGAATTGTTGATGAAAGAGAGTTTCACTATGTCCACTAAGACCTCTAGCCCAAAGAAGGTACCAAAGGAGGATGGCGCAGCAGCCGCTCCTTCAAAGGGTAGTTTGCAGGGCTGGTTACTTATTCTGCTGGTGTTTGTCGCTGGTGCCTGTTCGCTCGCGGTGGAACTCTCAGCCTCGCGTTTGCTAGCGCCGTATTTCGGCACTTCTCTGTTTGTCTGGGCTAATCTGATTGGCCTGATCCTGCTCTACCTGACGATTGGCTATTATATTGGCGGACGCGTGGCTGATCGCTATCCTCGCCCCGCTGTGCTCTACTTGCTGACAATATGCGCGTCAATTCTGATTGGACTGATTCCTTTCATTTCGCGTCCTATCCTGTTGTGGTCGTTGACGTCGTTTGCAACGTTCTCGATCAGCATTTTTTATGGGTCATTAGTTTCGGTGATCCTGCTTTTTGCTGTGCCGATGATTTTGTTGGGGTGCGTTTCGCCCTTCGCGATACGTTTGAGCGTTGAGCAGGTGATTCGTTCTGGGCGCACGGCAGGTCAGCTCTACGCTATCTCCACTGCCGGCAGCATTTTTGGTACCTTTTTGCCTGTGCTCTGGCTTATTCCTACGATTGGAACCTACCGCACTTTTATTGTCTTCGCGATCTCACTCTTGTTTGTCTCGATCATCGGGCTGGTGGCGCTGCGTCCCTGGAAGGGAGGGCCATCGCACCCGCGCCGTCCAGATAAAAGCCTGCTTTCCATCCTGCTTTTGATCCCGATGGGGCTGGCGCTGATTGGTCCGCAGGGGGCTATCAAGCCGCCGAGTGGCTCAAGTGGCGGGGGAGCACTGGTGACTGAACGCGAGTCACCATATAACTATATCCAGGTGGTGCGTGTGGGTGATGAGATGCAGCTGATGTTGAACGAGGGGTTGGGGGTGCATTCTATCTACAACCCGGACCGGGTGCTGACACAGGGTCCCTGGGACTATTTTCTGATTGCCCCTTTTTTCAACAATGCACCCTTTACAGCAGGCCAGGTGCGTAAGGTGGGGATCATCGGGCTGGGAGCGGGTACCATTCCGCGCGAATTCAGCGCGGTCTATGGGCCTGTTGCCATTGACGGGGTCGAGATCGATGGCACGATTGTTGACCTGGCGCAGCACTATTTCCATATGAACGAACCCAACCTGCACGTCATTGTGGAAGATGGGCGCTACTTTTTGCAGACGACAAAGCAACATTACGATGTGATCGGCATTGATGCCTATCAACAGCCCTACGTACCCTTTCAGCTGACCACGACCGAGTTTTTTCACGAGGTTCGCTCGCACCTGACACCGACAGGAGTGGCAGTGGTCAATGCCGGACGTAGCTGCTGTGATTTTCGCCTTGTAGAAGCGCTGGCGCAAACAATGCGCTCGACCTTTGCCAATGTTTATATCATAGACTCGCAGCGCTTTGAGAATAGCCTGGTTATTGGTACCAACGCACGGACATCGCTCAGTAACTTTTATACCAACACTGCCAGAATGACCAATCCAGTACTCAAAAGTGTCGCTTATGCCAGTATTGCTTATGGACATATCCGCGAGGAGAAGACAAGCAACGTCTATTTTACTGATGACCGTGCGCCCGTCGAACAATTGATTGATCAGATCATTTTTGACGCGGTACGATACGGCGCTAAGTGAGGAGAGAACATCTATGCAAGCAATCGACCTGAGTAAGATGCGGGTAATCGATCTATCGCAGAACTGGGACATGCATACGCCCGGTTTCGCTACTTACGAAGGCCCTACGATCAAGTGGATCAAGCGCGTGGCTTTTGACAAAGTGGGTGGGCAGCATATCGCATCTACGCTGCACGTGGGTACTCATCTTGACGCGCCGCTCCACTTTATTACCAATGGGCAGGATATTGGCAGTATTCCCCTGGACAAGCTGGTAGGGCCGGGAGTTGTGGTGGACCTGGAGGGGCTGGGTATTGGTGATTACGAGGTCTATACCTCTGCCCATTTCGAGGAATGGGAGCGTAAAACGGGTTTGCGCATCCAGCCGGGCGATATCGTGGTGGTGCATACCGGCTACCACAAGTATTATCCCAGCAACTGGTTTGGTGAGTCAGAGCCGGACGAGACACGTTATTTCATCAAGCATCCGGGGCCGAAGCGCGAGTTTGTCAACTGGGTGTTGGAGCGCAAGATATCCTGGTTCGCGATCGATGCCGGTTCAATGGATCACCCGATGAACACGGTTATTCGCAAAGTGCGTCCCGACCTGGCGACCAAATGCGCGCAGAAGCTGGGCCAGCCGCTCGAGGAAATCTGGCCTGACGATGACCTGCAGCTTATGCACTATGATATGTTTCCCCATGGTGTCTTCCATGTTGAGAACGCTGGCGGTATGATTGACGAGGTGCTGGACCAGCGTATATGGGTTGGCTGTTTCCCCTGGAAGTTCAATGGGGGTGAGGCGGCATTTTGCCGCCTGGTAGCGTTTGTGGGATAAATCAAGCATGCACAAAATGGAGATGGCCCGCCGCAGGGCGGGCCATCTCCATTTTGTGCATTCCCTGTTAGCGTACCAGGGTTTCTTCGGGTGAATAGATAGGGATGCCCTCCATGGTCTTTTGGAGCAAAAACTGGTGGACAGCGTGGATGCTGCCGGTTTTTTGATAGAGATCAATCTGGCGATCCGCACCGGTACCGCGGGGGTCATCCACCAGGTTGCGCAAATAGGCGAGGTCGGAGCGGGTGCCGAGATCACCGGCGACATCGTCTACCATATCCAAAAGCCCGTGGATGGAATCGCGTATACTGAGAGAACGTCCTTGCCCAAAGTCGACAACGCAGGCGTCAAGCCCATAGCGCATGGCGCGCCACTTATTTTCTTCGAGGAGATTGCGCGGCACAACAGGAACCTCTATACCGTGTTTATGCAGCCAGGATAGCTTCGCGACGAGCGATTGGCAGAGCGCGGCGATGCCAATCACATCGTTGAGGGTAGAGGGCATATCGAAAATGCGAAATTCGACTGTGCCAAAAAAAGGATGGGGTCGGATATCCCACCAGATTTTTTTGCCATTATCGATACAGCCGGTTTCAATGAGTGTGTGCACATAGTGGTTGAACTCGTTCCAGGATTGGAAGGTATCTGGCAGACCACTGCGGGGTAAGCGCTTCCAGACGACGGTACGATAGGATTTGAGACCTGTCAATCGCCCTGACCAGAAGGGAGAGTTTGAAGAGAGGGCCAGGAGATGCGGTAACCAGGTGCGCAACTGATTCATCAAGATAACGGCGATTTCGTTGTTCTCCACGGCGATATGGATATGCAGGCCAAAGATCAAGATGGAGCGCCCCACGTCCTGAAATTCTTCTAGCAATTCATGATAACGCGGGTTAGGCGTTACGAGCTGATCGGTCCAGTGGGCTCCAGGATTGGTTCCTGCACTGATCAGCGCTAAACCGTCCTCAGCTAGCATGCTCGCCAGCCTGGCTCTTAATCTTTGTGTTTCTGAGCGGGCGACAATGATGTTGGGGTAGACTTTAGAAATAAGTTCTACTGTTGGCTGCAACATCTCTGGTTTAATCTGATCGCCGAAGAAGGGAGCGCCTTTTTGCAAAAGGGGCATAATTTGTGGGCTGAGCTGGCCCGTGTTGCGGTCTACTATTTGAAATTCTTCCTCGATGCCGATAGTGTAACGCTCTGACATTCCTGACTCCTTCACCATCCTCAGAACCTGGGATAGCCTCACTCTATGGGTCAAACGAAGATGTCGAAACTACTGGACTTACCAGGACTTGCTACGACGAAACGTTTAAAAACACCATACGTTCGAATGTACGTTTATCTGAAGATTGGCTGAATGGGAAACGGCGGAAGAGTTTTTCAGGAAAGATGGAAGGATTGAACTGCATCAAGAAACGAGACGCCATTACTGAGAGAGAGGGGTATGCTCTCAGTAGTCCCGGGTTATGCGCACTTGCGCGTGGTCGCATACAAGCTCCTCGGTAGTGAAAGCTTTGCCGCACGGGATGCATTAAAAGATAACTTGCTACCGTAATTACTGTCCCTGGACTTATAGCTTACACAAGATATATGCGATTTGTCAAGAGGTTTTACAGTTCGAAGGCGAATGGCAGGAGGTCAGGGACCGAGAAGTCCCGGGTGGCGCCGTCGATATAGATGGTAGCCTCGGGTGCAAGATCGGCCAGCCATTGGCGGCAGGCGCCACAGGGTGTGCGCTGGTTGAGCGGGGCAGTGGGAGGTATATCTATGCAGGCGACCGCGACATGGGTGATGGGACCCGCGCCAGCGGATAATGCTGCCGCCAGGGCTGAACGTTCCGCGCAGAGCGTGAGACCGTAACTCGAGATCTCGATATTCACGCCGGTATAGAGCTTGTCACCGGCTAGTAGAGCGGCTCCAACCCTGAAGTGTGAGTAGGGGCAGTAGGCCCGCAAGGCTGCCTCGCGAGCGGCAGCCAACAATTCATCTCGTGTCATACTTTATTTCTCTCCTCGATAGTTCACCTGCTGTGACTATTATGCTTTTTGCCTTTTTCATCTGGATAGCGGAAGAGGGCCGATCAATCGGCAGTGAGCGCGATAAATCGGCTCCTACTGTATGGGATACCCACATCGTCAGGCGGTGAATGGATGATTTTGTTAAAAGTCATTATAGCCCAAATTGTACCATGGTGTTACTGGCCAGCGTTCGTCGCGTTACTAGCATTGAAAGCAGTACTATTGTCAAATTGTGACGCTTGTCCGAGTATATAGTGATATTGTAATGCAGGTCTACAGGAGGAATACGAGTGAAAATCATGGTGGCGGATGATGACCGCGATATGGTAGATATGCTGAGCTACTGGTTAAAAGGGCATGGATACGATGTAGTACGCGCGTTTGATGGGGAGCAGGCAATCAAGCGTTGGCGAGAAACTCTACCAGACCTTGTTATTTTGGATGTGCAGATGCCAAAACTTGATGGTTTCGAGGTATGTCGCCAGATGCGGGGCGAAACCAATTCAATGGTGTTGATTCTTACCGCACATGACCGTGAAGATGATGAGATACGCGGGTTGGAGATGGGCGCTGACGATTACCTGCGCAAGCCGTTTAGCCCAAGGCAGCTGCTCGCTCGTATCAAGGCAGTGATGCGGCGGTCGACTATTTCGCGTGGAGCATCGACTTCCTCTTTTGTGACCGCCGGGCCTGTTACGCTTGATGCGATGCGCCACGAAGTGACGAGAGATGGCGTAAAGGTGAGACTCACTCCTACAGAAAGCCGCTTGCTTCACTTGCTGATCATACATACAGGACAGGTACTGACGACTGATATGATTATCGAGCGAGTGTGGGGCTATGACGAAGCCGGGGATTCGGGGCTGGTGAAGACGCATATTCGTCATTTGCGCCAGAAAGTTGAGCCTGATCCCAATACTCCGCAATATATTATGACGGTTCCCGGTGTTGGGTATACGTTCACATCTTCTGTTACGGTCGAGCAGTAATGAGAAAAACATGGGACATTGCGAATTATTGCTGAGAAGGGCCCCATGGATTACAAAAGAAAAGATGATGCTGGGCAATCATTGATACAGGCGAGCTCGCCAGCAACTGAGTGCTGTCATTGTTTGCCGCTTTCTTCAATTCAGGTAGTGCCCTCGCAGGATCAAGTAGAGACGATTGATTATCATAATGTGACGCCTGCTTCACCGGAAATGAATGCCCTTATTCGGGCGAAATTGGAAGGCTGCTTCCCACGCTCGACTCCCTTAAGCCTATTATTACTGCATGTTTCGCAGTTAGAACAAGTCCATATTCACCCGCAGTCGGCTCTATTGCACAAACGCCAGCGCTACCATGCCTCTGCAAGTTTCTTAGAGCAGGTTCTGGTAAATGTGCGCCGTGCGATTAGAGACGATGATGAGCTCTTAATCCATGAAGGTACAGGAGCGGCTATCATCTTTCCCGGGGTTGACCTGCAAGGGGTCGCTGGCATAGTAGAGCGCGTTTCGCACCAGGTTGACCTGTTGCAGGCGGAGACCGTGATTCCTCCGTTACGGCGCGAGACGGATATCGCGCTGGGTGTAGGCTCTTATCCTGAATCTGGCCCATCCGTGGAGCACCTGCTTTACCATGTAAGTATAATGGCGCATCGATTTTCCTTGCGACCCGCAATTTCGGAGCAGTTGGGGGGGGGAATGTCTACGACGAGGGAGGAAGTAGAGACGCCCTTCGGCTGCGCTCAACATGACGACCAGCACCAGGCGCCGAAGGACTTACAGGGACAAGGCAATATCCCCTTTATGCAACTGCCAGATCGACTTCCCCTGCGCTTGAAGCAGCTTATTCCTTATCAAGTCGCCTTAGAGTTAAGCTGTGTTCCCGTGGGGCGTAATCATCATTGCGTCACCGTTGCCATGGCTGATCCCAGCAATAGCAACGCGCTGCGCTCGCTGAGGGTGGTAACCGGTTTAGCTATTTTTCCAGTATCATGCGATGTTGCTGCATTGAACACGCTGTTGCGCAAAAAGTGGTAATGAAGTTGATTAGATCACTGGTGATGAATTACAAACCTATCGCGGGCAAAACTTAACCAGATCGCAACTATTCCTCAATATAAAAGTGTATCAGCATTGGTTACTATAACGTGCAATGAGACAATTATGTGTATCGTTGGATACGTTTTCGTCGAACATTGTTGACTTATCATACCCATCACATTGAGGAGTGAACAAATGGTATTACAGATGATACAGGATGATGTCCTTTTAACATTCAAAGAGGCGATGAGCTATTTACGTGTGAGCCGCTCGACTCTTTACCGCCTGATGTGGTCAGGTCAACTAACGGGTCACAAAGTAGGGAGCACCTGGCGGTTCTATCGCGAAGACTTGCGCTCATGTGTAGGTCGCGAGATTCCTATGGCTAACGTGCAGAACAACGTTTCCATCAATTAAGTTACTGTTAAGCTATAATCTGTCGTATTCTGTGATTTTCCAGGTTCCGTGTATCTTGGCCAGGCTAAGTAGCACATTATAGCTACTGTGGGTGCGTTTAACAGCTACTGTCATCGTAAAATGGGACAGGTCTGGGCTGCCTGTGTTCGGATCTGTCCGAAATGTTGGCTGGCTCAGTACAAAGGAGGTGACAGGCCCATCTTTTTCGTCAAGCTGCTGCGCCTGTGTTGTGAACGCTTCTTGAGTAAGACCGCTTATTTGCCCCTCGGGAGCCAGGTCGGTATACGCGGCGGTATAGTTTTTTGACTGTAGATTAGTATAGAAATCGTTCACAACATTTATGGACCCCGATACTTGCTGGTAGGCTGAATTAAAAATATTGTAAGATGCCCAGCCGCATAGTCCACACCCCGCAAGTACTAAAACACTGACCACGGCGACCAGTATCCAGACCCACCTGTACGATTTTTTTGCCGGTGGCTGCGGCATAGGAGGGTATGTTGCGGGAGGTGGATAAGCCTGGTAAGTTTGTGCGTTTCCTTGCGGCATGTAACCTTGTGGTGGCGTATACATATTTGGCGCAGCCGGTGAAGCGGGGGGTTGTACTGGTGGCGTGGACATGTTCTGGTAGTAAGAAGGTGGCGGTGGATAGATGTGGCCCTGCTGAATAGCTGCTTCGTCGATTGCATTATTTTCCAGTTCTTCCGACGGTAGAACCTTTGTAATGGGTGATGGCTGGGGAGTCACATTGGCCATGGGTCCATCGGGTGGGAATTCATAGAGTGGTTGGTGCGCTAGCTGTTCCTCTGCGGCGTCCTGCTTCTCCGTCTCTTCGACTGGTTGCTGGTCGGAGGGCTGCATACGTTTGAAACTCCTTTATGCACGACGTTTTGTCTTGTTGTCAAAAAGAGTATAGCGTTTTAGCGATGGAAACGCAAGGAAAATAGGGTGGGCGCAGAGACAGAAGGTGTGTAGAGATTACTTCTGCTTGATATTTTCTTCCATGGAGCGCCGCTGCTGCAATTGAATTTGCCCGATCTCCTCAAACTCGGCTTCCATATCTCTGCGGACATAGGTTTCCGCTTCTTGACGCGAGATGCTCATTTTGCGAGCATGTGCGATGATACGCTTGACATAGGACTGGCTGATTTCCGCACGCTGCCACTTTAGATCAGGCATTGGCCGCAGGTTCAAGAGTGAAAACGGGTAGAAATCTTTCTCGGGGAAGGCGAGCGATAGTAACTTAGCGTATTCAATCACTGCCTGGCAGGCAATCGGGTTATTGAACACCCCAAACTCTGTGCTGGAAACAATCAAGACTCCTGAAATACGCCCACTGCGGGTTACGGGGAATGCACAAGCGCTGCGTTCGAATTCGTCGATCTCGACCTGGAAACGTTCACTTTCACTGAAGTTGTCCCATGTTTGAAAACGATCAAAGATTGCTGCCGCGCCAGCCAGTGTGGTACTGCCGAGGTAGGCGTGATTTTCGAGCGCGTAAGGCCAGGGGTCATTGCCACGCATCGTTGTCTCAACAAGTGAGTGAATACCGTCTTCACGAGCAGGCATTAATTTCGCGTAGGTAACGGCTAATCCACGACGTTCAGGATCAAAATGCTGGAGCGCATTTTCAAAAATCGCCTGGGTAATTTGCCACTGCCGCGCGTCATCATCCACCATAGTTGTAACAAATTCCATCACGTGACGATAGATATCTTTTTGTACTTCGCGCAGTCCAGGAGAGAGTGATTCTAATAAGCCAGGAAATGTGTGGTTTATGACATAGGTGAGGTTGCTGACGTGCTCCGGCAGGACTTCGAGAAGATTTTTCAGATTTGCCGGTCGGGGTTCCGATCTTCCATTCATCCAACGATAAATAGTATTTTCAGCGACATTCATTTCGTTGGCAATGCGAGTAATCTCCATACGGTCGTGTTTTAAAATGTGACGCAAGAAGCTACTGAACTGTGAAAGATCTTCTTCTTCCAGTGTATAGGCTAACTGCTCGTCCGACAAGACAGTATGCGCCTGAACTGCATTTTCAGATGTGGGTGTGTGCTCGGGTTGCCCGGGCTCTTCTTGAATAGCTTCAGAGGCAAATTGCTGCTTCTTGGGACGTCCTCGCCTCCTTGGTTGTTCGGCGAAGTCTTCCATTGGGCACATGACTATGTTTCCTTCCTCTGGCACGGGAATACACTATTTCCCAAGATGTTGATTTTTGGTCATAATCTAGCAACATACGGCAAGTATACCATAAAACGAGCGCATTGTTAATAGGTAATGAAGCCATGCCCAGGTGAAGATCTCTTTCCTGATGAAAATAGGTAAGCATTAGCCAGGTGTTTATTGCTGTTTTTTACAATGTACATAAAAAAGTACTACAATGTTTAACATTCATTGCTTTTTAATATTTTTAGATGTTATACTTCCTTCATACTAATGACAGGGGAAGTGTTATGGCTACTAATAATTATGTACACATGAATGAATGTGGCTTGCCACTCAATGCAATCGAGTGGCTAGAGACACATCATAACAGTAAAGCTGTTGAACGCAGGCAGATGATACGGGACCTCCAACTCAGGGCTGGTAGTTTTGTCGTTGACGCGGGCTGCGGACCAGGGTTATGGACACCGCTACTGGCTGAGGTGATTGGACCGCAGGGGCAAATCGTTGGCGTAGATGTTTCAGCTGAGGCGCTAGTTACAGCACAACGGCGCAGCCGCGGTCAATGGTATCGTCGACAAGTGCAGTATAAGCTTGCGGCCCTGGAGGATTTACCGGTAGCGCCGGGATCTACCGACGTGATATTTAGTGCGAATGTGAGTCAATATCTCCCGGAACCGGTTGATACCTTTGCTGCCATGGGGCCGTATTTGACCAATGGTGGACGCCTGGTGATCAAGGATATAGACTTTGGTACAATGCGTTTCTACAATATCGATGGCGGCCTGCAGGCACGAGTGTTTCGGGCGCGCGAAGATTGGGAACAATTGCGTGTCGATGAGGGCTTCGCTTTTGAGGATAGCTGGGTTGGTTCAAAGCTGGCAGGTTACCTGCGCGCAGCTGGTTACGAGGATGTACAGGAGAGGAGTTATCGCATTGTACGTGCGTACCCACTGTCAAGAGAGTTTCGTTGTTACTTGCAAGGTATAGCTGAGTGGTTTGTGTGTGAAGGGGCGCTGCTGCTGGCAGGCGAGGATATTACAAGCTGGTTACATTGTTTTCTGCATGAGAGCGAGAACGTGTTAGACCAGGAGTCATTTGTCAGCGAGGAGACCGAGTTTATTGTTTCAGGCGTGTGGAATAGGCGTCCTTCCGCTACTGTTCGCTTTTTTGATATGCAGGTGGCAATGGAAGCCTGAGGAGAATCGAGCCTCGCATTTAGAAGAAAGGCCGTCCCAGTGATACTGGGGACGGCCTTTCTTCATGGAAGTATCATGTGATATTAATGCGTGTTGTTCAGTTGATCAGCGATCATAGCTATCGCTATATCCCCTACCAGTGATTGCAATTCGCCGTGTAGTTGTCCCATATTTTCCATGCGCGCAGTAATGAATTCGTGTTGTGAGGTGCCGCTGGCCAGGCCAGTGAGACCGCGTTGTGCGGCTTCGTATTCCTCACTAATTTGCGATAAGAGCCTGGCTACTTCGCTGCGTTGTTCCTGAGCTCCCAGCATGATTCCCCTCTCTTTGCTGTTGTAATTGATGTATGAGGACTGAAAATTACAATTGATCGATTGATTGCAATAGAAAAATATGTGTGTGTTTACAATGTGCATTACTTGTTAGATACAAGGAAAACAATCATGCTCATAGTATGCATGAGAGAGCAGCATTTTGTCTAGTGTTTAACGGGCGGATTTTCGCAATTTAGCTTTTTTCACGCAATATTTACATGTTTTTACGAATGTACATACATATGTGCTAACAAAGTGTTCTGTTCTCTACTATGAGAGACGGATAAATTGGATGGTGTTTGTACGCCTGCTTTTTGCCTCGGGGGGCAAAAAGCAGGCGTACAAACACCATCGAAAATAGAGAGGAGCGCAAAGCAGCTCCTCTGTCTTTAATTGCGCAGGGGCCTGCCTGTCATGAGAATGGCTTGCATCCTGTCCTGGGTTTTTTCCATGCCACAAAGGGTAAGGAAGGCTTCGCGTTCCAGGTCAAGGACGTGCTGTTCCGTGACGGGGGTGATGGGCGAGCATTCTCCACCTGTGAGGACACGGGCGAGATGGCGGCCAATTACGGCGTCGTGCTCGCTCACTTTGCCGGTGATGAGCAGATTTTCAACCTGCTGTTCCAAAACCAGGCGCGCACCGGGACCTGGGAGGATCATCATTGCCGGCTGAGCGGGCTGCCACTTACCTGCTTCACGAGCCTCGGCCAGGCGGATGGCGTCGGCTTTGGCGTCACGTAACAACAGGTCACGGTTGGTGGTAATGGCATCGCTTTTTCGCAGGAAACGTAACTCCTGGGCCTCAACCGCGCTGGTGGAGACTGTGGCGGCAGCAATAATCTCAAAGGCTTTGCGAGAGGGCGTGAATGGGCCGCCGGTTTTACGGGCCTGTTGACTTTCCAGGCTTGCGCCGTAGCGCAAGAGGAGCTCTTTACAGCCACCTCCGGCCGGGATCAGGCCAACTCCTACCTCAACCATGCCAATATAGGATTCCACGTAGACACGGGCGTGGTTGGCGTGCATGATGATTTCACAACCACCGCCAAGGGCGCGGCCAGCTGGAGCCGCGACGACAGGAACAGGATTGTATTTGAGCAATTGGTGAGCCTGCTGGAGGCTATTGAGGGCTCCTTCCAGCATCTTCCACTCTCCCTGCCTTGCGCCCATGAGCATCAGGAGCAGGTTGGCCCCCGCGGAGAAGTCAGCCGCCTCGTTGCCGATGACGATTGCCCGGAATTGTTTCTGACCCTCTTCGACAGCATAGCGCAATATGTCGATGATGCCCTCGTCGATCGAGTTCATTTTGGTGTGGAACTCGACACAGGCTATACCATCTCCCAGGTCGATCAGCGCAGCCGAACCGTTATCGCGTATGACGGCTCCAGACGCAGGGGTGCCACTTGTGGGCGTCTGTACGCCTTGAGATTTTAGGGCCTCAAGGGAGATTGTGCCCTGGGGCGTCGGAATGGGTTGGTAAGAACGAGTATGGAAGTCGAAGTACTGCCGGTTTCCCGCCGTACCAATGTAGAATGTGCCCTGACCATCAACCTGGACCTGGCGTACAAGCGGCGGAATCTCTCGATCTTGTAGCACTCTTTGCATGACCTCAGGATGTTGCAGGAGCACATCCCAGGCCTCGAAACTACCCAATTCAAAGTTGAAGCCCCAGCGCATTGCTTCATCAATGGCGACAATGCTATCGGCGATCTCCGTTGCGAGGCTAGCTGCGTAGATCAGCGAGTCTGCTGTCGTCTGCCGGGCTAGCTGTGACGCCCGGTCATTCCCGTTAAGGATGGTCAGCATACGCTTAACAGGATCACTGATATTGCGTGCCTCGCTAATCGAAGGGAAGCGTACCTTCTGTTGGGGTTGATATTCCAGGGTATCCAGATTGAGTTCCAGGATGGTTGACTCACCACCGGGACTTTTAACGCGTTTATAGAAGCCCTGGCCGCTTTTTTCACCAAGCCAGCCGCGGCGAATCATCTCGCGTACAACCTCGGGCAAATGAAAAGCCTCGCGCTGGGGGTCATCCGCCGCATTTTTATAGAGGTTGTCGGCGACGTTGGCCAGCGTATCCAGGCCAGAGAGGTCCGCGGTGCGGAAGACCGCGGATTTGGGGCGCCCCATATTTGGCCCCAAAATAGAGTCTACCTCGCTGACGGTATAACCCTCGGACAAGGCATACGCGATAGTTGTCATAAATCCATAGGTACCGATGCGGTTGGCGATGAAGTTGGGGGTATCTTTACAGAGAACCACACCTTTGCCAAGCACTTCTGTTGCGAATTGTTGCATAAACTGCAGCAATGCTGGATCGGTATCGACGTCGGGAACGATCTCCAACAGGCGCATATAGCGCACGGGATTGAAGAAGTGCGTGATTAAGAAGTGGCGACGGAAATCCTCGCTGCGACCTTCGGTGAGCAAATGCGCGGGAAGGCCAGAGGTATTCGAGGAGATGATGGTGCCGGGAGTCAGCACCTGTTCTAACTTGACATAGAGGTTATGCTTGATATCCGGGCGCTCCACTACCGCCTCGATGATCCAATCGACATCGGCAAGTTCCTCGAGGTCATCCTCAATATTGCCTACCGTTACCAGGCTGGCCCCGCGTTTGCTATAGAAGGCGGCGGGACGGGCGTTAAGAGCCTTCTCCAGGCCCGAGCGCGCCACTTTATCGCGGTCTTTGCCGGCGTCCGGCGGTACAATGTCGAGCAGCAGAGTGGGGATGCCGACGTTGGCGAGATGGGCGGCAATTGCTGCTCCCATCACGCCCGCGCCCAGGACCGCCGCTTTACGAATCTGGTATGTCATGATCAGGCCAACCTCTCGATAATCGTCGCCAGGCCCTGTCCACCACCGATGCAGAGCGTGGCGATACCGAACGTCTTGTCCGCAGTCTGCAGGTCATTGATGAGTGTAGCAATGATACGGGCGCCGCTGCAACCAAGTGGATGACCAAGGGCGATAGCGCCGCCGTGGGGGTTGAGTTTCTCCTCATCGATGCCCATGACTTTGACGACTGAAAGGGTCTGCGCAGCAAAAGCTTCGTTGATCTCGATGATGTCGATATCACTCAATTGCATGCCAGCGCGCTGAAGGGCTTTTCTCATGGCGGGGACTGGCCCAAAACCCATGATATCAGGCCGCACGCCTGCTACGGCCATCGTATGAACCTTTGCCAGGGGCGTAATGCCCAGGTCGCGCGCCAGCTGGGCGGACATTAATACAGCAGCGGCGGCACCGTCGTTGAGTGGGCTGGAATTGCCTGCAGTTACGCTGCCACCTTTGATGAAGGCGGGTTCGAGGGTTGCCAATCTCTCCAACGAGGTATCGCGGCGCGGCCCCTCATCGATCTCCATGAGCCTACCATTGGGTAATGGTACCGGCACAATTTCGCGTTTGAAGGTACCGTTATCGGTGGCGGCAATGGCGCGCTGGTGGCTGCGTAAAGCGAAGGCATCCTGGGCTTCGCGGCTGATATGGTATTCACGCGCCAGGTTCTCCGCTGTGATACCCATAGGGATATAGCTAGAATAGCCGTATTCCAGTTCGAGGGGCTGATAAGGCCCACTGCTGGCATCTTCCTCGCGGGGTTTGACGAGGCGCGGATTGTAGCTAGGATTGAAGCCGCCCATGGGGACGCGCGACATGTTTTCGACACCACCCGCGACAAACACATCGCCAAATCCCAGCATAATATTTTGCGCTGCCATGTTGACTGCCTGCAGGCTGGAGGCGCAGAAGCGGTTGACGGTGACGCCACCGGCCGTTTCAGGCAGGCCGGCGAGGGCGCCGACGAGGCGAGCGAGGTTCATTCCCTGCTCGCCCTCTGGGAAGGCACAACCAAGAATGACATCTTCGATAAGGGAACGATCAAGTTGCGGGACGCGCTTAACGGCTGCTTTTACGGCGACGGCAGCCAGGTCGTCGGCGCGTACATCTTTGAGCACGCCTTTATTGGCCCGGCCGATAGGAGTGCGTACGGCACTCACGATTACTGCATCTTCCATTAGATAATACTCCTTTATTATGCTTTTAACCTTTTTCATCTGCGTAGCGGACCATCCACTGAGGGCCGATCAATCGGCGGTGTGCGCGATCAATCGGCACCTACGGGCGTCCGGATGATTCATTACAGGGGATAGGCCTGTTTCTTGACGATGATAGCAGCTAATTCGCGTTGTAGCGCGACACCATTGAGTAGATAATCGCCAATGTATGAGCGGACGAGCTGCAGTTCTGCCTGGACTTCGCCCTCGGCTGTATTGGTGATAATCATCTGGTCGAGGTTCGAGCGCAGGCGGGAGAAGGCCAACCAGGCCGCCAGTTGTGCCAGTTTCACATGGATGCTGCTATTTTCATCTCCACGGCGGACGGCCTGCGTGGCGCGGGCAAGCGCGCTATCGACGGCATAGAGATCGATAAGCAGGTTTGCCAGGTACTCAATGAACTCTTCCTCATTCTCCAGGGCCTGCATGTACTTCATGGCAATCTTCATTGCCGAGTAGATGGTCACGTCTTTGGCGCGTTCAAGGGCATTGACGGCATCGCGTAACTCCGCAGGAAGCGACTCGCCCGCATTGTTGAGCGGCTGCCCCGAGCGAACGCGCGCCTCGATTGTTGGATAGAGGGCCATCAACGGAATCTGACCTTTGAGCACGCGGCGGAAGAGGGTACCGGAGGCGACCAGGCGATTGATTTCATTGGTGCCTTCAAAGATACGCTGGATGCGCGCATCGCGATAGGCCTTCTCAATGGGATATTCTTGCATGAAGCCGTAGCCACCAAAGATCTGCACGCCCTCGTCGACGACCATGGCCAGCACTTCACTCCCGTGGACTTTGGCAAGGGAGGCTTCGATGGCGTACTCTTCAATGGCTTTGAAGGTTCCTTCGGTGTCCTTACCGGCGCTTCGGTGGGCTTGCTCGATATTAGCCGCGGTGCGGAATACCTCGCTCTCGGCGGCATAGGTCTCAGCGGCCATACGGGCCAGTTTTTTCTGAATCATGCCGAATTCGCTGATGAACTTCCCAAAGGCTTTGCGTTCTGTGGTATAGGCTGCTGTCATGGCCAGAGCAGCGCGCGCGCCGCCGACGGTGCCCGCGCCCAGCTTCAAACGCCCAATGTTGAGGATGTTAAAGGCGATTTTGTAGCCTTTGTGAATTTCGCCAAGCAGGTTCTCCACCGGGACTTTCGTATCTTCAAAGTAGACCTGGCGGGTGGATGAGCCTTTGATACCCATCTTGCGCTCCTCGGCACCAGTCGAGACACCAGGCCAGTGTGCTTCAACGATAAAGGCGGATGGTTTTTCATTGCCGATACGCGCGAAAGCGATCATTACGTCGGCAAAACCGGCGTTTGAGATCCATTGCTTGGTGCCATTGAGGATAAAATGCTTGCCATCCTCAGAAAGCTCCGCGCGCGTGGTGAGTCCCATGGCATCGGAACCAACACCGGGCTCGGTGAGGGCATAGGCGGCGATCCATTCACCCGAGGCCAATTTGGGCAAATATTTGCGTTTCTGTTCCTCGTTACCGTAGAAAACGATGGGCAAGGTGCCGATGGTGGTATGCGCTCCAAAGGCGACGCTAAAAGAGGCTTCACGCAATTCAGAACCGACGAGGGAACTGGTGAGTAGGCCAAGTTCCGCACCGCCGTATTCTTCCGGTACGTCGATCATCAGGAGGCCCTGTTCGCCAGCTTTTTTGACGAGGGTTGGCAGGACGCCAGGCTCCTGGTGGTCGATGGCTTCTGTCAGAGGCAAGACTTCGCGCTGAATAAAGGTCGCCGCCGATTCTTCTATCCAGCGCTGTTCCTCGTCGCGCTGCTCCAGCGTAAATATTTTATCCGCACTCTCACTTACAGATGTAGTTAAAAACGCAGTACCTGACTCAGTTGGTTTGATGGTCGTCGACATGGGAAATGGTTCTCCTTCATTTCATTTCGATTATTGTGTTGTTACTTTTAGTTCGCGACGCAGGACTTTGCCGATGATTGATTTGGGCAAGGTCTGACGGAATTCGAGTATTTTGGGCACTTTATAGGCCGTAAGGTTCTGTTTGCAGTAGTCCAGGATGCTTTGTCGCGTTTCATCTGTGGGTGCGAATCCAGGCTTGAGGACCACGAAAGCGGCGACGGTTTCACCTCTGTATTCGTCAGGGACGCCGGCTACAGCGGCCTCTTGTACGGCGGGATGGTGGAAGAGCACCTCTTCAACTTCGCGTGGGTAGACATTGAAACCACTGGCGAGAATCAGATCTTTGGCGCGTTCTACGACATAGAAGAAACCGTCCTTGTCCATCTTACCGAGGTCGCCTGTGTGCATCCAACCGTTGGTAAAGGTCGCCCCGGTCTCATCCTTGCGGTTCCAGTAGCCTTTCATGATATTGGGACCTTTCACCACGATCTCGCCTACCTCGCCAGCGGGGAGAGGTTCGCCGGTGACCTGGTCAAGGATAGCCGAATCGATATTGGGGAGAGGTAGACCAATACTGCCATTGCGGACGTTATCCGTCAAAGGGTTGCAGTGGGTGACGGGGGCTGCCTCACTTAGTCCATAGCCTTCAACCAGCCTGCCATGAGTAGCTTCCTCAAAATCATGCTGTATTTTGGCGGGTAACGGCGCGGCACCGCTGATGCAAAACTTAATCGAGCTTAACTGTTCGGTGTGCTTCCCGGCCTCGCGCATAATGGCGAGGTACATGGTGGGTATGCCTGGGAAGAGAGTGGGACGGTAGCGGCGAATGGCTTTCAGGACATCGACCGATTTGAAACGCGGCAAAAGCACCATCGTGGCGGCGGCAAGAATAGAGAGGTTCATGCCGACCGTCGAACCATAGGCATGGAAGAAGGGAGTTACGCATAGCGTTACTTCTGTGGCGTTGTGGACTCGCGGCGTCCAGTTACGAGTCTGCATGGCATTGGCAAGCAGATTGCGATGGGTCAGCATAGCACCCTTTGAAAGCCCCGTTGTACCACCGGTGTATTGCAGGACGGCCAGGTCATCTCCTGAGGAAAGGGCCGGTAAATTGAAAAGCTCTAAGCCCTTCTTTGCGTGTCCTACAAGCATTTCGCTCATGGTGTGTAGCGTCTGGTCCTCGTGGAGTTCTTTGTTCGTCAGGTGCGGCTCTTGACGTTTGGTTCTGCGCTGGCTGAGCGGGTAAAGCCTGCGCAGCAGAGGCGGCAGATAATCAGCAGGGCTGGTGAGAATGACGTGTTCAAGAGCAGTTTCGGCGCGTACGGAACGGACAGTAGGGTAGAATTCATCCATCATTACGATGAAACGCGCGCCTGAATCCGCCAATTGATGCTGCATTTCGCGCCCGGTATATAGAGGGTTGGTTGGAACTGCCACGGCTCCCGCCCGTAACGCGCCGTAAAAAGCAATAGGGTACTGCGGGATATTAGGTAGCGCAATCGCTACGCGATCGCCTTTCTGTATGCCCAGCTTCTGTAGTGCGATGGCGAAGCGATTCGCCAGGGTGGAGAGTTGCACGTAACTGATCTTTGTTCCGTAATAGATGAGGGCGGGGTGCCCTGGATAGTTTTTAACCGCCTGGTCGAGCAGCCATGTGAGGGGGTAGTCAGGAATATCGAGGTGCGCAGGAACGCCCTGTTCATAAAAACGAATCCATGGCCGGGCTGACACGATGTCGTGTCCAACGGCGGCGTTGGTAGAAGAATCTCGTGGTGATTGAGGGTTATTTATTAGCGATGAGTCAGACATATCAAACCAGTTCCTCTCGTAGCGGTATCGCGTTTGTGTCGATGCCTGGGCGACAGTCATTGTCGCGCCTACAAGGCAGAAAATTCCCTTTTCATAATTATATGCCGATTGTAGTGATAATAATACGTTGCCAGCTAACAATTTTGTGATGCATAATGAAGGTGTAGCTAACAGGTTATTTCTTTGCTGACAGGGTTTCCAGGAGGGTATCAGAAGTTATTATGAGCGTAGGGAGTACTATATCGGAGTTTGCGCAGCTTGTGGCGCGTTTCCGGCAGCGACGAGGGATGTCACAGGGACAGCTTGCGCAAGCTACTCGTCTCTCGCGCACCTATATTTATCATCTAGAGAATGGGATGCGCAGCAATCCCTCACCACATGTGGTCGAGAGTATTGTCAGGGCCCTGCAGTTGCGGGGAGATGAGAGGCGCGAACTGTTTGCAGCGTACACAGAGTTGACCGGCCATTACCTGGATACCGAGCAGGTTGAGAGTACGCTGCTGGACTTTGGCGAGCTGGCGCGGCTGCTGGTGCGCAATACGTCGTACCCGGCCCACTCGCTCGATCGCCTGTGGTTTCTCAATTCGTGGAACGACGCGGCTATAACTCTTTTTGAGGTCGAGAGGGATATTGTGGAAGGGGAGAGACGGCACCTGTTAGAACTGGTATTTGATGCTCACCGCCGCCGCAATTTCTACGGTTGGGAGGACCTTGCTCGCCGCCTGGTGAGCGACTTCCAGTACAATACGCGTACGTTGACGCACATGCCAGAATATAAAGAGCTTTGGAGACACCTGCGCGAATTACCAGATTTTCGCCGTATAGCGGCCGCTACGTACCCGGAGGGGAAGCCGGCCCCTTCTTTTGTTTTTCAGGTGCAGAACAGCAAGCTTGGGCGCGTCACATTGCGGACGGCGACGACGGTGTTCACGGGGATATCTACGTATTCGATGGTGAGCTATGTGCCGGGCGATAAGCAGACGCTGGAGATTTACCGGAGGTATCACTGGCAGCTGGAATAAATGAGAGCTGTCCAGGTGAATCTAATGAATGCTGTGGGCAGGTTTTTGTCGCAGTTGTCGCACATGTCGCAGTTGTCGCGTATGTAGCATATAAGTATGGTCAAAGATGGTTCATGCCTTGAAAGGTCCCTGCGGAGGGCCAAACCAGCAACTCAACAGGAAGCTGTTTGTATTTCAGGCATTTTCTTTTGCCTGGAGGCGCTCGATGGCGCGTTCGGTGACTTCGAGGCCGGCTTTGAGGACGGCTTCTTTATAGTCGCGCACGAGCATTTGATATTCGAGGAGGCGAGGGCGACGGGTGGGACGCGTGGCATACTGCTGGCGCGCCCATTCCATGTGCTCAAGCTGGTTAAGTAGGCTAGCGCGATGTTCCAGGAGGTGTTTGAGGGCTACTTCGTCCGAGGTTTCGCCACAGAAGAAGAGTTTTGTGAGAAAATCGTCTTTGGAGAAGCGTTCGGGAACGTCTTCTTGCAGCCAACGATCAAGTTCGGCCTGGCCCGCGGGTGTGAGGTGATAGACTTTGCGGTCGGGGCGACTTTTTTGGACGATGACTTCGGCCTCGACGAGTTTCGCGTCGCTGAGGGCTTTCAAGGTGGTGTAGATCTGACTGTTTCCGGCGTTCCAGTAGCTGGCGAGGGCGCGATCGAAGGCCTGTTTGATGTCGTAGCCGCTCATGGGACGCGCGCCTAGCAGGCCGAGAATGATATAACGCAGGGTGTTGCGCGAGTAGAGGCCGTTGCTGTTCTCAAAAGTTGCCGGTATAGTATCAATTTGTTCTGTCATACAATCTTTTCTTTGGTGTGGGATGATCTGGTTTTTCCGGTATTATAGCACTTAGGGTGGGACGATGATATACTTTATTGGTAAGCTGTACTTGCATGTGTATTCTAACTTAGATCGTTGATGCTCGTATACTTTGTGGAAGCACTTTAGCTCATTCGGTTAACTATATGCCCGGTAAACCATCTAAAAACTACGGTGAAAAACAATGAAGCGTTTTGAAGGAGAACATGAATGGATGCCCGATTTTATAACAGCAACGATCTGAATATTGAGCGGCTCGCCACGGACCTCGAGCATTTCTTTCGCGGCCAGGGATACCAGGTACAGCAGATTGGCAACAATGAGCAGATAATGGTACAGTTGAAGAAGGGCAGTGATTTTGAAGCGGTCATTGGGATGCAGGCGGCATTGACTGTGACTATCCAGCGTACGGCCGGTGGCGTGATGGTTGCGGTCGGCCGGCAAAAATGGGTGGACAAGGCCGCCGTTGGCGCTGTTGGCGTTGTCATACCAGCTTTGTGGCCATTGTTAGTGACAGCAGGGGTGGGGGCGTTCCGGCAGGTTGGACTTGCCAACCAGGTGATGACTGTACTGGATGGATTGGTACGACAGCAGCAGCCCAATGTACAGACGGGACCTGTTCCAACGCCGCCACCAGCGACACAATCATGACCATAACGAAGTAGTAGGCATTCATAGGGATGTAAAAAGGAGAGAGTAGGATGGATGCACGATTTTACAATGCGGATGATATAGATATCGAGCTACTTGCGAATAACATGGAGAATATATACCGGGCGCAGGGTTACCAGGCACAGCATTTTGGCGACAACAACCAGGTGATGGTACAGTTGAAGAAGGGCAGTGATTTTGAGGCTCTGATAGGTCTGCAAGCGGCCCTGAGTGTGATTATACAGCGTTCCGGCGGTGGGGTACTGGCGATGATTGGCCAGCAAAAATGGATGGACAAGGCTGCCGTGGGGGCGGTTGGTATTATTGCAGCCCCTGTACTGTGGCCTTTGATGATTACGGCGGGTGCCGGGGCGATCAGGCAGGCGAGCCTTGGCAATCAGGTATTGAATGTGGTAGATGGACTGGTGCGGCAACAGAGGCCCGAGATCCAGATTGGACCGGTGCCGATGCAGATTATGCCCCAGATTCAGCGACAATGGGCGCCGCCGCCTCCACAATATCTACCACCGCCGCAGTATAATCAGCCGGCGCAGTATAATCAGCCGGCGCCGGTTTATACTCCGCCGCCACAGGTTGTAGATGCTCAGTCGGTACCGGCCCCTTCATCAAAGCGATTACGCTGCCCGAGTTGCAATACTCCCTATGAACCTGGCGATACCTTCTGTACTGGCTGTGGAAAGTCGCTGGTGACGCTCTGCCCGAATTGTAAGTCGGAAGTGAAAGATAATGCTTCGTTCTGTCCGAAGTGCGGGGCGTCGATCTACCAGCCGGGCACGCAAACGCAGGCAGCTCAACCCGTACAGCAGTCACAGCCTACGTATACGCCACCACAAGCGCAAGTACAGTATACGCCGCCAGCGCCGACGCCAGTGTATACACCACCACCGGAGCCAGAGCCATATGTACCTCCTGTGCCGAAGGAGCCACCTGTACAGCCTCAAACGACGATTACCTATACGCCATCGGCTCCAAAGCAGGGTACACCGGCAGCGCCGAAGCAACCGCAAAAAGAGGAGGTTTATTATACACCACCCGCGAATCCGCAGCCGACACCCCCTCGACCGCCGGCACCCCCGGTGAAGCCACAACCCGTGACACCCAAGCCGCAGGCGCAGCCGAAAAAAGAGGAGGTCTACTATACGCCGCCGCCGGACCTGGATCCTACGTTACCGGCGCAAAAGCCACTTGAGGCGAAGCCTTCCGCCAAGCCGGCATTTGATCCAACGGCTACCTGGGGTTACCTGACCTTCGGTGATGGTAAGCAGGTTAAACTGGCGGGGGAGCGGGCGCTGGTGGGACGCTACGATCACGATGTCGGTGGTATGCAGCCTGAAGTGGATCTGAGCAATACGCAGGGTTCAGATACCGTTTCGCGCATACATGCGACGCTCGAGCATATTGGCAGCGCCAATACGCTTACGGATCTAAATAGCACCAATAGCACGCGCCTCAATGGCAAACGCCTGGAGCCGGACAAGCCCACGCCGATTAACGATGGAGATGCGATTGCCTTTGGTAAGGTGACGTGTACTTTTAAGAAGGCGTAGATTTCGTTTTACATAAGAACGGACATGGATGAGGGCATTATATTATGATGCGCTTATCCATGTCCGTTCTTGGCTGTGTGCCTCCTGAGGAATGTGCGAAAGTCCACTTTCAGAACAGCAGACTTTGACCTGGATACTGTTCCCACTTGTATTATATGTAACAGAGGAGGAATGTTTTTATGATAAAACGCAAACTTGGTCACACTGACCTTATTGTCTCACCACTCTGCCTGGGTGGGAACGTGTTTGGATGGACTGCCGACGAAAGAGGCTCGTTTGTTGTGCTGGACGCGTATGTTGATGGCGGAGGAGACTTTATTGATACGGCTGATGTCTACTCTGGAGGCGAATCCGAGAGTATCCTTGGGCGCTGGATGAGTACACGCAAAAACAGGGATCGCGTCATTGTGGCGACGAAAGTGGGGAGCCGTATGGGCTCAGATCCTCATGCGCAGGGCCTCTCGCGGCGGTACATTCTGGAGGAAGTTGAGGCTTCATTGAAACGCCTGCAGACCGATTACATCGACCTCTATCAATCTCATCGCGATGACCCGAGTACTCCACTCGATGAGACCATGGCTACCTTTGATGAAGTCGTGCGCCAGGGCAAAGTGCGTTACGTTGGCGCCTCCAACTACAGCGTTGCGCGGCTACGAGAGGCGCTCCAGGTCAGCGAACAGCACGGTTACGTCCGCTACGAATGCTTGCAGCCGCCGTATAGCCTGGTCAATCGCACAGAGTACGAGCGCGAGCTTGAACCGCTTTGCCTTGAACAAGGGCTTGGCGTCATAACCTATTCCTCGCTGGCAAGCGGCTTCCTCACGGGTAAGTACCGCCAAGGCAAGGCTTTGCCTTCCAGCCCGCGCGCAAAAAGGATACAGGAGCGTTACATGAACGAGAAAGGCTTCAGGGTACTGGAGGAGCTCGATCGCATAGCAGCGGCTCGCCATGTAACGGTGTCGCAGGTGGCGCTCGCCTGGATTATGGCGCGACCAGGTATTACGGCAGCGATTGCTAGCGCTACCTCGGTAGAGCAGGTCCGCGAACTGCTGGGTGCCGTCGATGTGCAGCTCAGTGCAGAAGAGGTGGGGGCACTTGATAGGGTTAGTGCGTCGCCTCTTTGACCTCGCGCTCTACAATGAGACAGGAAACACAAAAGCATCGTTCCCAATGGATGAAGCAAAGAAACGAGGGAAGGGAAATGCCAGGTGAAGCAAGCCATTTTGCTGTTGTTCTTGAACGGATCGCGCGCAATGCGCTGGCCCAATTCAGGGATATGTCCGATGTTGATATCAATAGTCCCCTCGAACTTCCTGAGAGCAACACAGCCTTTGTGCTGGCCACGCATCTGATAGGCTCCGCTGAATACTGGGTACTGGAGTTGGCAGGCGGACGCGATGTGCAGCGCGACCGGCCCTCAGAATTCCGCGCTACTGGCACTGCAACAGAGTTAGGGGCACGCTATGAACGCTGGCTGGCTGCTATGCAGGAGTTGCTGTATACGCTCCCCGACGAAAGGCTGGATCAGCTCGTGAGTGTACCCGCTAGCTATCATCCTACGCTTGTTGAGGAGCCGATGACGTTGCGTGATGCTCTGTTGCACGCCATCGAACATTGTGCACTACACCAGGGCCACCTGGAGTTGACCCGGCAACTGCTTGGGTATTCGCCAGCCGGAGCACAATGAAACGGGGTATTGTGTCAATGACAGTATGCTGCTTGTGCTGGAACGGGGCAAATCTTGTGAGCATTGAGGGAGTTTAATGAAAATCATTGAGATCGTGCCTTACGACGAGAACTGGCTACGCGAGTTTGCTCGGATTGCTGGGCCGCTGCGTGCAACCCTGAGGGAAGTGGCGTTGGGCATCGACCATATCGGCTCAACTTCGGTGCCAGGGTTGGCTGCCAAAGACATTATCGATGTGCAAGTGACGGTGCGGGATTTTGATGTCCCACTCGAGGCTGTGCTCAGTTTGCTCGGGTATATGCGTGTGCTCGATATCAATGGCGATCACCTGCCGCCGCAGGTGCTTGGGCCAGCTAGCGAGTGGGAAAAGCGGTACTTTCAGCCGCCTGAGGGTCAGCGGCCCACCCATTTGCATGTGCGGGCGCAGGGACGGGCGAACCAACGCTACGCGCTGCTCTTTCGCGATTATCTGCGCGCTCATCCGGTAGCGGCAGGCGCGTATGCCGAGATCAAGCAGGCTCTCGCTCGCCACCATCCAGAGAATTGGGATGCCTACTACGACATCAAAGATCCAGTGTGTGACGTGATTTGGAGCGCGGCGGAGGAGTGGACCAAGATGACAGGCTGGGAGCCAGGTCCATCCGATGCATGAAAGAAGTGTTAGAGGAGAAGCAATCGATTTGAAAAGTCTCGAGGCCAAAAGCCTCTTATTGACTGCTCCAAGGCATCTCCAATGGATGACCGAAGAATTACCGCCGTTAGAGGCTCATGATGTCCTGGTCCAGACACGAACGGGAGCAATCAGCAGCACTCAACCCAGCTGGAACTGCTTTTTGAGGAAGAGATTACTCAAAGTGAACTCATCTCTCTGTTTGAACAGTTGGCAGGGAGTCGTTCTCTGCCTGTGAAGGTCCTCGTCCATTATGAAGCTTAGCTGCTCATCTTCGTTTGGGAGTGTCAGTCCATCGGCTTGCCGTTGATCGTGACGTGAGTGTAGTTGACCTTTGTCACGTTCGAGATGTTATTCGCCGGGTTCGCAATGTGCGTGAAGGTGCAGTTGGACAAATTGAAGGTTCCCGTGTTGTCTCCGGGCAGCCCGTGCACGTCCAGCGCGATCGGAGCCGTGTCGACGACGAAGTTGGCGAGATTGAAGGGACCGCTGAAGTTCGGCAGGAAGTTGCCGGTCTGGCCAAAGTAGTTCATGAAGACGAAGACGACTGCGCCGTGGAAGTCGGAACCGTGGAACCTGTCGACATGCACGTTCCTGGCGAACCCGCCGCGTTTGGTGTTCGACTTCACGAAGAGGGCATGCCTGGTACCGCTCCCGATCGTCGAGTTGTTGTAGGCGTAGACGTTCTGAATGCCGCCGGTCATCTCGCTGCCGAGACAGATCGCGCCCACGGGGCCTTCGAACTGGTTGTTCCAGATGACGACGTTCTGAGTGGGGACGTTGACCCGGCGACCATCTGCGTCCCGGCCCGACTTGATGGCGATGGTGTCGTCGCCGGCCAGCAGCGTGCTGTTCTTGATCACCACGTGGTCGCAGCATTCGGGATCGCAGCCGTCGCTGTTCACACCCGAGTGGTGGGTTGTCACGCCGTCGACGGTTACGTGCCTGCACAGGGTCGGATGCAATTGCCAGAAGAGGGAGTTACGTAGGGTCACGCCCTGGATGAGCACGGTGTCGCAGTTGTACGGCTGCACGAACGACGAGCGGAGTTTGCCAGCTGCGTTGCGCCGTTGGGGCGGCACGCCGCGAGCTACCAGCGGCTCCAGGACGTGTGCCCGGGCGCCACCGTGGTTCCAGGAGGCGGTGCCAGAAGCATCCAGGGTGCCGCTGCCTGTGAGCGCGATGTTCTTCTCACCGAAGGCGTAGATCATCGGCGAGTGGTTCATGCATTCGATGCCTTCGTAGCGGGTGAGCACGAGCGGATACCTGGAGGCGTCGCCGCTGAACATGAGCGTGGTGCCCAGGTCGAGGTGCAGGTCCACGTTGCTCTTGAGGTAGATGGCGCCGGTCACGTAGGTCCCGGCGGGCACCACGATGTGGCCGCCGCCTGCGGCGTTGCAGGTCGCGATCGCCTTCTGGAAAGCGGCCGTATTGTCGGTTTGACCGTCGCCCACGGCACCGTAGGCCGGATGCGTGACGACGAAGTTCGTGTTCGGGAAGGCTGGCACCACGGTGTTGGCCAGGATGCGGTTGGCCGCTGACCAGGGCAGGGGTCCGGAAGCCGCCGTATGGGGTGTGGAGGTCAGCGCTTGAAATTCCTTGAAGAGCAGCGGTGAGGCTACGGAAGCTGCAGCCACACCGACTACGATTGCTCCCGTTGTGAGAACCTGCCGGCGAGAAATCCTGCGCGTCATAGGTTTTCTCTCTTTCCTCATTGTCTGTTTGCTTGACTGCCGAGGAGACTCCGCTTGCGGCGCTACATCGTCAATCGTTACCGTTTGCTTTGCTGGAACGTTGACGTTAACGCTAACAAAAGCATAAGAGCTTTTTTGGGATACGTCAATCGTGAGATGAACACATGAAAACAGAGTACGGTTTGGGGCTCATCAGAGGAGGATAAGCGTGATGGCAGATTACAGGGCATACGCAGTCGCGTGTATTGAGGCTCTCAATGGTTGGTGTAACACGGAGAATGGGCTCTGGGATAGTATGGGCTGGTGGAACGCGGCCAATGCTATTGAGGCATTGATAGACCATACTCTTCTGACAGGCACAGATTTCTCTGCCAGCGTTATTACCAATGCCTTTGAGAGAAACGTGAAGAGCAATTTTTTTAGCAATTACTATGACGATGAAGGATGGTGGGCGCTGGCGTGGATCAAGGCATACGATTTGACGCAGGACGAGCGTTATATAGCCTCGGCTGAGACGATCTTTGAGGATATGTGCAAGGGGTGGGACGATGTATGTGGAGGAGGATTGTGGTGGAAAAAAGATCGAACGTATAAAGCTGCCATTCAGAACGAGCTCTTTTTGACCGTTGCGGCTCGCTTGTTTGAGCGTGTGGCTGATGCTACATACCTTGAGTGGACGTACAAGGAGTGGGACTGGTTCCAAAAAAGCGGTATGCTCGATGCTCAGAGCCTCGTGAATAATGGCTTGAATGATGCCTGCCAAAACGATGGTAAACCTCCATGGACGTACAATCAGGGCGTTATTCTGGGTGCGCTAGTGGAAATATACAAGATAAAGCAGGGCAGCGGTGATAGTGACGCGGTTCATTTTCTGCAACAAGCCCGGGCGATTGCGGACGCGGCTATAACAACGCTTGTGAATGAAAATGGTATTTTGACCGAGCCTTGTGAAGCAGATAATGGATGTGATGGCAATGGAACGCAATTTAAGGGAATCTTCATGCGTAATCTGGGGTATCTCTGTCGCACTCTGAAAGAAAAATACAGGGACTCATCTTTTTACCAGCGGTACCAACAGTTTATTGTTAGAAACGCTGATTCGATCTGGGCAAGCAATCGCAATAGCCAGAATCAGTTCGGGCTGAAATGGGCCGGGCCTGTTGATGCAGTCGATGCTTCCAGGCAATCGTCTGCATTGGATGCTTTTAATGCGGCCATTCCTTTTGGCTCTCTTTCTTGAAAGGTGTTGAGGTATGCAGCCAGCCCAGGACGACCGCAAGGGATCGCCCCTACTATACGACGGATCAGCCCGCCAAGCCCGTTCATCCATAGTAGGGGCGATCCCTTGCGGTCAATCCATTTCAATGAAGACGTTTTGCGAGTCAAACGAAGCCGATGCAGGAGTGTCATCCTGAGCGTAGCGAAGGATCTCTCGCCGGACAGAGATCCTTCGCTACGCTCAGGATGACAAAGCGAGATAGTCTCTTAATTGAAATGTATTGTCCCTTGCGGTCGCCCTGGTGGGGTCTCTTGCTCTGTAAGTGATACAATAAAAGGAATCGTTAACATATTAACTTACTGGAAAGCACGGGTATGGATACATTTAGTCAACAATCGAATAATGTTGAGATCGATGAAGATCGGCAACGGAAGGCACGGGAATATGCACGCAAACGGCGGCGCGTGAGCTATATAGATATGGGTATTGCCGCTGTTGGGATTATCTTTGTTTTTTTGAGTGGGCTGAATATCGCGCTGCGCAACTGGCTGCAACCACTGGCATGGCATCCTGTGGCGGGTTGGTATCCGTTGCAGGTGCTTGTTTACTTTTTGGTATTGATGCTGGGTTACCAGGTGATCACCTCTCCACTGGCTTATTATGGGGGATTTGTGCTACCACATCGCTATGGGCTCTCTACGATGACACTGAGGAGCTGGCTGATCGACCTGTTCAAGGGGCTGATATTGGGGCTGGTCCTGGAGGCGCTGGTCATTGAGTTGATCTACCTGCTGCTGGCGGTGCAGCCCCAGACGTGGTGGCTGTGGGTGGCGATAATCTTGCTCTTCTTTACGGTGGTGATGGCGAATCTCGCACCTGTGCTGATTTTGCCGCTTTTCTATAAGTTCACGCCGCTGCCCGAGGGGGAGTTGACGCGGCGGCTGCTGGCACTGGCGGAGCGCTCACATACGCGTGTGCGCGGCGTCTTCACAATGCACTTGAGCAGCAAGACGACGGCCGCGAATGCCGCGCTGATGGGGCTGGGCAACACACGGCGCATTGTGCTGGGCGATACGATGCTGGATCGCTACACGCCTGACGAAATCGAGGTGGTGCTGGCTCATGAGCTCGGTCACCATGTTCACCACGACATTTGGAAATTGATTATCAGTCAATCGGTGCTGACGCTTGGCAGCCTGTACCTGCTCAACCTTGCCCTGCACTGGGCGGTTGAGACGCAGCACTTCTTCCTGAGTTTAAGCGATGTTGCCACGATGCCCTATATATTCCTGCTGACCGCGGTCTTCGGGTTGATCGTTTTGCCGATTAGCAATGGCTTGAGCAGGGTTATCGAGTTCCAGGCTGACGAGTACGCGCTGCAAGCGACGAAGATGGTCGGGGCATTCAAGAGCGCGATGATCCGGCTGGCAAACCAGAACCTGTCCGATATTGAACCATCACGGCTGATTGAGTTTCTGTTCCACGACCATCCTCCCGTTGGTAAGCGGCTCAAACACGCGGATGAGTTTGCTGAGCGTTATGCTTTCAACGCATCCATCAGCGCGGAGAGTTTGCCTCCGACTTCGTCGATCGAGCCTCCAGGCATAGAGAGCAGCGGCTCATCGACACCTGAAGCGACCCATTGATCGAGCTTTGCCACCACCTCTTTGGGAGTGCCGATGATGGAGGTGGCATCTAATAGTGTGGGGGAGACGGCTTCGGCGGGGTTTTTGTCCTTATGTTTCCAGGCTTCCTGGACGACTGCAACCTCCGCACCGTAGCCGTGACGAGTGAGCATGTCTGCATAATAGGCGCCCATCCTGCCGATATAGAAGGCAAGGGATGAGGCGGCCAGGAGGCGCGCAGCGGCACGGTCGTTCTCATTGGCGTTCTCGTCGAGGATGACGCTGGTAATGTAAGGGGCGATGGCGGTACTATGCGGGGGCCGGCCAGCGAAATGCGCTCCCTGATCTAAAATCTCGCGCATTTCACCCCACTTGTCTCCAGGCCAGTAGACGGGCAACACGCCATCGGCAATTTCACCGGATTGCAGCACATTTTTGGGTCCCATGGCCGCGATGTAGATAGGCAGATCGGGGCGCAACGGTGTGAAACGAAGCTTGAAGCCGCGCTCGAGGTTGAAGAATTCGCCGTGGTAGACCAGCTGCTCGCTGCGCAGGATCATTCTGATAATCTCGACGTACTCGCGGGTACGCTTTACCGGTTTTTGAAAGGGTACGCCGTGCCAGTGTTCGACGACGTTCGCTCCTGAGGGGCCGAGGCCAAGGATGATGCGGCCATTGGAGCGCTCGTCCAGTGTCGCGGTGGCGCTTGCCAGTACGGCGGGAGTGCGAGAATAAATATTGGCGATACCGGCACCGATTTTGATGCGTTTGGTGACTCGCACGAGGTCGGCCATCGAGGTGAACAGTTCGTAGCCCCACGATTCTCCCAGCCAGATGGAGTCATAGTCCAGTTCGTCAGCGATTTTGACTTTCTCCATGACATCATTCCAGGGGCCGGGGAAGTTAGGTATCTCGGCTACCAGTCCGACTCTGTTGCGATAGGCTCTGGTTGCATCTGTTGTCATTGTGTTTGATTCGTCCTTTCAATTTATCAATAAACAGTGATTTTGTTCTGTTATTATATCTCACTGTTTGATGCTTTTTGATTGCGGCTTCGCGATGGGTCGCTCAGCAGGAGTTATGTTGTGTGGGCCAGGACGCTCGCGGCCGCGCCGCGAGCGTCCTGGCCCACACAACATATACCAATGGTTGGATTTTGTCTCTTTCATGAGATGCCGGTACGTACTATAAATGGGTCATATAAGCATGGGTTATATAGCTTGTGGTCGGGTATACTATATTTTATGAGGGATGGAGGGGAACGAGGGCGACCCAAGGGTCCCCACCCCGCACAACCCCACCCCCGCCCCTACGGGTATGGAGGGAATTAGAGGAAAGGAAGTTGATTTATGGGACGTTTTATCAATGGTGTACTGGTTGGAGCGGCCGTTGCTTTGCTTGTTGCTCCTATGCCGGGTGAGGATTTACGTCGTCTTATACGCCAGCGCTGGGAAGAGATGAGCAGATCGCAGGCTGGGGATGTGCGACCTGGCGGGACGGGGCGGAAGGTGACTTCGAGTACGCAGGAGACGGCGGAGAATTTTACTGACGCGATGAGGCAAGCTGCGAGGCAAGGAGAGCAGACGTCGAGTGGTGTGATCAGCACTGCGGCGCGGCGGACGCAGCTGGATGAGGCGGCGGAGGCTCCGTTCCCAGCGGCTTATCCTGAATTTGTGGATCCGGAGAGAAGCCAGGACAAGTAGATTAGCTAAACAATGATGATTGAGGAAGCAACAAACGCCGCTTCCTCAATCATCATTGTTTAGCTGAAGGAAAGTAAGATACTTGTTGAAACAATTTGAACTTGTTATAATGCAGAGCATTAAGGCGCTCGACTGTGATAAGCGCTGGAGGGATGACAGCGGTTCTGCTGTTGCATTTCTAATGTATAGCACATACGGGAGAGAGCATGACCACGAACGCCCGGCTGTTACAAGGTTCGCTCAGAGATTTTGGCCTGGTAGAAATCCTGCAAATGATGGAGCTGGGGGGAATGACGGGCGCTCTCCGTCTTAAACAATTCTCGGGGCGTGTTGGCATTATCTATTTTAGTGAGGGGAAGTTGGCGAGTTGCTCCGAACTCGATGAAGGGGCATTGACGCTGGGGGATGTGTTGCAGCAACTGGGTATGGCGACTTCCCAAGTGATTGAGCAAGCCTTCTCACAGCAGTTGCATGACGCGTTCGGTAAACGCATCGGGGAACGCCTGATAAGTATGGGGGTGATTAACGAGAGGCAGTTGAAGGAGGCGCTGCGCACGAAAGCTCTGTGGACCGTGCGCGAGATGGCGTTGTGGAAGGAGGGTTCCTACGAGTTTATTGCCAGTTCTAACGCACAGACGCTCTTACCGTATGGCGAGAACTCGCTTGAGCTTGAAGTCATGCGAGTCACCATGGAAATGGTTCGCTATAGTGATGAGTGGGAGTACTTGCGCCAATTTTTGCCTCATACCGTCCTTACGACCCTGCAGATGGCCCCGGCAATTCCATATGCCTTGAGCTTCGATACGCACACCTTTGAATTGCTTGTTCATGTTAATCTCTATCGCAGAGTACGTCGAATCGCCAGCGCTATGCATCGCCCGGAGATGGATGTGGCACGCGAACTTGCGCAACTCGTCCAGCAGAGACTGCTCATTCCTCTCTACCAGGACTTTGGATTGCGCTCGAATGAGCGTGATGCGCGCCTTCCCGATCCCGCGGAGAAGCTGCGCATGGAGAGTTTCGAACTGCTCAATCTCATCAGCCGGATGGAGCAAGAGTGGAATCGCCGCCATACTCCTATGGATCAACTGCCGGCGCTGGTCGAATTTGTGAATTGGACAATGGATGCTCTTGCTGAAACATGTCGAGCAAGGGGCGCCGAGTTAGATCCAAATACGTTGAGATGGATGCTCTACCGCGAGGGATTGAGCTACATGGGCAATTATGAGTTCAAGATTGATCAGAACCATATCAACGTGGATAATTTTAAGTCGCTGTGTTATGAGGTGCTGAGCCTGAATATGGAACAGACGCAGGATTTCTATGATGAGGCGGTGATTGTTCTCCAGCGCATTCTGCGTTGTATTTTTGATGCGATCAATTCGCGCGTGGTCTCTCTTGATGAGCGATTGGAAAACCAGGAGGTGTGGGAGGCTATGTTCGAGCAGTTTGCGTTGCACCGGCAGTAATAATACAAAAAAGCGCATCGGCCACCTTGCAGCGCGCTGCAAGGTGGCCGATGCGCTTTTTTGTTTATGATGGTGGATACCCCATGCTAGATTGCTCCGATGACTGCTGCCTGGCGGCGGAGCGACCAGGTGGAGACGAAGAAGAGTAGAATGGTGCCGCCGAGCAGCACAATGATGTCCAGGAAGGTATTCTGCAACGTTGCCTGGCCCTGCAAGGCTTTGAGGAAGGCATCCGCCATATAGTACATCGGTAATACCCTCATTGCCTGCTCGAAGGGAGTACCCTGCAACACAATGTAAAGTGGGCCGAGCACCAGCGAAGGGAGAGTATAGAGGAGGCTGACTATGCCGACGAACGTTCCGACGTTGCCATTTGTCTGGATGATGCTGCCGAAGAGCAGGCCCAGCACCAGTCCGAAGCAGGAGCTTAAGAGAACGAAGAACAAGAGCGCAGGAATCTGCCCGGAGAAACCTCCCAGGATAGCCAGCACTACTGCTGACACCAGGAGTTGATAGACCAGCGCTACAAGGAGCTTGCCCAGGACGACATCGCCCCAGGAGGCGGGCGAGACCATCAACATGCGCAAGGTCTTCTTTTCCTTCTCTTCCACCAGTAGTCCAGGCACAAACGAGATCCCGATGGTGAGTGAGTAGAGCAGCCCAGCCATGGCATAGCGCTGCGTGTAATCCTGCACGAAATTGCTTGTCGTGGGCAGGTTGACCGTCGTCACAGCAAAACTGATGGGAGGTTGTGGGGTGGTTACACTGCGCGCATAATCGGAGAGCGCGTGCTCCAGTAATTGCTGGTCACCGGCGCTCCAGGCGCTAGCATTGATGTAGAGAGTGAGCTGCGGATGGCTCCCTGCTCGCAGGCTTTCGTCGAAATTGGGTGGCACTACCAGCCCTAGAATATAGGGTGTGTTATTATGCGAACCCTGCGGACCAAAGGCGCTGGCAACTTCGTCAGATGAATGGGCATGAACGATGGGAGTGCCCGTCAACACATTGCCTATGTACTGTTCAACGTGAGAATTGCCAGGATTGTAGAGCAGCAGGCCGGTGCTGGCGCTTCTGTTCGCCAGCAGTCCGCCAATGATAGCAAAGAGTACCGCAATAAGAATGGGGCTTATGAGAAAGAAGAGGGTTGTTTTATTCAGCAGAATATCGAGCGCATCTTTGCGGGCGATGGCAAGAATATTTCGTATATGCATGATTGATACTCCTGGACTCTATCAGGCCGGGCGGACGCCAGCGACCTCGATAAAAACTTCTTCTAAAGTGGCTTCATGAGAGTGAATGGCAAGCACCCTGTCTTGCGCCATCCACGCTGAAAGACGTTGCTGATCGGCGAGATCGTGCAGTTTGATGGTCATGTCCTGCAAAGCGCTGTGACCATTCTGGCCGTGTTCTGTTAGTGTCACCGTCAACACGCGCTCCCCATGCGTCAGCTTCAAGTTGCGCGGCGTATCGTTGGCGACTATCTTCCCATTGACGATGAAGGCGACCCGTTGACAGAGCTGATCGGCTTCATCCATCAGATGGGTGGTCAGGAGGATGGTGATACCTTCCTCGCTGAGTTGTTTGATGGCCAGGCGTATGTCGCGAGCCGAGATAGGGTCCAGGCCCCGGCTGGGCTCGTCGAGAAAGAGCATTGGTGGGCGGTGAAGCAGGGCGCGAGCAATCATCAAGCGCTGTCTCATACCGTTGGAGAAGGTGCTGACGTGATCTTTGGCGCGGTCACGCAGCTGGACCAGATCAAGGACCTCGTCCGCCCGGCTCTCCGGCAGTCCATAAAGCCAGCAAGAAAATGCAAGATTGTTGCGGGCAGAGAGTCGTTCATAGAGATTTTGCTCTTCAAAGACGACGCCAATGCGTTCTTTTAGCCGGGCTCGATCTTTGACCACGTCACAACCCGCTACCATGGCACTTCCCCCGCTCGGGTCGATCTGACCTGTGAGTATACGGATTGTGGTTGTCTTGCCAGCTCCGTTAGGGCCGAGCAGCCCGAATATTTCGCCCCGTCGCGCTGTGAAACTGATACCTGCGACCGCCTCTTTGTGCCTAAACGCGCGCCTGAGGTCGTGGGCCTCTATCATTAGAGAGAGTATGTTGTTCATAGTGAGTGCCACCTTCCGCTACTTTGCCTTCCCCCGGCCAAATTGGTGTACAGCCATCATCGAGATGATCAGCAACACGAGGCTGTAGATGTGCGGCAGGTAGAGTAGCCACGCACCAGCTACAGGGACCAGGAAGAGCAGGTAGCTGAGAATTACCATCGGGACGCCATACAGCAGTGTCGTGTAGATTTGCTCCCGGTACGTACCTTTACCACCAAAGATTCTAGCAATCAAGAACAGGATACCACCGGAGGCCAGGAATGACACCGGCGTCAATAGTATCTCTACGATGGCGAAGAATACGATGCTGAAGACTAGAAGTGTCGAAGCGCTCAGGCCAGCAGTTGCGCCTGCTATGCTATTGCAGTTTGGGGGTGATATCAGCAAGCCAAGCGATTGGAGTATGGCACAGATGATGCCAAGGCCAATGAATTGTGCCCAGATGATGCCCCAGGTGGCTTTGCCTTTCTCTTCTGCGAAGGTGGTTATTGATGGTCTGGTCAGGACTTTGATGTATTGTCCCGGGAGCGCGCGTATCGCCCGGCCCAGGGGTTTGTGTTCAGAGATGTGTGTTTCATATTTTTGATTAAGTTCCATGTGTTTGCTCCTTGTATTGTGCTTTATTTGTTTTTTAACTGCTCATTACTTCTTCTGTTGCGATCTGCGGCACATTAAAGGGAGGAATGGAGCGGGACACCCGCACCCGGCAAGGGACCGCCGTCCCCTGCACCCCTGCATCGCCTGGGAAAACTGTAACATGGGGGGAAAATTGGCGCTACAAAAAATGGCTGAATGGAGTAATGAGGAGGTTAAGAGGCTGAAAAAGGGGGGTGAATGAGCGGGGAATCCGATGAATGGAGTAATGGTGAGGGTGAGTAGAGTTCTTTTCTGTTGTGCTACAATAGCCTCAGAAAGAGCTGACGAGGGCGACTGATCTACATGATAATCGAGAGGTTCTTTGCATGTTACAGGTACGACAGCTTGAAAAGGTGATTGAGAACCGCAGTGTACTCTCTATAGGTCAGCTTGATGTCGGCGCGGGTGAGGTAGTCGCTGTGATTGGCCCGGCGCACAGCGGCAAATCGCTGCTGGTTCGCTTGCTGGCCGGGATCGTGCTGCCGAGTGGTGGTAGTGTTCTCCTCGATGGGCAACCCCTTTCTTCTCCAGCGGCGCGCAGACGTATCGGTGCGCTTTTCGAAGAAGATTTGCTTTATGAACGACATACGGCGCGAGGAAACCTGGATTTTTATTGCCAGCTACAAAAGCTTCCCAGAGAGCGGGACCGGGTTAACAAGGCGCTGGCGCTGGTTGGTTTGAGCGACCAGGCGCAGAAACCGGTGACGAAACTTTCGCAGATTGCCCAGAGGCGCCTGGCTTTCGTACGGGTACTGATGGGGCAACACGCTGTGATGCTGCTCGACCAACCTACGCTGCGAACGGATATGGATACGCGGGACCTTTTTGCGCGCCTGATAACACAGGCGGCATCTGAGGGGACGGCTATCCTGATCACCGAAGAGGATCTTTCCTGGGTAAGCAAGTGCTGCACGCGTGTGGTGGAGCCGGAGGATGGACGCGTAAGCAATAGTTACGCGTTAGAGGGTGGACAAGGAGATGCGCCCGCGCCTGAACGACTGGTACCCTTCAAGGTGCCAGCGCGTAAAGAGGATCGTATAATGCTTTTTGACCCGGGCGAACTGCTCTTCGCTACCAGCCGTGATGGGAAGACGGTGCTGCGCACGGCCAGCGAGGAGGCTACTACCAACTTGACGCTGCAAGAATTGGAGGGTCGATTGACAGGGCGCGGCTTCTTCAAAGCGCACCGCGCTTATCTCGTCAATTTGCAGCATATCAAGGCGGTGATCCAGTTCACACGCAATAGCTACACGCTGCAGTTGGATGATAAAGAGGAGACGATGATACCGCTCAGTAAGCAGTCTGAGAAAGAGTTACAGGCACTTTTGGGATATTAGGGATGAGACACGTGTGGGGTAGGTATCCCGAAAGATGCATGCCCCACGTGTGAATTTGTGTTCTGGTTTATTTATGGGCTGGCGGGTACGATAAGAAGACGCTTTTGGTCTCGCTGAATTCTTCTACGGCGTGGGTGCCCAATTCGCGGTGCCCGTTGCCACTGGCCTTCATGCCGCCAAAGGGCAGGTGAATCTCAGCGCCGGTCGTCGATGCATTAAAGTAGACCAGGCCTGCCTCGATATCGCGCATGGCACGGAAGGTGGTGCGCAGATCGTTGGTGAAAATGGAGGTCGAGAGGCCGTATTCGGTCGAGTTGGCTACCTGAACTGCTTCCTCGTAGGAGGCGACGGGCAGGATGGAGACGAATGGGCCGAAAACCTCTTCGCGCGCAATGCGCATGTTAGGACTCACACCGGTAAAAATGGTGGGTTTGTAGAAAGCTCCATGGCTATATTCGCCAGCACTGAGCGGGCTTCCCCCGGTCACCAACGTGGCTCCCTCCATCTGGCCCACCTGTGTGTAATCGTGAACGGCCTTGACGCGCTCTTTGTTCACGAGGGGACCCATATCAACCTGAGGATCGAGGCCATTGCCAATGTTGAGTTTTTCGGCGGCGGCAGCCAGTCCATCGGTGAACGCCTGCTGCACTGCTTTGTGGACTATCACACGGCTGGTCGCGGTACACCGCTGGCCGGTCGTGCCGAATGCTCCCCAGGCAATGTTCTCGACGGCCAGGTCCAGGTCGGCATCCTCCAGCACGATCACGGCATTTTTGCCACCCAGTTCAAGTGCGCAGCGGCGCAGGTCGCGTCCGCAAATCTCGGCGACATGCCGTCCAACCTCGGTTGAGCCTGTCAGGGAAATCATATTGACGCCCTTGTGGCTTGCCAACGCATCGCCCAAAACACCGCCCGGGCCAGTAATCACGTTCAGCACACCGGCCGGAAGTCCCGCTTCATGCAGGATTTGCGCCATTTTGAGTGAAAGGAGTGGTGTGTCGCTGGCGGGTTTGAGAATGACGGCATTGCCTGCCAGGAGCGCAGGGAATGTTTTCCACGCTGGAATCGCCAGGGGGAAGTTCCAGGGGGTAATGATGCCAACGACGCCGAGAGGCTGGCGAATAGTCATACAGAACTTATTGTTCAGAGCGGAAGGGATGGTTTCACCCTCGGCACGGCGGCCTTCGCCGGCGATAAATTTGGCGACATCGATGGCGGTTTGAATGTCACCGCGCGTCTCTTTGATCACCTTGCCCATCTCACGCGTCATCAGTGTCGCAAGCTCTTCTTTTTGTTGCTCTAAAAGGAGCGCTGTCCGCAGCAAGATTTCACCGCGCTCAGGTGCTGGTGTAGCGGCCCAGCCAGGTTGTGCCTGGCGGGCAGCAGCGACGGCCTCGTCCAGGTCGGCGACCGTCGATTTCTGGTAGTAGCCAACGATCTCGTCCGTATTTGCGGGGTTGGTGCTGCTAAAGGTGGTGCCGCTTTTCGAGTTGCGCCACTCGCCTGCGATAAAATTTTGATAGGTTTGGCCCTGCTCCGTTGATTGGAGAGTGGGTGACATTGACATGGTAGTTCTCCTCGATGAGTAGTTGGATCGTCTGCGATCGGGATCGGTAGATAGTGATGTTCGTTTTAACCGGGCGCCTCTTTATAAAGGTCCGGCGCTTCATCCACGAAGTCTTCAGCCTCGTGGATGAAGCGCCGCATCTCACCCTTGACTGGCAATGGAGCTGCGGATGGTCTCCTGACTGGCATTGCCAATCGTACAACAAAAGTACCCATCACTCCAAAAGGTTCGTTCTTTCCAGAATTCCCGCTTGAGATCAGTTTTATCCATCTGCCAGAGCCGAAAGGTGGACTGCTGTTTTAGCTTCCCAACAATGGAGAGAGGCGAGATCTTTGGCTCACTTTTCACCAGACAATGAATATGATCTCGAGCAACCTCCATAGCTTCAAACGAGAAATCTGCTGCTGGTGCGATCTGTGTGAAGATCTGTTTCACTGCTCCTCCATAGCACAATACTAAGTTCTTCCGGTATTTATACACACAAATTATGTGGGAGAGAATGAGAAACTTGGAATGGTTCTTTGTGTCATCATCCATGACCTGCGGGCGCTCACTCGCTTCATTTTCTCGAATGTAGGGATCGGCTTGAGTGCCACCTTGTTCCCAGCCAGGTCCATCAAGATCGCATAACCGGTGCTCATTCTGCCTTTGATGAAGTAGTCCTGACCACGGTAGCGGACCTTGTCGAACTTGCGGAAGCCTCCCATCTTTCCAGTAACAATCCGCTGCTCGCTTCGGACGCCTTTTGTTTGCTGGTAGTCCCCATCGGACACACATCGCTTTGCGAGAAGACGCGTCGTTCGGAAGATGGGTTGCCGTCCTCGGGTGGCAATCACAGCCGCATCAAAAACATGTTCTTTGGGCAGGTCCCAGAGTTGGCGATGCTCCTTGGTGACAAAGCCCCATGTTTCTTCTGCCTGGAGCAGACGCAGCAATTGAAGACGAATGCTGTTCATCTGCGTTGCATGCAGCAACGTTCCTTTTTTCTTCCCTTTTTGTTTCAGCGTAATCTTGCCCGCATGTTGGCCCTCATGGCAGGTCTTACAGAGCGTGAGCAAGTTGCTTTCTTCATCGCTTCCTTGCTCGCTCCGAAAGACAATGTGATGCACTTCTAAACGCCGATCTCTCGATTTTCCTTGGCACTGCTGACAGGTGTAGGTATCGCGAGTGAGCACATACGCTTTTGTGTTAGCATAACCGTAGTTGATGCCACGCTGATAGAGCCATGTGTTTCGTAACACCTCTGGGCTTTTGAGTGCGTGAGGATCAAAGGTCCCAGTTTCCAGCACAAGAGAGGTGACGGGCAAGAGGCACTTGACAAAGCGTATTTCACGCAGATGGGCTTCGATTTTGCTGCGCATGGTCGGAGAAAAACGCCCTATCTTGATGGAGTTGCGACGATTCAACCAGCGAGCAGGGCGGCATCGCGTCTTTCTTTGACGGCGATTCCGACGCGAGGCTGCTCGCTGGTTCAGTGTTTGAGCGATGTCATTGCGAACCTCCACTTCAGAAAGATAAAGAACGTATCCGTTTTGATCAGCAACAGCTGAACCAATGACGGAACTGCCTGTATCCACACCCAGTGTGAGCGGTTGGGTGTAGCTCTCTTCTGCTTGAGCAAGCAGCTTGATGGTAAAGGGTGTACGCCGTAGCACCTTTGCTTTTCCATCTTTGAGTAACAAACGTGCAATGACAGGAGTACAGGGCATGAGTGGTGTCCTGTCTGGTGCAAGCACATAGACAACCATCATCACGGAAACTCCTGATCCCTTCCGGGAAAAAACTCCGGCAAATGCCGGGTAGTGCGTATCCATGCTACTTCCACCATGCATGGAATCCGGCTTCATCTCGCTTTTTGCACTCGGGTCACCGGACCTTGCCCCAGTCCTACTTAAACCCGAGCGATAGAGCAGCAGTCTGATGCGTCAACCGCAGGTATCATGACCACTCGAACGCTGCCACCATTTCTGGTGGCGAGTCTGGTGAACTTGGGCCTCCGAAGAAGCCGCTGAGTCTTTAGCTCAGCGGTAGTTCACTTGAGGTACCAGATATGCTTTATTCACAACCATTATATCACGAGGAGACGGAAATACTTAAACGTTTGGTGTGAATTGAGATGACGAACTTACCAGTCGAGCAAGTCGGCGAAAGCCAGTGGTTGGCGGCCCACCTGCAAGTTGAGCCAGATGCAAAAGTTATGCAGAGCAACTTTCGCAGCCAGGCGTGCTTGAAAGCCATCCACGGCATGGGGGCGCGGACGCCCCAGCCGGAAGGTATTGAGCAACTTGTCATAGAAGGTCTCAATGATCTGACGCAGCCCAGCCAGCGTCGCCAAGGTTTGGACCAGCGCCCTTTGCTACGTTGATGGGGAGGGCTGACGACCTCCGCACTGTTACAGGCTTGCCAGTGACGATGCAATTGATCCCCGGCAAAGCCAAGGTCTTCCACATAGACGCCCTGGGCTGGAGCCCCGACGCTCTTCAGACGAGGCGAGGGATGCTGGCGAGCGGCGAAAAAGGTCTCGGCCAGAGGATGGTCATGGCAACTGCCCGCGGCAAAGCCAAAGCCGGTGATCACGCCGGTCGGGGTCATCGAGGTGAGCAGATGCAAGCCCTCATACCAGCCAATGCGATTGCTCCAGCCGATATCGGCTTGGCCGGCCAACCATCCGCTGCCACGTCGTTGCGCATCTCGTGTCGGAATGCCCGAACTGTCCAGTGCCTCATCAAGCAGCGTTGCGCTTGCATCTGGTCCAGCAGGAACAAACTGAAAGCCACGATCACATCGCGATACTGCCGAGGCACTCGATTGAATTGCTCACGCTTGGGCAAGCGCGGGAACGCTGTTCGCAAGCGGCTCAACGCCTAGCGGTAGAAAGCGCGTTGGCTGGGAAACTGCGCCCATTGTCCAAACACTGCCAGGGTGAGCACCTCGCTACACGACAGCGAGGCGGCTGGACCAGGGCGGTGTTTCTCATGGAACCCTTTGGACTGGCAAAAGTCATCGATCATCACGTACAGTGTAGGAAGTCAAGGTATCTTGGTCAACCATCAGCGAGCTCCTTTTCCTTGTGAATGGGATAGATAAACTCACTGTAGGATACCGATGCCTTTCTTTCAAGTCCTTTCTCTTTCACACCAAACGTTTAACAATAACGAGCACCGACCATCCGGCGAGCCGCCGGATGGTCGGTGCTCGTTATTGGATCGGATAACAGTTTCAGGCTGTTTCTACGGTCGGGCCGCCACTGGGCGCACTCTCGCTGCTGCTGGCGCTGGTACCAACATCGGCGTAGTCGCCCTCCTGGGCAGGCCGCTTAAAGGTATAATAGGCGGAGTTCGCGGTCAACGGTTGGATGCCGGTGAGCTCCCAGCCATCGCGACCGAGGGTGTTCATGTAGCGTCGAGCAAATGTGCTGCGCCGCTCATTGGTGATGAGTGTCTCCACTCCTTCGCTTGAGATTCGTCCACGATAGTCAATATACACAACTTTATAGGCCCACTGTGCCATTTTAACGCTCCTTCTCGCTAGCTCACTTGCTTGCGCTCAGTTTTACCGATTTATGGTCAAAGAGTTTTCCTACCAGCATAGCCCTTCCATGACATATCCGATGGCAGGCTTCACGGAATGACTCAAGTATTCTGCCTCGCACGCAGCCGGAGAGTTGTATTCCGTGTGAACAACAGGTCCTACTCCGGGTTCCACAATCAGAGTAGCGCCGGTCGCAGGTGCTATGCTCGTAGGTTCCTCTGCACAGTAGTAAGTATATCTTCCGCTGTGGCGTATTGCACCGCATGATTCGACAGTTTTTTGGGCAGATACAATCACCTGGGAAGAACCTGTCAATTTCTACAGGTTAGAATCAGGAGGTGGGAGAAGGGAACTTTTTTGCGGCAGATAACGTCTCAAGTGTAAGTGCCAGGAGGCTGTGAATCCGGCAGAAAAGGCGCAAGGGCTGCTGCCCTGGTTATTGCATCCAGGATAGAAAACTTTTGTATGGGCGTATAGTAAGGAGGAAAGATGTTACCTTTCGTGCAACGAAACCCAGGGGGAAGTCGCCACGTGGTGTTTACGCTTTTGAGCGCTGCGCTCTTATGTGTTGTTATTGGTGTGGGGCTGAGCTCCTGCGGTTCTAACGCGGGTAGTGGCAGTGCGCAGAATCCTACGCCAACAACTCAAGCGCAGGTACAAAAATGTGGCAAAGTGCAGACGAATCCTCGCGGCGTGGTGCTGAAAGCAACGGATGCCAAACAGGCTGAGGACTGCTTCTGGCAAGCTTTTCAAAAGTGCAGTCCCGCATCGCTGGTTTACACCCTGGCGGGTGTTGATACGGTCACAATTCGTACGTTCACTATCCAGAGCAATGGCGATCGTTGTTCGCCTGTAGATGCAGTACAACACACGATTGTGCCGGCGCCACTTTCGGCGGCCAAGACGTATACCTGTGCAGGGGTGATGCAGAAGCCTGATGGATTACACTTCTCCAGCTGCGGAGTGGATGGTGATGTGGTGGTGTCGCTGCAAGCGCGGCCAAACCCGTGAATCAGGAGAGAGAAAACATGAGCCATCCCGAATTGTATCGATGGTCTTGAGAAGCGGTTTCGTCTCGTAGGGGCATGAGGGCGACGCAAGCGTCCCCACCCCACACAACTCCACCCCCGCCCCTACGAGACGAAACCGCTTCTCAGCAACAGTTTGGGATGGCTCATGTTTATTTTTCATGTAAGGCTTCCCGCATGTATTCGCGCAGTCCGGGAGCCATATCGGGGCGTTTCAGCGCGTAGGCGATGGAGGTCGTCAGGAGGCCGAGAGGGTTGCCGGTGTCATAGCGCAAGCCGGAGAAGCGCAGGCCGTAGCATTTGCCAGCCTGTGCCTGCATTTCAATGGCATCGGTTACCTGGATCTCGCCTCCTTGGCCAGGAGATGTTTTCTCCAACAAGGGAAAGATATCTGGCGTCAGAATGTATCTTCCCGCGACGGCCAGGTTGGATGGCGCCTCTTCGGGTGACGGCTTCTCGACCAGGTGCGTCACTTTCACGGTATCCGGGCCAAGTTCCTCGATTGCGGCGATGCCATAGGAAGAAATCTGTTCTGGCGGCGTGACAAAGAGCGAGAGCACCGAGCCACCGTATTGCTCGTGGATCTCTATCATGCGGGGAAGGCAGGGTGTTTCGGGCGCGACGAGGTCATCACCCAGCATAACGATGAATGGCTCATCTCCAACCAGCGCTTTGGCGCATAGTACAGCGTGGCCCAGACCGCGGGGTTCTGCCTGGCGTACCGAAAGATAGGTTGCCATGGTCTGCACATGGCGTAATTCTTCCAGCTCCTTGTGTTTCCCCTTTCGCTCAAGCATCTGTTCCAATTCAGGAAATACGTCAAAATGGTCTTCGATGCTACGTTTACTGCGGCTTGTCACGAAGATGATTTCTTCGACACCGGCGGCGACAGCTTCTTCCACGATATATTGCAAGGTCGGTTTATCGACGAGCGGCAGCATCTCTTTTGGGATTACTTTGCTGGCTGGTAGTACTCTTGTACCCAGGCCGGCAACAGGCAATACAGCTTTACGAATGCGCAATGGGACCTCCTCGAACCTGGCGGGTTGTGTGTTGTGTCGTTACTCCTGGTAGGTATTGTAAGGGAAAGAAGTGTTGAGGTCAATCTTTCTCTCAGGTGCGTGGGTGCAAAGGCCGTGGTCCAATACCGTTCAGAGAGGGTCTCACGCCCCCGGCTCGTTCCTGCGCATCCAGGCGAGGAAGGCGGTTGTGAGCGTCTACACAACAGGCTCGTCCATCATCGCGAGGCGAGAGATCAGCTCAACGCACGACCGATTTGGCCATGAGGATATCTGGCTTGCCGAGCCCATTAGCATCTGGCATCACGCCCACAATGACGTAGCCCAGCTTCTGATAAAACTCGTAGGGATGCCGCTTCAGGTTCTTAATGTGGGTCACGTGTTCCCAGACATGGGGAAAGAGATTGATTCCGGCCAGGGTGGTCTGCTGAGTGACGTCATCGGTGCCAAGGGTAATGGTTAGCCCACCACGCTCTTTCACGCGCCCCTCCAAGTCAGCCACTAAAGCACGCCCGATGCCTTTGCCTTGCTGACTGACACGCACCACCAGGGGATGGAGTTCCCACACGTGGCCTCGATACTGGCTGATGCCACCGACCCAGCCAAGCGCTGTCCCATCCTCATCGAGGGCGACTCGGCTGATGCGCTCTGCTGCAAAGGATTCTCGCACTTCCTCCATAGCAGACTCCAGGTCCGGCCAGGATCCTGGCCAGTTGGCGGCAAAGCCCTCTACCAGCAACACTGCCACCTGGCGGATGACTGATTCATTTTCAGAACGAAGATCAACAATGTGCATGTCTACGTTCCCTCCTCATTACTTGTCTAAGGATAGCACATACATAGGAGGACTGGGTACGAGCAGACCCCCGTTCTTGACATATACGTATACATATATTAGTATTATGCAAAGGTCGGCTGTTAGATAAATTTTTCAGGAAGGAGGAAAGTACCTGCTATGCCGAATAGAACCATCTATGTAGCGGATGCGGATCTACCGACTTTTGAGAAGGCTCAGGAACTGGCCGGTGAAAACCTTTCGGCCACTATTGCGCAGGCGTTACGGCGCTTTGTTGAGGCTGAGGAGGCAAAGGCTAGCGGCTTTGAAGAGGTCACGGTGAAGGTCGGTAAAATCGCGCATTCTTACAAACGTTTTCGCGGCCGTTTGCTGGCGAAAGGGCGTGTACGCGACCAGAACGAGATGAGGCGCACGGTATACGATGTCTACCAGACTGTGAAGGGCAAACTAGCGCTGTATGTGAGAGGGGCTCCTAACTGGGAAAACCCGAAAACCTGGTCTTATCAGAACTGGCCTCAAAGAGAAAGCTGGTCGTACAAGAACTGGTCGCACAAGGATTGGTCTCAATGGCCCAACAGGGACTACGAATTTCGCCTGGAGGTGTACGAAACGCTGGATGAACTGAAAGATAACGTTCCCCTGGAGTTATACGAAGCAGTGGCCCAGGCGCTCAAAGGAGACCCGGAGGGCGTAGAATATCTTGATATCTAACCTTGTATAGAAGGAAAGTGACAATGAGCATTTCAACAACCAGTGAAAAAGGTATAGAAGCCATATCCGAGCAAGAAGCGGCAATCGTGGTGCGCGATCTTGTCAAACGCTATCCCAAGTCAGAGGTCAACGCTGTAGACAACATCTCTTTCTCGGTAAAACAGGGTGAGATATTTGGTTTGCTGGGGCCAAATGGGGCTGGTAAAACCACGACCATCGGCGTTCTGACTACCAATGTCCGTCCCACAAGTGGCGCAGCATATATCATGGGCATTAACGTCGCCGGGGATCCTATGAGTGTGAAGCAGCACATAGCAGTTGTGCCGCAGCAGAACAACCTCGACCGCAGCCTGCGTGCCCGTGAGATTCTCACTTTCCATGCCAGCTATCATGGCTTGTCGCGCGCTGAGAGGGCTGCTCGTGCTGATGCGCTGCTCAATGAACTGGGTCTGGGCAATCGCGGCAATGAGATGGTGCGCCGCTACTCGGGTGGTATGGCGCAGCGCCTAATGCTGGCTCGCGCACTGATGCATTCGCCAGATGTGCTCTTCCTCGACGAGCCAACCAATAGCCTTGATCCGCAGTCGCGGCTGTTCCTGTGGGATCGCATCCGTTCGCTCAAGGAACAGGGCACAACTATCCTGCTGACTACACATGATATGGAAGAAGCGGATCAACTTTGCGAGCGAATCGCCATTATGGATAAGGGGCGTATCCTTGTACTTGATACGGCTGACGAATTGAAGAAACTCGTACCAGGAGGCACCAGGTTGGAACTGCGCGTTCAGGTGCCGCAACGTATCGTGTCCGGTAGTTTACAGGTCGAGCCTCAAACGCCGTCTCCCGTTCTTGCCGCGTTACGCGCTATTCCGGGAGCCACAAAAGTGGAAGAGGTTCCCGCATCAGAAGGTGAGGAGGACATGCATACTATGCAGATCTTTCGACTCTATGCTGAGGACGCGGGGTCACTGGTTGTCAACGCGACGCACGCTATCATAGACACAGGGGCAGAGATACGCGATATGCATATTGCGCGCCCAAGCCTGGAAGACGTCTTCATCTACCTGACCGGGAGGAACCTGCGCTAATGAACACAACAACGACGACAAGTTCAACAACTTTGCCTGGCGAGCCAAGGGTGAAACGCTCGACAAGCCGCCTGGCAATCGCAGCTACAGCTTTTCTGGCGATTCTGCGGCGGGATATTGTGGTGACTGGGCGCGAATTTATCGTCTTCCTGATACAGGTATTGTTACAACCCCTGTTCTTTCTCTTCATCTTTGGCAAAGTGTTGCCGAGCATCGGTTTTGCACGACCAGGCTTTGCTGCTATCCTATTACCAGGAATCGTCGCGCTCACTGTGGTGACGACCGCGCTGCAGGGCGTTACTTTGCCGCTTGTACTCGACCTTGGCTTTGCGCGTGAAATAGATGACCGTTTGCTGGCTCCTTTGCCAGTGAGCCTGGTCGCGGTGGAGAAGGTCATCTTCGCGGCAATGCGCGGGTTGGTCGCGGGAGCGATCATCTTTCCGCTGGCTTACTGGATACTCGGCAATGGATATAGTGTACGTGGTGATGCTGTTGGCACGATCATAGGCATTATGGTTCTGACGGCCTTCGCGGGCGCCAGCCTGGGTCTCACTATCGGTACACTGGTCAAGCCAGAGCAGATTGGCCTGATGTTCTCGTTGATCTTCACGCCGTTGATTTTCACGGGTTGTACCTATTATCCTTGGGGGACGCTTGACTCGATCAGGTGGTTTCAGATAGTTACGCTGTTCAATCCGCTGACATATGCTTCTGAAGGATTGCGTTTCGCTATGGTGCCAGCGATTCAAGGGCATACTATCCCGACGCTGGCGATGGGCTGGGTGATCCTGGGATTGAGTGTCACCTTTGTGGCGTTTTTGTTTATAGGTATACAAACGTTCCGCAGGAGAGTGGTAAGTTAGGAATAAGAAAAATACAATCGAGAGAAGAGCACGAGGACTGCCGCGCGGCAGTCCTCGTGCTCTTCTCTCGATTGTATTTAAATTCCCCTAATGGGGCTGAGAGGACTCGAACCTCCGGCACTTGGTTTAGGAAACCAATGCTCTATCCACTGAGCTACAGCCCCTTCAAACAAATATTACCACAAGAAGTCAACCTCTTTTCTACGTCGTCAAAGCGCATATATTGTCCTTTTTGTAGCGGCGTTCAATATGTTTGAAGATGCAGACAGGTGAAAGTTATCCACAATTAGAACATTTGTCCACATAGTTATCCACAATGTTGGATAGAAATAGATGCAACTCTTCTCCAATGTCTAACGTGTCACGAGTAAATCGTAGTGAGTGAGGGCATATCACCGTGTCTGGTTTTCACTTGATAGCCCTTTTTGAGGTATATGCCGTCCCGTCGCCAGTAGTAGATGTCGTACTCGTACGTAGGGGGCGCAGCAGAGAGGCT
>WNGJ01000124.1_pt1 | contig 58788 bp, 61 predicted proteins | sample 5400611 | NCBI WGS metagenome assembly WNGJ01 (sample SAMN13153375, study PRJNA577476) | soil metagenome | isolation source: 40 cm soil or saprolite under Garry oak tree replicate 1 | place: USA:California | collected 2016-06-15 | reverse complement strand
AAACTTTGGCCAGCCGCAGATCCGGAAGGTTCCGGTAGCGCTCGTCGAGGTCGAACCCGTAGCCGACGAAGAACTCGTCGGGAATCGTAAAGCCGACATAGCGCACGGGGATGTCCTCGACGAGTCTCCGGTAGGGGCGGTCGAGGAGCGTCGCGACGGCGAGGCTGCGCGGCCGGCGCAGCTCGAGCAGCTTGCAGAGATAGTTGAGCGTCAGCCCGGTGTCGACGACATCCTCGACGAGGAGCACGTCCCGGTCCTCGATCTCGGCGTCCAGATCCTTCAAGAGGCGAATCCCCGTGTGTCCGCCTGTGGTGGCCTCCGGGCCATAGCCGGCGAGCTCGACGAAATCAATCTCGTGCGGGATCGTGAGGGAGCGCGAAAGATCGGCCAGGAAGACGAAGCTCGCCTTCAGGAGTCCGACGAGCAGGAGCTCCTTGTCCGCGTAATCCGCGTCGATCTCGTGTGCGAGCTCTGCAACCCGGCCGCGAATCTCGTCACCCGTCAGGTAGGTCTCGCCGACTTGCTCGTCGACGGCCACTACGAGGCGAGATCGAGCCGGTAGCGCTGAGCGAGCCGCTCGATGTCCCGCTTGTAGAAGAGCTTGGCCTGCACGTCGGGGTACAGCGCACGAAGCTTGCGCAGTTTGCGGTTCTTGCGTGTGACGAGCGCCTGCTTCATCACCGTGATCTCCAGGTACAGATCCTGCTCAGGCAAGTAGAAGTCGGGCGTGAAGGCCTCGACCACTCGTCCCGCCTCGTCCCGTGTGAGCACGAACGTGGTCGGCTCGTAGTCCCACGGAACGCCGTGGTAGTCGAGGATCTTGGCGCACTCAAGCTCGGCGTAGTGCTGGAAGCGCGGCGGCTCGGCCCCACAATATGCCTGGAAATCGGGAACTTGTTGCCTCACCGAGCAAGGGTAGCAGTGGGCTCGGATGCCCTCGCAAGCGAAAGTTGATATACGACCGCCCGCATGGCGCGGCTCCGGCTCACGCCCCAAAAACGCGAATTCTTCGGGCTCTTCACGCGGGCGGCCCGGAACGCCGTCGCGATCTCGCAGCTGCTCGTCGAGCTCCTCGACACCTTCCCTGCCGACGGCGAGAAGAAGATCCGCGACATCAAGGACCTCGAGCACGAGGGCGACAGGCTCACTCATGAGCTCGTCGACCTGCTGAACCGCACCTTCGTGACGCCGTTCGACCGGGACGACATGTACCGGCTCGCGGGCGCGCTCGACGACATTTGCGATCACGTCGACGAGGCGGCCGGGAACATCGGCGGCTACGGCGTCACGGACGTGCGCGAGCCCGCCAAGGCTCAGGCGCAGGTGATCCTCCGCGCCGCGGGGAAGCTCCAGGAGGCGGTCGAGCGGCTGGAGGGATTCAAGGACTCGCAGCGCCAGCTGATCGAGCTGCGGGAGCTCGAGGACGAGGGTGACCGGCTCGCGCGCGGCGCCGTCGCCGAGCTCTTCCAGTCCGAACGGGACCCGATCGCACTCATCCGCTGGAAGGACATCCACGAGCGTCTCGAGGAAGCGGTCGACGCGCTCGAGAACGCCGCCGACGTGCTCGAAGCGATCCTGGTGAAGAACAGGTAGCGAGCCGTGAACGACGTCCTGCTCGTCGTCGTGGTCGTCGTCGCGCTCGGCTTCGACTTCACGAACGGGTTCCACGACACCGCGAACGCGGTCGCGACTTCGGTCTCCACGCGTGCGCTCTCACCGCGGTGGGCCGTGTTCATCGCGGCCGTTGCGAACCTCGCGGGCGCTTTCGTCACGACCGCGGTCGCGAAGACAGTCGGCAAAGGGATCATCGACACCGGTCTCGCCGACCAGAAAACGGTGCTTGCGGCGCTCTTCGGCGCGATCGCCTGGAACCTGTTCACCTGGCGGCTCGGACTGCCGTCGAGCTCCTCGCACGCGCTGATCGGCGGCCTCGTGGGCGCCGCGCTCGTTCAGTCCGGCTCCGCCGGCGTCCAGTGGGACGGGCTCGTCCACAAGGTGTTGTTTCCTGCCCTCGTCTCGCCGGTGATGGGGTTCGTGATGGCCTTTGCGATCCTGCTCGGGATCTACTGGCTCTTTCAGCGGATGAGCCCGGGAGTGGCGAACCGGACCTTCCGTTTCGGCCAGCTTGCCTCCGGCACCTGGGTTGCATTCGCGCACGGCGCGAACGACGCGCAGAAGACGATGGGCGTGATCACGCTGGCGCTCGTGGAGAGCGGCCACCAGGCGAAGTTCGATCACATCCCGACCTGGGTGATCGTCGCGGCCGGCCTGGCGATCGCGGCCGGAACGTACGTCGGCGGCTGGCGGATCATGCGAACGCTGGGGCAGCGGATCTTCAGCATGGAGCCGGCCAGCGGTTTCGCCGCGCAGGTTGCGGGCGGGACGACGATCTACCTCGCCACGCACTACGGCTACCCGATCTCGACCACGCACACGGTCTCCGGCGCCGTGCTCGGCGCGGGCGCGACGAAGCGGCTCTCGGCTGTCCGCTGGGGCCTCGCGGCGAACATCGTCGTGGCCTGGCTCCTGACGATCCCGGCCGCAGGCGCAGTCGCAGCGGCGCTCTACTGGCCAATTCAGGGCATTTTCTAGGCCGCGCTCTACACTTTGACCATGCCGGCCGGGTCGAATGGGTCGTTCACGATCGCGCATATCTCCGACATCCACTGCGGAGGCGTTCATTTCTCCCCGAACCTGATCGAGCGGGCGATCAGGGAGATCAACGATCTCTCGCCGGATGTTGTCATCTGCTCGGGCGATTTGACCTCGTTCGGCTTCAAGCCGGAGTACGCGATGGCGAGGGCGTATCTCAACAAGATCGACTGCGACTCGATCGTCGTCATCCCCGGGAACCACGACTCCCGCAACGTCGGCTACGTCCACTTCGAGGAGATGTTCGGCGACCGCAACTCCGTCCTGAGGCTGAACGGCATCACCGTCGTCGCGGTCGACTCGACCGAGCCCGACCTTGACCACGGCCAGATCGGCAGGGGCCGCTACCGCTGGATCGAGGAGCAGTTCGCCGAGCCCGCCGACTTGCGGATCTTCGTCTTGCACCACCACCTGCTGCCGGTTCCGGGGACCGGGCGCGAGCGGAACATCGTCTACGACGCGGGCGACGCGATCGAGTGTCTCCAGCGCGCCGGGGTCGACCTCGTCCTCTCCGGCCACAAACACGTGCCGTACGCCTGGCGGCTCGAGAACCTCTTCATCGTCAACGCCGGCACCGTCTCCTCCCAGCGCCTGCGCGGCAAGACGCGGCCCTGTTACAACGTGATCGAGGTCAACGGCGGCCACGTCGACGTCTGGCGCAAGTACCCGTTCCACGACCAGGAGCGGATCATCCAGTTCTCGACCGAGACGCTCGCGTTCGAGAAGTACACGGCGCGGATCGAGACCGAGGTGACCACGCGATGACGCTATCCGCGAAAAATGCTGCGCATTTTCCGCGGCACCGGTTTGTCCCATCGCTCTGCTCGGGAGAACGATGACGAGGGCACTTGCACTGATTGACGGAGAGCATTACGCGCCGGTCGTCCGCGATGCGCTCGCCGAGCTCCCGTACGACTTCGTCGCGGCCTTCCTCGTGGGAGGGACGGAAAAGCTGCGAGAGGGCGCCGACTACGGCGTGCCGGTGGTCGCCGATCTGGACGACGCGCTGCTCGAGCTGGAGCCCGAGCTCGTACTCGATCTCTCCGATGAGCCCGTGCTCGGGCCGCGGGAGCGCCTGGCGCTTGCGAGCCGGGTCCTCGCGCGCGGCATCGGCTACGCAGGGCCCGATTTCCGGTTCGACGCTCCGCGCTTCGAGCCCTTTCCGCTGCCGTCTCTGAGCATGATCGGAACCGGCAAGCGCGTCGGCAAGACGGCCGTCGTCGGACATCTCGCACGCTTGTTCTCTGCCGACCGCGACGTGGTCGTCGTCTCGATGGGACGGGGCGGGCCGCCGGAGCCCCTCGTCGCCGAGGTCGAGCCCACGGTCGAAAGCCTGCTCGAGCTCTCGAGAGCAGGCGGACATGCTGCTTCGGACTATCTGGAGACCGCGGCCACCGCCCGGGTCGTCACGATCGGCTGTCGCCGCTGTGGTGGGGGGCTCGCGGGCGCTCCGGGCACCTCAAACGTCGCAGAGGGCGCCGCCCTCGCGCTCGAGCGCTCGCCCGACCTCGTCGTCTTCGACGGTAGTGGCGCGGCGATCCCGCCGGTCGCGACCGGCGGCCGGGTGCTCGTCGTGGGCGGAGACCAGGAGCCGCAGATCGCAGCGGGTTATCTGAACGCGTACCGGATCCTGATCTCCGACCTCGTGGTTGTGACCAACCCGGCTGACGACTCGCTCCACCGCGCGATCCGCGATGTACGAGCCGCGGTCCCGATCGTCGGCGTCGCACTTCGTCCTCGGCCGCTCGGGCCAATCGACGGCCGCCGCGTTGCGTACTTTACGTGCGCGCCCGAGAGCGCCCACGCCGCCCTTGCTGCGCCGTTGCGCGACGAGCACGGAGCCGAGGTCGTACATGTGTCGGGCAACCTCGCGCGTCGCGAAGCGCTGCGGACGGAGCTCGCGCAGGTCGACGCCGAGGTCTACCTCGTCGAGCTGAAGGCCGCCGCAATCGACGTTGTCGCCGAGGCGGCGTCGGCGCGTGGAGTCGAGATCGTCCTCGCTGACAACGAGGTCGTTCCGATTCCGGGCGAGGCCGACCTCGATGCCGAACTGCGAGGGCTCGTCCCGCTGCCGGTGGCCTCGTGACCGAACGCCGGCATCTCCATCCACTTCCGCTCGGCGGCGAGGACGGGCTGCCCTTCTCGAAGGGCCTGATGGCGCGGGCGCTGATCGCGACCGGCGTCCCGGCCACACGCTCATATGAGCTCGCGCTGCGAATCGAGGCCGATCTCACGGCGCGGGGAAGGGACTCGGTCGAGCTCGAGCGTCTGTACGAGCTTGCCACGGAGACGCTGGGGCAGGAGAGCGGCGACGTCCTCGACCGCCTGCGCCGCTACGGCGATCTCCAAGAGCTCGATCTGCCGATCATCGTGCTCGTCGGCGGCGGCACCGGGACGGGCAAGTCGTCCGTCGCGACGGAGGTCGCCTACCGGCTCGGGATCACGCGCGTCACCTCGACCGACTTTCTGCGGCAGACGATGCGGGCGTTCTTCTCGAAGGAGTTCATGCCGTCGATCCACTACTCGAGCTTCGAGGCCGGCCAGGCGCCGACCGACGAAGAGGACGAGGCCGATCCGGTCCTCGCAGGCTTCCTCGACCAGACGCGCAACGTGCTCGTCGGCGCGCGGGCGGCGATCGACCGCGCTCTCCAGGAAGGCTGGTCGATGGTGCTCGAGGGCGTGCACCTCGTGCCCGGGATGCTGCCCTCGATCGACGGCGCGCTCGTCGTGCAGTGCGTCCTCGCGATCGATGACCTCGAGGCGCACGCTAGCCACTTCTGGAGCCGCGACAACGCCTCCGAGGGCGTGCGGCCGTTCGAGAAGTACCTCGACGCCTTCGACGACATCCGTCGCATCCACGACTACATCGTCAGGCGCGCCGGCAAGTGCGACGTGCCCGTCGTCAGAAACGAGGCGCTCGAGCCGGCGGTCGGCTCTGTGATCGGGCTCGTGTTGGAGCACAGCGAACGGGTAGGGACCGTGGAGCGGTGACCGACACAGCCCAGGAACGCGCGCAGCAGCAAGCCGGCGAAGAGTCGGACGTCCAGTACTGCCTGTGCGAGAGCTACGCCCGGGTGACGGAGCGCACTGCGCTCGCGGGAGCCCGCTGGCTGGGCCGCGCCGACCAGGAGGCGGCCGAGACCGATGCGGCGACGGCAATGCGGCTCGCGCTCGAGCAGCTCCCGATCGACGGCAAGATCGTGATCGGCGCCGGCGACGAGAGCGACCAGCTCGGCCCGGGACACACGATCGGCGCGGGAGGGCCGCCCGTCGATCTCGCGCTCGACCCACTGGAGGGGCGTGGCGTCGTCGCCCGCGGTGGGAACGGCGCGATGTCCATGGTGGCGGTCGGCGAGGAGGGCTCGCTGCAGACGTTGCCGGACATGTACATGCGGAAGATGGCCGTCGGCCCGCGCGCGCGGGGCTCGATCGACCTCCTCAAGCCGATCGCCGACAACATCGCCGCAATCGCCGAGTCGTTCGGCCGCATGGTGGGCGACGTGACGACGATCGTGCTCGACCGGCCCCGCCACCACGATCTGATCGAAGAGATCCGCGCGGCAGGGGCCCGGATCAAGCTGATCCAGGACGGCGACGTGACCGCCTCGATCTCCGCCGCGATTCGAGGGACGAACGACCACCTCGCGATCGGGATCGGCGGAACGCGGCAGGCCGTGATGGCGGCTGCGGCGCTGCGGTGCCTGGGCGGCGAGCTCCAGGCGCAGCTCTGGCCGACCACGCGCTCCGAGTTCGAGCAGGCCCGCGAGTTCGGAGTCGAGGACACCAACCGGATCTTCACGATCGAGGACCTCGCACCGGGCGAGACGATCGTCGCCGCGACAGGTGTCTCCAACGGCGACCTGCTTCGAGGCGTGCGCTACCACGCCGACAGCGCACGCACGCACTCGCTCGTCATGTGCACCCGCTGCAACTGGGTGCGTTTCATCGACGGGATCCACTTCTTCGCCCGCGAGCGTCGCGAAGAAGTCCGGCTGCTCGGCTACTGAATCTGGCGGCCGATGCGGAGGCTGTCGAGGATCGCCACTGCCTGGACGCGCGCAGCAGGCGTGTGCAGGTTCCGGGCGAAGACATAGGCCTCGAAATCGCGGCCGTGGTCGCGGAAAGAGAACGCGTAGCCGGGACCGCTCGGCATCCCGCAACAGCCTTCAAGGGCACTCGGCTCTGCCAGCCTGAAGTGAGCCGGCCGGGCCGGGAAACTCTTCGGGTCGTTCACCGTGTCCTCCGTGAGGACGACCAGCGTGGCGCCCGAGGCAAGCGGAGCAGTCACGGACAACTTCGATGCCGGTCTGGTCGAAGCGACAAATCGCTGCGCTGGGTCCACACAACTGGTGGCGATCGGAAACCTGCTCAGATACCACCCCGGGGGCAGCCCGACAACGATTTGCGCGCCGGCGTGAACTCTCTGCAGCGGCAGGGCAGCCCGCAGCGTTGTTCCTGGGAGGCTTAGGGCAACCGCTGCGATTCCGAGAAAAACCAAGCGCGGCATTCACTCCCGTTACGGCCGAGTAGCGGCGGGGAGTCCCTCAGCGGTCGCGGTATTCGGGCAGTTCCTCGAGCAACTGGCCGGCACGGGTGATAACCGTTTCGGCCAGCTTCGCCTCGTCGTCGCCGAAGTGCCGGCCGTTCGCGTACACCTCGACGAGGCCCCAGCAGCTGCCAAGCGACTGCATCGGCAGCATCAGCAGCGAGTCGAACTGGAGCTCTTTGAGCAGCGCGGCCTCGTTCGGCTCCGGTTTCTCGTCGAGCAGCGAGACGAGGCGCGGCTGGCAAACGTCGATCGCCTCCTGAGTGAGCGGGTAGTCAGAGAGAAGGTAGCCGTGACCTGCCGTTGGAATCAGCTCGCCGGCACTCGATTGTGTGACCTCGAGGAGCAAATCGCCGATCACCCGCGAAATGATGCAGGCGCGGGCGTCGAACAGCGAAACGAGCTCGTCGGCCGTCCTCCGCAGCAGCCCGTTGGCCGTCTGCTCTTGTTCCAAGGCAGCGGTTGCGGCCTCGACACGGTTCTGTGAAGAGGAACTCACCCACCCATTTTGGCGTTTCGGCGCGAATTGGGGTGCCCCGACCGAGGGATCGCGCTCAGGCTCGGGCCGGACGACGGTTGTTCTGCCAGAGAAACCGGCGGCGCGGCCACGCCACGAACCCAAGGAGAGCCACGTGCTCAAGCTCTTTGCATTCGCGCAGGCGGCCGCCGCGGAGGCGACCGAGAAGATTCGGAGCGACGAAAAGGGTCAGACGATGGCCGAGTACGGCGTGGTCCTCGCCGTGATCGTGCTCGCGGTCATCGCTGCGATCACGCTGCTGTCGGGACGCGTGAGCAGCGCGATCTCGGCCGTCGCGAACGTGCTTCCGTAACACGAAAGAGTTACGTCGAGAGCTCGACGCGCTCGATCAAGACGTCTTCGTGCGGCTTGTCGTGCGCGTCGGTCTCCACGGCGGAGATGACGTCGACGACGTCCATCCCCTTCGTCACGCGCCCGAAGACGGTGTGCTTGCCGTCGAGCCACGACGCTGCCTCGGTGGTGACGATGAAGAACTGGCTGCCGTTTGTGTTCGGCCCGGCGTTTGCCATCGCGAGCGCGCCGCGCACGACCTTGTGGTCGTTGAACTCGTCCTCGAACGTGTAGCCCGGGCCGCCGGTGCCGGTACCGGTTGGGTCGCCCCCCTGGATCATGAAGTCCGGGATGATCCGGTGGAAGATGACGCCGTCGTAGAAGCCCTCCGCGGCGAGCTTCGTGAAGTTGGCGACGGTCTTCGGCGCGTCGGCTTCGTGCAGCTCGACCTCGATCGGTCCGTGGTTCGTGTGCATCGTCGCGCTCGGCACGCGCGCAGCCTACAGGGCGCCGGGCCTCGCTAGACTCGGTTCCATGCCGACGAAAAACGAAGTCGTCGACGCCCTGAGAACGGTCGAGGACCCCGAGCTCGGGATGGACATCGTCGAGCTCGGACTCCTGTACGACGTAGAGGTCGAAGGGCCGAAGGTGAAGGTCATCCACACGCTGACCTCGATGGGTTGTCCGGTGGGCCCGATGATCCAGCAGGCGATCGACGAGACCGCCGGCGCCGTTCCCGGAGTCGAGGACGTTGAGGTCGAGCTCACCTGGGATCCGCCCTGGACGCCCGACAAGATGTCCGAAGACGCGAAGTTCATCCTCGGATTCGGGTAAGACCCCGCGCGTGAGCGCGCGACATGGCGAGCACCGGCAAGGTGACCCGGAAAAAGTCGAAGAAGAAGGGGCTCGTGATCGCCCAGACACCGAAGGCCGGGAAGACGATGGCCAAGGGCGCGCGCGTCAACCTCGTCTTGAGCCGCGGCAAGAAGTAGTTCGCCTAGCTCGGGATCCTGAGCACGATCTTCCCGAGCTGGGCGCCGGCTTCCAGCCGCTCGTGCGCCGCGCGCGCTTCCGCGAGCGGGAACACCTCGTCGACGACCGGCGCGGCTCGCCCGCTGGCGACGAGCTCGTAGGCGCCCTCGAAGTCCTCCTTCGTCCCCATCGTCGAGCCGTAGATCGTCAGCTGCTTCCACCAGATCCGGTGGAGCTGAGCCGGTGGGTTGGGCCCGCTCGTCGCGCCGCAGACCGCGATTCGGCCACCGGGCCGCACGACCTGGAGCGACGTCTTCCACGTGGCCTCGCCGACGTGCTCCACGACGACGTCCACCCCCTCGCCTGTCGCTTCCTTCACGGCGGCCGCCACGTCGCCCGTCGCGTGGTTGACGGTCGCGTCGGCTCCGAGCTCGCGGCCTCGGGCGAGCTTCTCGTCGCTGGAGGAGGTGACGATCGCGCGGGCTCCAAGCGCCTTGGCGATCGCGAGCGCCGCCGTCGAGACGCCGCCTCCGATTCCCCACAGAAGCACCCACTCGCCCTCCCCGAGTCCCACCTTGGTGACGAGCATGCGGTAGGCGGTCTCGAACACGAGCGGGAACGCGGCCGCCTGCTCGAAGCTTAGGCGCTCCGGCAGCGGATAGACGTTCTCCTGCGGCACGGCGACGAGCTCGGCGTGCGTGCCGTCCATGTGCTCGCCTACGACCGTGATCGTCGCTCCGTGCTCGATTCCCGGGTTGATCACGACTCGCTCGCCAGTGTCGACCCGGATCCCGGCGCCGTCGGCGCCGAGAATGCGCGGCTTGGGGACTGAGGGGAGCCCTTTGCGGATCCAGAGGTCGAGGTGGTTGAGCGAAGCGGCGCGCAGCGCGACGAGCACTTCACCGTCGGCAGGCGCCGGATCGGGGGCGTCTTCGTAACGGAGCACCTCGGGCCCGCCGTCCTCGTGGATCCTGATCGCCTTCACGCGGCACAATCTTCACATGAGGGCTGCGCAACTCGACGAGCTCGCCGCAGAGCTCGGCCTCGACGTGGTCGGAGCGGCTCCGGCCGAGCCGTACGCGGCGACCGAGCACCATATTCACGAAAGGCGAGCTCGCGGGCTCTTTGCCGACATGCGCTTCACGATGGCCCAGCCTGAGGTCTCTTGCCATCCAGAGACATTGCTGCCGGGGGCGCGCACGGTCGTCTCGGCCGCGCTTTGCTACTACGCTCCAGCCGGCGAGCTCGAATCGGGGGAGGGGCGCCTGGCCCGCTACACGTGGAACGATCGCTACGCGGAGCTGCGGGAGAAGCTCGATGCGCTCGGAGGTCGGCTCGGGGGCTCGTATCGCGTGCTCGTCGATGCGAACCAGCACGTCGACCGGGAAGGCGCGGCCCGCTCGGGCGTCGGGTTCTACGGCAAGAACACGCTTCTGATCACGCGCAGCCACGGCTCCTGGGTCGTCCTCGGCACGCTCGTCACCGACTGCGAGCTCGAGCCGACCGCTCCGCTCGGGCTCGACTGCGGCACCTGCACGCTCTGCATCGAGGCTTGTCCGACGGGGGCACTCGACGAGCCCGGCACGCTCGACTCGACGAAGTGCCTCTCGTACTGGACGCAGTCCTCCGACCCGATTCCGGAGGACTACAGGGCCGAGCTCGGCGACCAGGTCTACGGATGCGACATCTGCCAGGACGTCTGCCCCTGGAACCGCGGCGTCGAGAAGCGGCGAGCGGGAGAGGCACTACCGCCCGGAGCGGAGCCGCACGTCTCGCTCGTCGAGTGGCTCCAGGCCTCCGACGAGGAGCTCGCTGCGCGTTATGACCGTCTGTTTGTCCCGAAGAACGATCCGCGCTACCTGCGGCGGAACGCACTCGTCGCACTCGGTAACTCAGGCGGCTCGGAGCACGCCAGGCTAGTCGAGCGCTACGCGGACGACCCGGACCCGCTCCTACGGGAGCACGCTTTGTGGGCGCTCGCCAGACTGGGCTCCGGCCACGCGGGTGAGGCAGACGCATGAGCGGTCGCCTCGAGCGCGTCCGAGGAGCCGATCGGTGGATCGCGTGGGTGCGGCTCGGGGCGATCCCTTTCGCGATCTTCCAGGTCGCGATCAGCGGCGGGTATCCGCCGGGCTACAAGACCTGGGCCTGGGTAACGACCGTGCTCTTCGTCGTCGGCGCGGCGGCCCTTTTCTGGCTTGCACACCGGGAAGACGCACGGCCGGCGAGGATTTCGCTGCCCTTCCTCACGCTGCCCTTCCTCACGCTGCTCTTCGATTCGGCCGTCATCTGCTCGTACGTCCTCGCGTACAGCTTCGAGGTCGGCACGCCGATCAGGCAGCTGCTCTTCCTTCCGGTCGTCGAGGGCGCGCTCCTGTACGGGATGACCGGAGCGTTCGCCGCAGCGATCGGAACGGCTCCCGTCGTCGGCATCTTCGAGTGGCTCCGGTCGAACCGTCTCTCGCCGCATTCGTACCAGACCAGCTACGTCACCTTCCAGCTCGGCACCCAGGTGATCATGGCGCTGATCGTCGGTTGGCTCGTGAACCGGCTTGGGACGCAAACTGGGCTGGCCGAGGCGCGGGCGGCCGAGGCGGAGCGACTCCAGGACGAGCTCGGTCGCCGCACTGACGTGCTCGAGGCCGCGAACCGCTGCGCGCGGGCGCTCAACTCCTCGCTCGAGCTCGATCAGGCGTTCACGGCGTTCATCCGCGAGCTTCGCGGCTTGATGCGATTCGACCGCATGGCGATCGTGATGGCCGAAGGAGGAGAGGCGCAGGTGATGGCCGTCTCAGGCGAGGGTGCCGACCACGTGCTTCCGGCAGGGTCGAGCCAGCCGGTGGCGCCCTCGCTCCTCGGCGACCTCATCGTCAGCAGCGAGACGATCTACCGGCGTGACATGTCAGACGCGCGGTATCCCGAGGAGGAAGAGTTCCTCGCCCTCGGACTGCGCTGCCGTGTCGCCGCTCCGCTCCTCCAGGGCGCGCGAGCTGTCGGAATGCTCTCGCTCGTCCGCCGCGATCCCGATTCCTTCAACGCAAGCGAGCGCGAGCTGGCGGCATTGCTCGGGCGTCTCGTCGCCAGCGCGGTTCAGAACATCCGCGCCTACGAGGCGGAGCGGAAGACCGTCGAGGAACTGCGCCGGCTCTCGGCGCTGCGCGCCGACTTCGTTTCCCTCGTTTCGCACGAGCTGCGGACGCCGATGGCTTCCGTGATCGGCTCGGCGCGAACGCTCCAACAGCGCTGGCGGGAGCTCTCTCCGGACCAGCGGGAATCCTTCCTCGCGCTGATCGGGGACGAGACGACCCGCCTGGCCGCGCTGATCGGCGACGTGCTCGACACCTCGCGGATCGAGGCAGGGACGTTCAGCTACACCTTCGCGGACGTCGACATGGCCGATCTCGTGCGCGAGTCGGCCGCAGCCGGCAACGTCGGCCAGGACGAAGTGAAGGTGCTGGCGGAGGTGCACGACCCGCTCCCAGCCATGCGCGGCGATCGCGAGCGGCTTCGCCAGGTGCTGATGAACCTGATCGAGAATGCGATCAAGTACTCGCCGACCGGAGGCGTCGTCGACGTGCGCGCCTACGCGTACGACGAGCAGATTCGGATCGACGTCAGCGACCATGGGCCGGGGATCGCGCGTGAAGACCAGAAGCTGATCTTCGAGAAGTTCGGGCGGGTGCACCCGGGTGGAGTGGGCAAGCCGGGCACGGGTCTCGGGCTCTTTATCTCCCGGTCGATCGCCGAGGCGCACGGCGGGTCGCTCGATGTGCGCTCGTCCCCGGAGCGCGGCGCACTCTTCACGCTGGCGCTGCCGGTCGAACCCGGCCAGTAAGTAGCTAAGTCTTCAGGCGCACGCGTGTCAGGCCGAGCTCGCGCTCGAGCTCGCGGGCTCTGGTCGCGAGCAGGCTGCGCAGGTCGTCGGGCTCCAGCAGGGTGGCCTCGCCACGGTGGGAGAGGATCTCGCCGACGAGCCATTCCTCGCTCCCGACAGGCCGGTCGGAGACGGCGGAGCCGTCGGCAAGCGGATGCGCTCCCTTCTCGACTTCCCAGCGGGCGACCGCGGGCGAGTACCAGATCCGCACCGGCCGGGCTCCGCTGAAGCCGTGCGGGTCGAACTCGTCGCGCGGCTCGAAGCGCTCCCGTGTGAGCTTGGCTTTGCGCATCCGGTCGAGCCTGAAGCTGCGCTCCGCGTCGCGGGTGCGGTCCCAGGTGTGCACGCGCCAGACCGGCAGCTCCCGCTCGATCACGTACGGCTCGACCAGGCGGATCGACGCCTCTTCCTCGCCTCCCTTGAGGTATTCGATCTCGACCACACGCCGGTCGCGGATCGCGCGCGAGAACGTGTTCACAAGCTCTTCCTCGGCCCGCTCGACCTGCGGCTCGGGCGTCTGGGCGAGATCGAACTCACCGAATGTCTCTTCGAGCTTGCGCCGCACGCGGTCGAGCGGCGTGTGCGCGTCGGCCGCGATCATCGGGCCGACGAACTCGAGCGCGAGGCGGATCGCGCGCGCCTCGAGCGGGGTCAGCCGCGGCGGAGCCCGGAACGTGTCGCCGAAAAGCTCCTTGTCGACGCGGACCTTGTCACCGTTCAGCTCGGCGTAGACGGCGTAGCAGCCGCCCCCGAAGTTGACGAGGTTGAGTAGCGACAGGTGCTCCTCGAGCGATTCGGCCGGGATGTGAAAACGCTCGACGAGCTCGCTGGCGTCGATCAGCGCTTCGGAGCTCTCCCCACAACGGTCGAGCAGGTACGCGAGCAGTGCCTGGAGGACGGCGAAACGTTCCGGCGCTACCGGGCCGGCGGTGCGCTCGATCGGCGCCTCGCCGTTTCGGCTCGTCTCGGCGGCGAGCTTCGGCGGCGCGCTCTCATGGCTCTCGCGCACTCGGCGCAGGCCCTGCGCGACCTCCCGGCGGAGTGCAGGTGGGGACTGCGGGACCGCACGCCCGTCCTGGCGCAGGATCCACGCGGCGAGCTGCGGGAGGCTCGAGTACCCCGTGACGAAGACACCGTCCTCGACCTTGCCGCTGTGGCCGTATGTGCGCTCGACCCACCAGGCCGTGTCGCCGGTGACCTCGATCTTCGCCTCGCCGGCGGGCTCGCCGATCTGCCAGGGCGGGCGGCCGCGATACTCGTCGATCTCGAACTCGGCCGGCAGGCGGAAGTCGCGTTCGCGCCGCGTGGCGAAGCGGATGTCACTGCGAATGCGCGAGACCCGAAAGGTGCGGATGTCCTCTCGGGTCAGGTCCTGGCCGACGACGTACCAGCCGCCGTTGTCCTGGAAGAGCGCGTAAGGGTTGAGCGTCCGCTCCTCGATCTGGTCTCGCGAGATCGACCAGTACGTGAACTTGACTGTCCGCTGTTTGGAGATCGCCACCTCGAGCTTGCCGAGCCGGCCCGCCATCTCGGCCGAGTAGTCCGGGTCCAACACCTCGACCCGAACGGCGGTCTCGGTAGGTGCCTGGGCGAACCCGGGCCGCCCGAGCGCGAGGTTCTGGAGCGCGAGTCGCAGGGGCTCGGCGTAGGCGAACTTGCCCTCGAGCAGGTAGAAGCAGGTCTGCAGCGCCGCGAGCTCCTCGTCGGAGAGCTCGAGCGGCGGCAGGAAGTAGCTCTCGGAGCGCATCGTGTACAGCTCTTCGCCCGTGTACTCGTCTCGCTGCGAGTGGAGCGGCACGCCGAGCGCGATCAGCTCGGCCCGGTCGGAGTAGAAGCGCCGCGCGAACGCCTCGTCCGACATCTCCTGGTAACCCTCGACGTTTCCCTTGATGTCGCGCGCGGTCACCGCCCGCCGCTCCGCCATGAGGAAGGCGACCAGCGAGAGCTGGCGGATCAGCTTGTCGGTGTCGTGCGACACTCGCGCGAGCCTACCGTGCCGCCCCTTGGATTGTTGCGGAGGGCTTGGCGAGACGTGGCCCGAGGGCACAGACTGCGTTTCGTCAAGCCCTCCTAAGCCGCTACGGATGCGCGCTCGAGATGCTGGTGCGAGGGGCAGTAGTCGCGTTCGGGAAGCGGCGTGCGCTGGCAAGGCTTGCCCTTGCGCGTCGTTGCGCGGCAGCGGGAGACGCCTCCGTCGAAGGCCCCTGCCTCGATCTGGCTCTCGATGAACCCGGTTGCAGCGGCGACTCCTTCGCTCACCGCCCAGGCGACCTGGGCCTGCGCCGTGATCGGGAAGAAGCGCCTGATGTCCTGGAAGAGGGCGCGGTCCGGCTTGGAGAAGTAGAGCGGGTCCTTCGCGAGCCGCTCCATCGTCTGCTCGCAGGCCTCCAGTACCTCGCGCCTGTATTCGAGCCGGAGTTGATTGTCGACGTAAGGATCGATCAGGTCCTTAATCGACCTGTAAATCGCCCGAGAGTATTGATACATGCAGACCTGAATGTGGAGGAGTCGCTGGTCCATGTCTAGTATCTGCCGTTCCTATTAATTCCCCGCAAAGCTTTGTTAAGTGGCCGTTAACACTGCCTGTGGGTGCTGCTCGTAGCGGCGAGTCTACACCTCCGAGGCTCTGTTACAAAGTCCGCGTCGATGTTTTCTTTTCAGTAAACAAAGGGAGATTCCGGGCCGTGCCGGTTCTGCCCCATCGGGCTGTGCTTTACACCTCCACGCTACGGCGTGATTCGCCTCGGATAGGCAGCGCTGTAACCGCGTGAGTGGGCGCGGCTCGCAGCGGTCTGTGCATCCGCGGACGTCTCGTAGATGCCGCTGAAGACGACGTAGTAGCCCGGGTGCAAGCTCGAGTACTGGGATGAGTCGAGCACACCGACCTGGGTCAGCCCTGCGGCGAGAGCCTTGCGCGCTTGGGCAACCGCAGCGGCTCGTCCGCCCCCCGCCGGGACCGACGTGAGAACGAGGGTGTAGCCGGACTGACCGGCAGGCCAGGGCACGACTTCGCGCTTCGTCGGTGGCGGTTTCGGGGTGGTCGTCGAGGGCGTCGTGGAGGTCGTCGGCTCGGGAGGGGCCGTTGTGGTCGTTGTCGGATGCACGGGCGTTGTCGCCACGATTGTCCTCGTCGGCTTCTGTCCGGTCGAGTACACGATCGCCGCCGAGGCGCCGCCGGCGGCGATCACGAGACCGAGGAGGGCAGGCCAGATCCAATCGCCGGGGTACCACGGCATCCGCCGCCGCCAGGCGCCGCCCAGCCTCGCCACGATCCCCTGCTGGATAGGGAGCCGCAGGCCACATTGGAGGCAGTACTCCTGACCCGCTTCGTACGGCGTTCCGCACCGCGGGCAATCGCCGGCGGCTTCGACCTCGCCCGCTGCCTCGGGAGGAGCTGCCGGGTCCTCGGGAGGCGAGGGCGGTAAAGCCACGACCTAAGTTTCCCAGGGATCGCGGACGCGCACGCTGCGGACGATTGTCGCCTCGGACTCGGCTTCCGACTCGGCCTCCGGCTGGGCGACGTCGTAGTCGGACCGGTCGCCCGTGGCGTTCTCGTCCGTCGGAGGCTCGGCGGAGCTGCCGCAACTCGCGCAGAAGCTCGCATCGGCCGGGAGCGGATGGCCGCATGTGTCGCACGAGACCACCGGTGTCTCGCCAACGGGACGCCCGCAGTTGGCGCAGAAGTGCGAACCCCAGACCGTGGGCGCTCCGCAAGCGCAGCGGGCCGCGGGAGCGCGGCGCGCGCTGGTTGCCGCCTCGAGCATCGAGTCGAGCTCCTGCAGGCGCAGCTCGAGCCCGACGACGTCCTGGCACTGCTCGTTCAGCAAGTCCTCGCGGAAGACGTCGTGCCGGTACATCTCCAGGACGAAACCCCCGAGGTCGCGAATCCGTTCCTCGCGGGCCTTGATGATCGCCCGGCGCTCGCGGCGGAGTGCACCCGGAGAGGGTGCGACGCGGCGCAATCGGGGCGACGGCGGCAGGTCGGCGCCATACTCGACCGCAGGCTCGGCTTCGCCCGCGGTCCGCGAGCGGCGGAAGCGGTCGAGCAAGGGGATTCGTGCCACAGCCGGGGCGAGTCTAGCAGCGCGCTTGCAGGGTTTTTCGGAGCTCAGGAGGGCTTGACGAAACGTAGTCTGTGCCCTCGGGCGACCTTCCGCCAAACCCTCCTAAAGATCGATGACGACGAGCCGCTCTTCGGTCAGCTCCCGAACGGCGTAGGCAGGGCCCTCGCGCGTGTTGCCGGAGTCCTTGACGCCGCCGTACGGCATCTGGTCGGCTCGGAAGGTCGGCGCCTCGTTTACGGTCACGCCGCCGAACTCGAGCGCCTGCGCAGCTTCGAGCGCTGTCCGGATGTTTGTCGTGAAGATGCCTGCCTGGAGCCCGTACCGCGTCGAGTTCGCTAGCTGGATGGCCTGGTCGAGCGAGTCGTACGGGCTCACGGAGCACACTGGGCCGAACACTTCCTCGGACGAGACCTTGTCCCTGGGTGCCGGCTCGGCGATCACCGTCGGCTTGATCAAGCCCTCATCGGTCGACTCGCCGCCGGTGAGAACCCTCCCCTCCGTCTCGCCGATCCACTCGAGGATCCGCGTGCGGGCATCCTCGTCGATCACCGGGCCGACGTCGGTCTCCTCGTCGGCCGGGTCGCCGATCTTGAGCGCCTCGACGCGGGGGAGGAATCGCTCGAGGAACGAGTCGTAGGCGTCGCGCTGAATGTAGATCCGCTGGACGGAGATGCAACTCTGGCCCGCGAAGGCGAAGGCGTTTGCGGCCATCGCCTGCGCGGCTGCGTCGAGATCGGCATCGGCCTCGATCACAACCGGCGTCGCGTTTCCGAGCTCGAGGTTGACGCGCTTCTTGGGCGCGCGCTCCCGCAGCTTCCAGCCAACCGGGCCCGAACCGGTGAACGTCAAAGCCGCGACTCGCTCGTCCTCGATCAGCACGTCTCCGATCTCCGATGCCTTTCCGACAACGACGCTGAGCCAGCCGGCCGGGAGGCCCGCCTCTTCCTCGAGCTCGGCGAGCAAGAGCGCCGAGAGCGGCGTCTGGCTCGCGGGCTTGAGCACAACCGCGCAGCCGGCAGCGAGCGCCGGCGCGAGCTTGTGCGCGACGAGGTTGAGCGGAAAGTTGAACGGCGAGATTCCCCCGACGATCCCGATCGGCCGCCGCAAAGTGAACGCGAGCTTCCCCTCGCCGGCCTGCGAAGCGTCCATCGGCACCATCTCGCCCGCGAGCTTCCGCGCCTCGACGGCAGCGAACGTGTAGGTCGACATCGCCCGCCTCGCCTCGACGCGCGCGGCCTTCATCGGCTTGCCGGCCTCCTCGGAGATCGTGCGCGCCACCTCGTCGTGGCGGCGTCCGAGGGCACCGGCGACCTTGACGAGAATCTCGGCGCGCTTGTGCGCGGGGAGCGGCTCGCGCATCGTCCGCTCAGCCGCGTCCACCGCGCGGCGTGTCTCGTCGGCCCCGCCCTTGGCCACACGTGCGACGAGCTCGCCGGAGTACGGCGAGCGCACCTCGACCCATTCGCCGGTCTCGATCCACTCGCCGCCGAGGAAGAGCTTCCGTTCCGCGACCGTTGTCGCCATGCCGCAAGTCTAGGAAACTGACGACGCATGGAGATTCCGGACGTCAAGTACGCGCGCAGCGGCGACGTTGCGGTCGCTTACCAGGTCCTCGGCGAGGGCCCAGTGGACCTCGTGTTCGAATGCGAGCGTCTCGAAGGAAAGCTCGGCGGGATAGCCGTCCCGACAGGAGCCCGGATCGCCGCGCTTGCGCAGGCGGGCGAGGTACTCGTCTCCAGCACGGTGAAGGATCTCGTTGCCGGCTCGGGGATCGCATTCCAGGACCGCGGTAGTCACGAGCTCAAGGGCGTACCAGACGAGTGGCTTCTCTACTCTGTAGTCGATGCCTAGCGTCTCGTTGATCTCGATCGCGCCGGTAAAAGGCTTCGCTCTGCTGCATCCCGACGAGGTCGAGCTCGGGCCTGACGGTGTCTCGACGAATCGCCGCTTCTACGTGGCCGAGCTCGACGGGACGCGGCTCCGGAGCTCGAAGACGGACTGGCTCTGCCGCTTCCGCGCGGAGTACGACGCCGAGGCCGAAGCCCTGCGCGTGCGTCTTCCGGACGGAACGGAGGTCGAGGGCAGCGCGGCAGAGAACGGCCAGCGCATCCGATCCGACTTCAACGGCCGCGACGTCGAGGCGTCAATCGTCGACGGACCGTGGACCGAGGCGCTCTCGACTGAGGCCGGCAAGCTGGTGCGGCTCGCGCGGGTAGTTCGTCCTGCGACGAGCTACGACCACGTCGCTTCGCTGATGTCCGAGGCCTCGCTCGACCGGCTCGCCGAGCAGGCGGGTGACGCCGTCGACGGACGCCGGTTCCGCATGCTCTTCACGCTCGCAGGCTGCGAGGCGCACGAGGAGGACGGCTGGAACGGACGGCTGCTTCGAGTCGGCGATGCCGTGCTCCGGGCCGGCGGCCCGATCGAGCGCTGCGCCGTCACAACGCGCGATCCGGACACGGGAGAGCGGGATCTCGACACGCTGCGGCTGATCAGGGACTACCGCGGCGTCAGCGATCGGCAGACGGTCGACTTCGGCGTCTATGCGGACGTGGTCGAGCCAGGGCGTGTGCGGACGGGCGACCCGGTCGAGCTGCTCTGATGGCTTCCGAGGCGCTGATCGTCGACGCCGTCCGCTCGCCGATCGGCAAGCGCGACGGGGCACTCGCCAAGGTTCGGGCCGACGAGCTCGCCGGTCAAGTGCTGAACGGGCTCGTCCGACGGCACGACCTCGACCCCGTCGAGATCGAAGACGTGCAGATGGGCTGTGTCTCGCAGGTGGGCGAGCAGGGCTGGAACATCGGGCGGATGGCGCCGCTCGTCGCCGGCTGGCCGGAGACCGTCTGCGGGACGACGGTCGACCGGCAGTGCGGATCCTCGATGCAGTGCAACTTCAACGCGGCCACAGCGGTTCGCTCGGGACAGCTCGATCTCGTCGTCTCGGCCGGGGTCGAGTCGATGTCGCGCGTGCCGATGGGCTCGAGCGGCGGTGACCTCTCCGGGACGCTGCTCGAGCGCTTCGAGATCGTGCCGCAGGGGATTTCGGCCGAGGTGATCGCCGAGGAGTGGGGTCTCTCCCGCGTGCAGCTCGACGCCTACTCGTTGGAATCGCATCGCCGCGCGGTGGGCGCGATCGACCAGGGTCGGTTCGAAGGCGAGATCGTTCCCGTCGAGGTCACCAATCCACACGTCGGGACCCTTGTCGGCGTGGACGAGACGCCGCGTCGCGACACCTCGGCCGAGAAGCTCGCCGCGCTCATGCCCGCCTTCCTGCCCGAGGGCAAGGTCACTGCCGGGAACTCGAGCCAGATCTGCGACGGCGCCGCCGCGGTGCTCGTGGCGAGCGAGCGGGCCACGTCCCGGCTCGGCCTCGAGCCGAAAGCCCGTTTCGTCTCATTCGGTCTCGCGGGAGTCGATCCGCACCGGATGCTGCACGGCAACCCGGAAGCCTGCGAGAAGGCACTTGCCCGGGCGGGTCTCGGCTGGGACGACATCGCGGTGATCGAGGTCAACGAGGCCTTCGCCTCGGTCGTGCTCCAGTTCGCCAAGGACGCGGCGCTCGAGGACCGGATGGAGGATGTGAACCCGAACGGCGGCGGCATCTCGCTCGGTCATCCACTGGGAGCAACCGGCGCTCGGATCACCGCGACCCTGCTCCCCGAGCTCGAACGCCGGAACGCGCGCTACGGCGTAGCAACGATGTGCATCGGGTTCGGCCAGGCAATCGCCGCGGTGATCGAGCGGTTCTAAGAGACGAGCGCCGGCCGCTCGAGCCGGACGATCTGGGTGAGCGCTCCGGCGATCGCGACGAGCAGGACGCCGAGGGTGAGAACTGTGAGGAGGAGTCGCCGCTTCATGTCCATCTAGACGCGGAAGGCTCCGAGGTTCTTCCCGTTACGATCGGCCCATGGAGATCAGGAAGGTGGGCGTCGTCGGCCTCGGCACGATGGGGGCTGGAATCGCGCAGGTGAGCGTCCAGGCCGGCTTCGAGACGGTCGGCCGTGAGGTGAACGAGGAGCTCGGCGAGCGGGGCCGCTCCACGATCGAGCGCTACCTCGCTCGTGGGGTCGAGAAGGGGCGGATGAGCGCAGAGGAACGCGATGTTGCACTCGGGCGGCTAAGCCTGACGACGGAGCTCGCCGACCTCGCCGACTGCGACCTCGTGATCGAGGCGGTCCTCGAGGAGCTCGACCTGAAACGCGAGGTCTTCGCGGAGCTCGATCGGGTCACCGGGCCGGAGGCAATTCTCGCAACGAACACCTCCGCACTCTCGGTGGCCGAGATCTCCGAGTCGACAAAGCACCCGGAGCGCGTCGTCGGCATGCACTTCTTCAACCCTGCGCCAGTGCTCCCGCTCGTCGAGATCGTCCGGGCGCCCAAGAGCTCCGACGAAGCCGTTCAAGCCGCGTATGACTGGGCAGCTGGCGCCGGCAAGCAACCCGTCAAGTGCAACGACACCCCCGGCTTCATCGTCAACCGGATCCTGATCCCTCTCCTGAACGACTGCGTCCGCGTGCTCGACGAGGCCCATGTCGCGCCCGAGGAGATGGACAACGCGATGACGAACGGCGCCGGCTGGCCGCTCGGGCCCTGCGCGCTCGTCGACCTGATCGGAATCGACGTCCACGTCCACGCTTCGGAGGCTCTGCACGCGAAGCTCGGCGAGGAGCGCATGGCACCGCCCGAGCGGCTGGTTCGGATGGCCGAAGCAGGCGACCTCGGCCGCAAGACCGGCAAAGGCTTCTTCGCGTACTAGGAGGGTCAGACCCTCTAGGGCTTGCTTAGTCGTACCCAGAGGTTCTCGAGCAGCTGCGAGGCCGGCGGCGAGTCGATCGAGCCGACGAAGTTGAGCACACCGGAGGCGAACACCTTGGCTCCCGCGGGCGTCTCGTAGTACGACATCTGAGCCGAGCGCCCCGGCGCGAAGAGGTTCGGAATCGTCGCCAGCGTGATCGTGTCGCGCGGCGACTCCGCGGCGCGGGCGTCGATCTCGCATCCGTAGCGGCCGAACCGGTCGCCGTCATGCAGGCCCGTGCCGCTGAAGAGCCACGGAACGTCGTGCTCTCCTGTGACCAGGTACGAGTCCTGCCGTTCGCAGTGGTCCGAGTTCAGGTACTGAACACCGATCAGCGCAGCCTCGGGGCGGCCCAGATCGCGCCACGCCGAGCGCAATAGCAGCTTCCCGCCGCGGCGGTCGACTCGCCGAAAGAAGTTGTCCGCCGAGAGGAAGATCAGGTTGCCGCCGAGGTCGCGGTAGCGCTGGGCTGCCGTATAGACATGGGCCGTCACGTACTCCTCGTGGCCCGGAAACACGATCAGGTCGTACCGGGAGGCAAGCTCGTCGCCGTTTACCTGCTCGAGGTCGTCCTCGGCCAGGACGTCGACCTGGCGACCCGTGCGCGCGAGCCATTGCTGGAACGGCAGGTCGAGCTCGCGAAAACGGCGAGGCACCCCGTTGCCGAGGTACGGGCGCCGGAGGGGGACGCTCTTGATCGCCGAGCTGACGTACCAGCTGTCGCCCCAACCGTCGCCGTTCGCGTCCTCGAAGTTGTAGGCCTGCCACGTATTCGTCGGCAGGACGACTGCGATCCGGTGCCGCTCGGCAGGGCGCGGGCGGACGACGAAGGGTGCATAGCCGACGCGACCGTCCGGGGCGGTGGCCCGGAAGAAGTAGAGACCGGTCGGGAGGTCGGCGGCGCCCTGAACGCTGACGCTGCCCGGGGCGTTCCGGTGGCCGCGCCAGTCGAGCGAGGCTTCAGGGCCTACCGGCGAGGCTCCCGTCGCGGCGTCGACCTTTCCCTGCGGGCTCTTCCGGTAGCCGAGCACCTGCAGCCGGAGGGTGCGCGCATCGGCTGCGATCTGCACTCGCGCCGAGTTGCCAGGTGCGTAGCTTCGCTGCCCGAACGAGACCGCAACACCGAGCATGCGCACGACCGGCGCGTCGACACGCGAGTGCAGCGTCGGACGGTATGCACCGTAGACCCGCTTCCTCCCCTTGCGGGAGACGGTGATTCGGAGGATGAACGTGCGCAGCTCGATCGACCGCGGCGGCTTCCAGACAACGTGGTGTCGCCCCGGCTTCAGATCGGCCTTGTACGACCAGACGACCCGCTCGAAGCGGGGGCGGATTCGGAACGTCTCGGTTCGAACCGCCTCTATTTCGACGGTCGCCTTCCGGACAAGGCGGAACGAGACGATGGCCCGGTCGCGAAAGCCGTCCCGATTCGGGCTTACGGTCGCGAGCAGGCGACGATCGCCGGCGAATGGCGTACCCCCGTTTCCGACTCGCAGGTCGAGGAGCCCGGGCGCAGGCGCGGGTCTCGCCTGGGCCGCTGCCGGGCAGACGAGGACGAGCAGGACGAGTGCGGGCGAGAGGCGCACCTTTGTCAGCATTTTCCCTGCACCGAGCGGCTTACGCATTCCTTACAATCAGCACATCCGACACTCACCTGCGGCGAACATACTGAGCCCCGCATGAGACGGCTCATCGTGCTTGCGGCTCTGGCCGCCCTCATCATCGTGCCCACCGCGCTGGCCACGTTGCCCCAGGGCGGGCAGGACGATGGCACCCTCTCGGTTCGCCGCGGGCGCGGTCTCGTCGTTCTGAGGTTTCGCGGGGCTGTGATTGGGCGCATCGCTCACGGTAGCGTCAGGGTCACCGACCCGATCGTCGACGACGGGCAGGGTGCCGAGTTCTTCGGCTGCGACAACACTCATCGAGACGTGAGCGACACGACTTCGGTGTGCCGGGGCGACGACGTCCGCTTCCGCGCAATCGGCGGCCGCTACTCGGTCAAGGTGAGCGGCTCCGGAATTTTCCTCTCGGCCGTCGGCCGGGGCAAGGTAACCATGAACGGCATCGGCGACCCCGAGGCCGGGATCTTCAACGACGGCGGCTATTCGTTCAACGGCGACGACTACCAGTCGCTCCCGGACGATCCGACCACCTTCATTCTCTCCGCGCCGCCCGGAGGCTGAACTCCGCCTCTGGCATCCTGACGCCATGACACCGGCGCAGGCCCAGACGATCTTGGTGGTCGAGGACGAGAGCTCGATCGCGTCCTTCGTCGCGCTCTATCTGAAAAACGCGGGCTACGGAGTCCAGACGGTCGGCACCGGCTCCGAGGCGATCGAGACCGTCGAGAGCGGCCGGCCGGCCCTCGTGGTGCTCGATTTGATGCTTCCGGACATCGACGGGATCGAGGTCTGCCGGCGCATTCGCCAGCGCTCGGATGTCCCCGTGCTGATGCTGACCGCGCGCGACGAGGACATCGACAAGATCATCGGGCTCGAGGTCGGCGCTGACGACTACCTGACGAAGCCGTTCAACCCGCGGGAGCTCGTTGCCCGTGTGAAGTCGATCCTGCGACGCTCCGGGCCGAAGGTGCGCGACAAGCCCACCGCGCAGATCACGCATGGCGACTTGCACATCGATTCGGGCCGGCGCGAGGTGCGCGTCGGCGACCAGGAGATCCAGCTCGCGCCGAAGGAATTCGACCTGCTCTGGGAGCTGCTCGACCACCGCGGGCTCGTGCTGACGCGGGACCAGCTGCTCGAGCGCGTGTGGGGCTACACCTTCGCCGGTGACACACGCACTGTCGACGTCCACGTGCGGCAGCTGCGACGCAAGCTCGGGGAGGCTTCGCCGATCGTCACCGTGTGGGGCGTCGGCTACAAGGTCTCGCCGGCGCGCGACCCGGTCAACGCCTAGGGGAAAGCGTTGTTCCGCTCGCTCCGGTTCCGGCTTCCAGCGCTCTTCCTCGCCGGAATCCTTGTGGCGGGGCTTGTCTCCACGGCGATCGCGATCCGGCTCTTCCAGAGCTACGAGCGTGACCAGGCGCTGCGCTCTCTGCAGCGGGAGGCCGCCGGGCTGGCGGCTCTCTATCACGACCAGGCGCTCGACGTGAGCAGCTCTGGCAAGCGGCCGCCCAAATATGCGCCGGCAAAGCTCCAACAGGCGACGGGCGACCGAATCTTCTACGTCGGGCTGTCGATCTTCCCCGGCCAGCTGGAGGGGTTGCACCACCTTTCGCGCAAGGTTGTCGACTGGCAGGCGATCCAGCGTGGCCGGACGGTGACGTTCGAGTTCACGGGCCCGCACCAGACCCGTTTGCTTGCGGTTGCCCATCCGTTGTCGTTCGGCCAGCAGACCTTCGGGGCGTTCGTCGTCGCGAAGCCGACTTCCGAGCTGCGCGCGCGCTGGCTGACCCTGGTCTCGCGCCTCGCGATCGCCTTCGCGATCGCGTTCCTGATCGCCGCCGCGCTCGCCTGGTACCTCTCGCGCCGGATCACCCGGCCCGTCCTCGCACTCTCAAAAGCTGCGGACGAGGTCGCACAAGGCCGCTACGACGTCAAGATTCCACACGTCCGCGGGCGCGACGAGGTCGGCCACCTCGCCGAGCGTTTCGGCGACATGGCGACGCGGCTCGGGGAGGCAGAGGAGCTCGAGCGCAACTTCCTGATGACGGTCTCGCATGAGCTGCGGACCCCGTTGACAGCGATCCGCGGGCACGTCGAGGCCTTGCGCGAGGGGGTTGTACGGGACGAGAGAGCACGGGCGGAGTCGCTCGACGTGATCGCCGCCGAGTCCGAGCGGCTGGAGCGCCTCGTCGACGACGTGCTCGATCTCGCGAAGCTGGACTCGCACCGGTTCACCGTGCTGGAGGAAGAGGTCGACATGGAGCGTCTCGTCGAGCGCGCGTACGCGGCGTTCGGCGAGGAGGCACGCCGTCGTGGAATCGAGTACGAGCGCCAGGTCTCGTCCACGGCGCCGGTGATCGTCTCGGACGGCGACCGCGTGCTCCAGATCATCTCGAACCTGCTCTCGAACGCCTTCCGGTGGACGCCCGACGGCGGACGGGTCGCGCTGGCGCTCTCCCGCGAGGACGGCACCGTGCGGGTGGCAGTGGACGACACCGGCCCCGGGATTGACCCCGAGGAGCGCGACCGCATCTTCCGGCCGTTCTGGTCGCGAGATGGAGGCGGGACCGGGCTCGGCCTGGCGATCGCGAGCGAGCTCGCGCTCGCGCTCGGCGGCCGGATCGAGCTCGACAGCCAGCCCGGGCGCGGCAGCCGCTTCGAGCTCGTGCTGCCGGCGCCGACGAAGTAATCTCGGAACGAACGGGCCTAGCCGGACTCGGAGCGGTGCTGCCGCTCCTCAAGCCGGTAGACGACGGCGCCGCCCTTGGCTTCGACCGTGTGTTCCATCCGCTCGAGACGGTCGTCGACGCTCTTCCAGCCCGAGCTGACGAGGTCGACGAGCAGTGCGAGATCGTCGACGCGCGCGTGGCGCTCGGCGAGCAGGTCGCCTTCGAGCCGCTCGAGGCGGCGGATTGTCTGGTTCATCAGCCCCCGCACCTCGGCGAGGTGGCGCGCGACGGGAATCACTTGCTCGCGGAGGCCCTCCTGAACCGCACCCTCGACCTTGCCCGGGAGCGAGGACTCGAGCTCGGCCGCCGCCTCGGCCAGAGCCTCGACTTGAGTGCGGGCGCGCTCGAGCGCCGCGTCGGTCGCGGCGGCGTCGCGCCGGCCTTCGGCGGCTGCTCTGAGCCGCTCGTTTGCCCGCTCGATCGCGCTCTCGTCCATGTGTCGCAACGGTAGCGTTTGCGTCGGATGAAGCTCTCCGAGCTCGACTACCAACTGCCGCCGGAGTTGATCGCACAGCGGCCGGCGAAGCGCCGCGACGACTCGCGCCTGCTCGTCTACGAGCGCGCCACCGGCAAGACGCGGCACCGGCGGTTCGCGGAATTGCCCGAAGAGCTGTCCGAAGACACGCTCGTCGTCGTCAACGACACACGCGTTCTGCCGGCGCGGATTCCGATCGAAAAACCGCGCGGAGAGGTCTTGTTGCTGGAACGAACCGGCGAAGACGGGCTCTGGGAGGGGCTCGCGCGCCCCACGCGACGCCTCCGGGCCGGCCGTCGCTATGGATCCGTCCAGCTCCTCGAGCACCTCGGTGAAGGACGATGGCTGCTCCGGCTCGACGGCGAGCCGGCCGGCGAGACGCCGCTCCCGCCCTACATCACCGAGCCGCTCACCGATCCGGAGCGCTACCAGACGGTCTACGCGGAACACATGGGCTCGGCCGCGGCACCCACCGCCGGCCTCCACTTCACACCTGAGCTTCTGGCCCAGCTGGACGTCGAGCGCGTCACCCTCCACGTCGGTCTCGACACCTTTCGCCCGATCGCGTCCCACGACCTCGCCGGGCACGAGCTGCACAGCGAACGCTACGAGGTCGATGCCGCAGCGTGGGACCGCATTTGTGTTCCACGCCACGTGCTCGCTGTCGGCACCACTACCGTGCGCGTGCTCGAGTCCCTGAGCCGTGGTGCGCCGCTTTCGGGCCGCACCGATCTCTTCATTACGCCCGGCTTCGAGTTTCGCCGCGTCGACTCGTTGCTGACGAACTTCCACCTGCCGCGCTCGACGCTCCTCGCGCTCGTGATGGCCTTCGCCGGAGTCGAGGAGACGAGGCGCCTCTACCGGCTCGCGATCGCGGAGCGTTACCGCTTCTACTCCTTCGGCGACGCCATGCTCGTGCGATGAGCTTCGCAGTGACGGCAACCGATGGCGAAGCGCGCGTCGGTGTGCTGCGCACCGCGCACGGCGAGCTAAAGACGCCCGCTTTCATGCCGGTCGGAACGAAGGCGACGGTCAAAGGCGTCGACCCGGATGAGCTCCGGAGCCTCGGAACGGAGATTGTGCTGTGCAACACATACCACCTCAGCTTCCGCCCCGGCGCCGGATTGATCGGGGAGCTCGGCGGGTTGCACCGCTTCATGGGCTGGGACGGGCCGATCCTGACCGACTCGGGCGGGTTTCAGGTCTTCTCGCTACGCGACACGATCACCGCGCTCGACGACGAGGGCGTTGCCTTCCGCTCGGTCTACGACGGCGAGCCGGCGCGGTTCACGCCCGAGCTCGCGGCGGGACTGCAGCGGCAGCTCGGCGCGGATATCGCCATGTGCCTCGACGTGTGTCCTCCCGGCGACGCATCTCGACCCGAGCTCGAGCAGGCGGTCCGCCTGACGACCGAGTGGGCGCGGCGCCAGCATGGGGAGGAGCGCGCAGCCGGACAGCTCCTGTTTGGAATCGCCCAGGGCGGAACCGACCGCGAGCTGAGAACGCGTTCGCTGGAGGAGATCGCCGAGCTCGGCTTCGACGGCTACGCCCTCGGTGGGCTGAGCGTGGGGGAGGACCGCGAGGCGATGTTCGACACGGTCGGCTGGACCGCTCCGGCCCTGCCTGCCGACCGAGCCCGCTATTTCATGGGGATCGGAGACCCCGAGGGCATCCTCGAGGTGATCGAGCGCGGCGTCGACATGTTCGACTGCGTGCACCCGACCCGCCTGGGCCGCACCGGATCGGCGATCACGTGGTCGGGCAAGCTGAACCTCCGCAACGCACCCTTCGCGCGAGATGAGCGGCCCCTCGACGAAGATTGCGGCTGTCCCGCGTGCACGCGCTTCTCCCGCGCGTACATCCGTCACCTCGTCAACCAGCAGGAATTGCTGGGTCTGCGCCTGCTGAGCCTGCATAATCTGCGCTTCGTCCTCGATCTGACCGCGGGGGCGCGAGCGGCGATCGAGCGCGGGGAGCTGTCTTCGTACAAGGCAGCGGCGCTCGACCGGCTCGCGGCCGCCCCGGAGGAGGCTTCTTGGGTTTCCTGATTCCGCTCATCGTTCTGTTTGCGATCATGTGGTTGTTCCTGATCCGGCCGCAGCAGCGCCGCCGCCAGGCGCAGCTCAACCTTCTGAAGCAGCTCGAAGAGGGTGACGAGATCATCACCGTGGGCGGCGTGTACGGCACGGTACGCAGCGTCGCCGGCGACGAGCTCACGCTCGAGATCGCGCCGGGGACGAACGTCCGGCTCGACCGCAGAGCCGTCGCCGCGCTGGTCCCGGACGAGACCGAAGCAGAGCCCGCAGAGCTCGAAGCAGGGGACGATGGCAAAGCCGACGAAAGCTAAGCTGAGAGCGACTTTCGCGTGAGCAATCGCCGGCCTCACCTGATCCTGATCGGAATCATCCTCGCCGCGCTCGGCGGCGTTGCGCTGATTGGCATCCCCGGGTCGCCGATGCACAAGAAGACGACGCTCGGCCTCGACTTGCAGGGCGGCCTCGAGGTCGTTTTGAAGGCGAAACCACCCAAGCGCCACACGCTGACCTCGGGCGACCTCGACCGCTCGGTCACGATCATCCGCAACCGGATTGACAAGCTCGGCGTCTCCGAGCCCGACGTCCGGAAGCAGCCGCCCGACCAGATCGTGATCGAGCTGGCCGGCGTCCACGACACAAAGCGGGCGCTCGACATCATCGGCAAGACCGCCCAGCTCGAGCTGTACGACCTCGAGACGTCGTTGACCGGGCCCTCGGTGGGAGGCGGCACGACCGGCGTCGCGCCGCTTGCGGAGACTTCCCTCTACAGGCTCCTGTCCGGCGAACAGGCGGCCGCGAAGAAGGGCTCCCCGTCCGCGTACTACCTCTTCGACAAGAAGGCGAAGCGCCTGATCTTCGGCCCCTCGGACACGCGTTCCACGCTGCTGAAGGATGCCCGCGCCAGCCTGGCGGGCAGCCGCAAGCCGTTTCCGAAAACGACGAAGGTGCTCGCCGTCCCCGAGAACCAGGTCGTGATCACGTGTGGCCAGAAGGGCGACCGCTTCTGTCCCGGCGTGAACGCGGCGCCGCCCACGCGTCTCTACTACTACCTGTTCAAGCACACGACCAGTAAGAGCGGCGGGGGACCGTTCCCGCAAATGACGGGCACCGACCTGAACGGCGACGGCATTCGCGCGGACTTCGGCCCGAACAACGACCCGATCGTCCTCCTGAGCTTCACCGACAAGGGCGGCGGCAAGTTCACGCGGATCACGAAGGACGAATACGTTCGCGGGCAGCTGCAAAACGCGCCGCAGCACTTCGCGATCGTGCTCGACCGCGACATCAAGTCCTACCCGCAGATCGACTACACCGATCCGCAGCTCGCCGACGGGATCTCCGGCGGCGGCCAGATCACCGGAATCGGCTCGATCAACGAGGCAAATGACCTCGCACTCGTGCTCCAGACGGGCGCGCTGCCGGTCAGCTTCGTCCCGATCGAGCGCACCGACGTCTCGGCGACGCTCGGTAAGGACTCGCTGAACCAGGCGAAGACCGCTGCGCTGATCGGCCTCCTGCTGGTCGCGCTCTTCCTGCTCGTCCTCTACCGCTTCCTCGGTCTCGTCGCGGTGATCGGCCTCGGGATCTACGCGGCCTTCCTCTACGCGGCGATCCTGCTCTTCGGCGTGACACTGACGCTGCCGGGCTTCGCGGGCCTGATCCTGACGATCGGCGTCGCGGCCGACGCGAACGTCGTCGTCTTCGAACGGATCAAGGAAGAGGTGCGCGCCGGGAAGTCCGTGCGCGCCGCGATCGCAGCCGGGTACGCGAAGGGCTTCCACACGATCATCGACGCAAACGTCGTCACGGTGATCACGGCGATGGTGCTCTTTGCCGTCGCCACAGCGGGTGTGAAGGGCTTCGCCCTGATGCTGATGATCGGAACGCTGATCTCGCTCGTCACGGCCGTCGCCGCGACCCGCGCCATGCTCGGCCTGTTGGCCGGCTTCCGCTGGTTCGACAACCCGCGCTTCATGGGCGCGCACGGCGCGCAGGGCGCGAAGTGGCTCCAGATCGACTTCATGCGTAAGCGCCGGGTCTGGTTCGCGATCTCGGCCACGATCGTCGCGATCGGCGCCGGCGCGCTCGCCGTGAAGGGGCTGAACCTCGGAATCGACTTCAAGGGCGGGACTCAGGTCACCTTCTCGACGACGAAGCCGGTCTCGATTTCGGACGTGCGCTCGCAGATGGCGGCGATCCACCACGGCGATGCGGTTGTTCAGGGTCGCGGTAAGCAGTCCGGCAGCGAGTCGTACAAGTCCTTCCAGATCCGGACGAAGACTCTCGGGAAGAACGACACGAACAAGCTCTCCGGCGAGCTCACGAGCCGCTACGGACAGAACATCCCGCTCCAGATCAACGTCGTCTCGTCGAGCTTCGGGCGACAGATCGCGCGCTCGGCGATCACCGCGATCATCGTCTCGCTGCTGCTCGTGGTCCTCTACGTCGCGGTCCGCTTCGACTTCAAGTTCGCGGTGCCGGTGATCCTGGCGATGGTCCACGACGTCGTCATCTGCGTCGGCGTCTACGCGCTTACGGGCCGGGAGGTGACGAACGCGACCGTCGCGGCGGTGTTAACCGTGCTCGGGTACTCGATCTACGACACGATCATCATCTTCGACCGGATCCGGGAGAACATCCCGCTGATGCGGCGTTCGTCGGCGGCGACGATCACCAACGTCTCGCTCTGGGAGACGATCCGCCGCTCACTGGCGACGACGCTGATCACGCTGCTCCCGATCGGGTCGCTGCTCCTCTTCGGCGGGGCGACGCTGAAGGACTTCGCGTTCGCGCTGATGGTCGGAATCGTCTCGGGCGCGTACTCGTCGATCTTCATCGCCGCACCGCTGCTCACGATCTGGAAGGAGCGCGAGCCCGAGTTCGCGCGGCGCAAAGACACGCGCGCCCCGTCTCGCGCGGACGGCGACAAGGCGCTCGAGGATGCCGAGGAAGCGGCTGCGGAGGAGCCCACGCCGGAGCTCGCGCCGGTCGCAGCCGTCGAGCGGGCGATCTCCTCAGGCAAGCGCGATCGTAGGCGGCAACGCCGGCGAAGTAGGCCGCATGGCCGAGCGCGATAACTGGCGCGACCTGGCCGAGCGCCTGGCCCTCGCCGGGCTGGGGGCGGTCACCCTGACTGCCGAGCGGGCCGACACGCTGGCCGACGAGCTCTCCGAGCGCGGCGGGATTCGCCGCGACGAGGCGAGGGCGCTGATCGAGGATCTCCTCAGCCGCTGGCGCGGCGACGCGGCCCGTTTCGGCGAGCGCGCGGGGGCGGGCCTCTCGGGCGTCTTCCGCGAGGTCGGGCTCGTCACCCAGAGTGAGTACGAGGAGCTCGAGCTGCGGGTCGCTCAGCTGGAACATCGCCTCGGCCTGCTCGAGCGCGAGTCGGCCGAGCTCGCCGCGCGGCGTCCGTAGACGTGCTGTTCACGCGGCTCGGCGTCCCGAAGCTCTGGAACGAGGATCCGGACAGGTTCTGGTCGTTCGCCTGGCGGTCTATCACGCCGATCGTGCTGCGGCTTGCCCCCTCAGCCGCGTACGGGGTCGAGCGGGTCCCTCTCTCGGGAGGAGCGGTTCTCGCCGCGAACCACCTGTCCTGGATCGACCACCCGTTGATCGGATCCTTCTCGCCCCGCCCGATTCGCTTCCTGGCCAAAGCGGAGCTGATCGAGACTCCGTTCGCGGGAGACCTCGTCGACTGGACGGGGGCGGTCTTCGTCCGCCGGGGCGAATCCGACCGCGAGGCGCTCAGGCGCGCCCGCCAGCTCGCGCACGAGGGACAGCTGATCGGCGTTCATCTCGAGGGGACGCGTCAGCGCTTCGGCTATCCGGGCCCGATCAAGCCGGGCGGGTTGATGATCGCGATCCAGGAAGACGTCCCAGTGATCCCGTGCGGCGTCGAGACGTTCCGCTGGTCGCCGCGCAACCGCCGCCAGTGCGCAGTCGTCTGGGGAGAGCCGATCAGCCTCGAGGGCCTGCCGCGCGGAAAGCGCGGGTACGAGGAGGCCGGCGAGATCGTCGGGGCGGAGCTCGTACGCCTGTGGCGGCTGGCAGCAGAGGCGGTCGGCAACGGTTTCCCGGAGGAGCTTTCCGACGGCACGAAGCGCAGCGGCCATAACCGTCGCGAGCTGCTCGAGCACCTTTCGTCCTCGCAAGGCTCGAAGCGTATGGCGGGCGTGTCACACTGACACGATGGCGCGACCGGCGACGCGCAACTTCGGCCGGATCTCGGAGATCGCGCAGGTCGCGGTCAAGCACGGCTTCGGCTATTTCTTCAAGTCGCACAAGCTGACCGACCTGCTCCCGGGCTCGGGAGCGGACGGCGTTCCCGAGCTGACGAACGGCCGACGCTCCCAGCGCGGACAGCATCTGCGCGAGCTCCTGGACGAGCTCGGGCCGACCTTCGTCAAGTTCGGCCAGCTGCTCTCGACCCGCCCCGACGTCGTCCCGCCTGACATCCTGATCGAGCTGCGCGGCCTTCAGGACGACGTGCGCCCGTTCCCGTTCGCGGATGTCGAGCGCGTGATCCAGGAGGAGCTCGGGCTTCCGATCGACCGCCTCTACGTCGAGTTCGACGAGCTTCCGGTCGCAGCCGCCTCGATCGGCCAGGTTCACCGGGCGGTGCTTCCGAACGGGCGCGCCGTGGCCGTCAAGGTGCAGCGTCCGAACGCGCCGGGACAGATAGAGGCGGATCTTGCGCTCCTCTACCAGGCTTCCCGGATCGCGAAGGAGCGGGTTCGGGCGCTCGACTTCATCGATGCGCACGCTCTGGTCGACGAGTTCGCGCGCTCGATCAAGCAGGAGCTCGACTACCGCCTGGAAGGCCGCAACGCGGAGACCTTCCGGCACAACTTCGCCGGCCACGCTCACGTGCGCATTCCAAAGGTCTACTGGAGCTACAGCCGCTCGCGGGTGCTGACGCTGGAGCTGCTCGAGGGAGTTCAGCTCGCCGACGTCGACCTCGAGGCGTACACGCTCGACGAGCGGCGCCGGCTCGCGTACCTCCTGGCCGAGACGTGGATGACGATGATCTTCCGGCACGGGTTCTTCCACGGCGACCCGCATCCCGCGAACGTGTTCGTGCTCGGACCGGGGCAGATAGGGCTCGTCGACTTCGGCCAGGTCGGAAAGCTCACGGACGAGGACATGTCCAAGCTGACGCGGCTCTTCATCGACGCCGCGAACGAGCAGATCGAAGCGATTCCGCGCGGCCTGAGCGAGCTCGGCGTCAAGTATCCGAAGGAGCGCGAGGAGCAGTTCATCGCCGAGTTGCGCGAGCTGTACTACCGCTACTACGGCGCAAGCCTGTCGGAGATCGACCCCCTGCAGGTGATTCGGGAGGCCTTCCAGCTCATCTACTCGCTCAACCTGCGCCTGCCGACGCGATTCGTGCTCCTGGACAAGGCGATCGCGACGCTCGGCGCGGTCGGCGTCGACCTGTATCCGGACTTCAACGTCTTCGAGATCGCGAAGCCCTATGCGCGGAATCTCCTGGTCGAGCGCTACACGCCGCGACGCGTGCTCGCTCGCGCTCGCAAGGAGGGCCGCGAGCTCGCCCGCGTGGCCGCCTCGATGCCACACCAGGTACACGACTTTCTCGAGGAGGTCCGGGACGGCCAGATCGAAGTCGGGTTCGTCCACAAGGGCCTCGACGAGTTCATGCAAAAGCTGAACGTGGCGATCAACCGGCTCGTGATGGCGCTCGTCGTCACCGGCGGGCTGATCGGGTCGAGCCTGATCGGGATCTTCGCGAAGGGCGGGCCGCACGTGCTCGGATTGCACGTCGTCTCGGTGCTCGGCTTCGTCGCCTCGGGAACGCTCGGCCTCTGGCTGCTCTGGGGCGTCGTCCGCTCCGGACGCCTGTAGATCGTTCGTCGCAGACTCGCACGAAAGGACATCTACCGCCGCCGTTCGGGCGTTGCTAGCTTCGGCGCATGACCGCTGTCCTCCTTGCAGAGCCCGAGCCGACGACGCGGGACTTCCTCGCCCGGCACCTCGCCGACGACGGGTTCGACGTGGTGGATGCGGCCGCTTCCTCCGAAGCGCTCGAGCTCGCCGAGCGCGCGAAGCCGGCGCTCGTCGTCTCCTCCCTCGACCTCTGCCGCCGCCTTCGCGAGGGCGAGCCCGGGCGCTCGTGGGATCGAGACGTCCCGGTGATCGTCCTCGGCGAGCCGCAGGCCGACGCGGTCGATCGTGTGCGGGCCTTCGCGCGCGGGTGCGACGATTTCGTTCCGCGACCCTTCCACTACGACGAGCTCGTCGCGCGCATCCGCGCCGTGCTGCGGCGAACATCACCGTCCGCGGGCGATCTGATCGAGGCGGGGCTGATCCGCGTCGACCGCCCGACGCGCCGCGTGAGGGTGAGCGGCGTCTCGGTCGCGCTGCCCGCGAAGGAGTACGAGCTACTGCTCCAGCTCGCGAGCGATCCCTATCGGGTGTTCACGAAAGAGGAGCTTCTGCGCGACGTGTGGGGTTTTCGGTCGCTCGGCCGGACACGCACCCTCGACTCGCACGCCTCACGTCTGCGGCGGAAGCTCGTGCAGGCCGGCGCCGACCCCTGCGTCCTGAACGTCTGGGGCGTCGGCTACCGGTTGCTCGGCGACTAAGGTCCGACGAGGAACGTCAGCAGGGCCTGGAAGCCGCTGACGGTGGGCTGAGTCTTGGCGCGGGTGATGTTCAGCCCCTGCTGGCACGCGTTGTAGTCGTTCACGGCCGTCTGCGCTCCGAAGAGCGACGTTCCGAAGTGCGTGTCGATCGTCGTCCATGTTCCCTGGAGCGCATCGGCTGTCGCCGCGGTCGAGCACGCGCCGTAGACCGCGGCCAGAACGCCGATCGAGCGTGCCTCCTTCACCTGTTTCTGGAGTGCCTTCACCTGAACTTGCAAGGTGCGTGTCTGTCCCTGCAGCACGCGGATCTGCGCCTGCAGCTTCTTCTCGATGGGCGTCGCTGCCGTGGCCGGCGCCGCGAGAACGGCGGCGGCGAGCACAACGCCGGCGGTGGCTAGGAGGGCTTGGCGGAACGCCGCTCGTCCTCGGGCCGCGATGGTCGTTCCGAGGCAAGGACGCAGGGAGCGTCGATAGCAGTTAGCTATCGGCGCGACTGTGAAACCGGGGCGGAGCCGGTGGCGGCCAGCGTGGCCCGAGGGCACAGACTGCGTTGCGTCAAGTTCTCCTGATGCCCGCCTCATCTTCTTCGCCTCCCTGTCGAGGAACGACCCACTCCCGTCATATAAGAGCGGCGGTTCCGCTGTCAAGCAGCCGGGGCGGAACCCTCGAGGCGAAGCAGCGTGAGCTTGCGGTCGAGGCCGCCGCCGTAGCCCACGAGTGCGCCGGTGGAGCCGACGACGCGGTGGCACGGGACGACGATCGGGACTGGGTTGCGGTTCATCACGGCGCCGACGGCACGCGCTGCCCGGGGATGACCCGCGCGCGCGGCGAGCTCGCCGTAGCTCGTCAGCTCCCCGTAGGGAACCTGCACGAGCTCGGCGAGCACGCGACGGCCGAAGTCACGCGCGAGGCGAAGATCGACAGGAAGCTCGAAGCGGCGGCGCTTGCCGTCGAAGTACTCGTCGAGCTGGCGCCGGACGGCGTCGGTCTGTCGTTTCGAGGCCATGATCCGGGCGCCGTAGACGCGGGACAGGTGCTCGGTCTCGAGCTCCGGCTCGGGGTCGAACTCGATGAAGCAGAGACCGGCTTGCGAAACGGCGACGTAGAGCGGTCCGAGCGGCGAGTCGACGACGTCGTAGCCGACTTCGAGCAACCCTTCGTCGGCCGCGGCGTCGCGAAAGCGGAGATCGAGCTCGGCGGGAATGCTCATGCGACCCCCTCCTCTCTTCGTAGTCGGCGAATTCCCGACGAGGTCGCCTGGCGCGCGGCGAGCTCCGAGGAGCCGAGCGCCTCGGCGATGTCCCCGTAGGCCAAGTCGTAGCCGTAACGGAGCACGACGGCGGCCCGCTCGGTGGGCGGAAGCCGGTCGGCCAGGTGCTCGAGCTCCGCATAGGCGGGGCGGTCGTCGACGATGGGAAGGTCCGGCAGCTCGACCTGCGGCCGTTCGCGCCGCAATCCGTCCAGTGCCACGCGGGTCGCGATCGTCAGCGCCCAGGCTCGGAGGTGCCGGCCGTGCTCCAGCTTCGGATAGCCGCGCAAAGCGCGGAGAAACGTCTCCTGAAAGGCGTCCTCTGCCCGCTCACGTCCGAGCAGACGAATCAGATGCCCGAACACGGTCTCGCGCTGCTCGGTGTAGAAGCGCTCGAACGGCGGGATGCGCACGACCTCCATCTTCACAGCTAAACGCCGGCCGCCGCGGATTTGTGAGACGTGGTGAGAAGGGGTTGCGAAGTGGAGTATTGTGGTTTAATGTGGACCGAAGTGGAGCATGTTAGTCGGCGAATTCGACCATACGATCGATGAGAAGAATCGTCTCACCCTCCCGGCGAAGTTCCGCCAGGCGTTTGCCGGCGGGCTCGTCGTCACGCGCGGGATGGACGGCTGCCTCTACGTCTTTCCACGCGAGGAGTGGGAGGCCTCCGTCGAGGCACGTCTCGCGGAGCTCGATCCGCTCAGCAAGGAGGGGCGCCTGATGCAGCGGTACTTCTACTCGGGCGCAGCCGAGGCCGATCCCGACAAGCAGGGGCGAGTGATGGTGCCGACGGCGCTGTCGGAGCACGCCGGTCTCGGGAGAGACGTCGTGATCGCCGGTGTCCGCGACCACCTAGAGATCTGGGACCGCGCCAAGTGGCGCGAGCACGTGAGGGAGATCGAAGGGAGTGCTGAGCATGTTGCCGAGCGTCTTGCAACCAAGCGCGACTGACCACGTACCGGTTCTCGCCGACGAGGTGCGGCGGCTGCTTGCCGTGCAGCCGGGAGAGACGGTCATCGATGCGACTTTCGGGGCGGGGGGCCATGCGGCGTTGCTAGCCGCCGACTTGCGGGGCAGCGGTCGGTTCATTGCGATCGATCGCGATCCGTCCGTGAAGCCCTATTTCGAGCGCTTCCGGCGGCGGAGCGGGGTTCAAGGGCGACTTCTGCGTGGAGATTTCTCCGTGGTCGTCGAGCAGCTTGCGTCGAACGACGTCCGCGCGGATGCGATCCTCTTCGACCTCGGCGTCTCGAGCATGCAACTCGACCGCCCCGAGCGCGGGTTCTCCTACGCCACCGACGCGCCGCTCGACATGCGTATGGATCCGTCCGCAGAGGTCTCGGCCCGCGAGCTTGTCAACGAGCTCTCCGAGCGCGATTTGGCCGGCATCTTCAAGCGCTACGGCGAGGAGCGCTTCGCGCGCCAGATCGCCCGCGCGATCGCGAGGCGCCGGCGCAAGGCGCCGTACGAGCGCACCGCCGATCTCGTGGACACGATCAAGAGCGCGATCCCGACCCCGGCGCGGTTCGGCGAGGGTCACCCGGCAAGGCGCGTCTTCCAAGCGCTGCGAATCGCCGTGAACGACGAGCTCGGCTCGCTCGAGGCGACGCTTCCGGCCGCGCTGGAGCTGCTCCGGCCGGGCGGGCGGATGGCAGTGATCAGCTTCCACTCGCTCGAAGACCGGATCGTGAAGAAGTTCATGCGCTCGGAGGAGCACGGTTGCACGTGCCCGCCCGACTTTCCGATCTGTGTGTGCGGCCGCGAGCCGTCGCTGCGCGCCCTGAAGCGAAAGGCAATTCGGCCTTCGGCGCGCGAGACAGCCGCGAATCCGCGCGCAGCCTCGGCTCGGCTCCGGGCGGCAGTGAAGACCTGATGGCCTCCTACGCAGAAGGGGCTCGCGTTGCGCCCGCGCGTCCCCAGCGCGCGAGACCGCGGCCCCAGGCACGGCCCAAACCCGTCGCCCGTCCGCGAGCGCGGAAACGCGGCATCGCCGGGGGCGCGGTGTGGATCGGCCTCGTTGCGGTTTCGCTTGCCGGAGTCGTCGCGCTCAACCTCGCGGTGCTGCGGCTGAACGTCCGGCTCGACAACGTCGCCCAGGAACGCTCGAAGCTCCGGGCGGCAAACGAAGCGCTCGCCTTACAGCTTTCGAGCGCCGAGGCCTCGCCGCGGATCCAAGGTCTCGCGCGCCGGCAGCTCGGGCTCGTTCCGGCCGATCCGGCCGCGACGACCTATATCGACCTCGGCCGCCTCGCTCGGTGAGCCAGAAGGTCGCGAATCGCCGCATTCGCCTGCTGCTAGCCCTGTTCGTGGTCGCCTTCGGCGCGACGTTCCTTCGTGCGGCCTGGCTCCAGGGCGTGAAGGCGCAGACGCTCGGCACCATGGCGGCGAGCCAGCACCGCGAGACGGTGACGCTGCCGGCGCGGCGGGGCACGATCTTCGATCGGACGGGCGTGCAGCTGGCCCTGGGCGAGCAGGCGACCACGGTCTTCGCCGATCCGCTGCAGATTCACAATCCCCGGGTCGTGGCGGTCGCGGCTGCGCGTGATCTGGGCCTCGATCCGCAGCAGCTCTACCCGCTCGTCGCCGATCGCTCGCACGGATTCGTCTACGTCCAGCGAAAAGCGGACCCGGCCGGGGCTGCGAAGCTGGCCAAGCGCGGGCTTGCCGGACTCGGCTTCTATCCCGAGGAGCGGCGGCTCTATCCGCAGCACACGATCGCGTCGCAGGTGCTCGGGTACGCCGGCGTCGACGATCGCGGGCTGTCCGGCCTCGAGCTCGGTCTCGACCGGCCCCTGGCCGGGCGGGCTGGCAGCGAGACGATCGTCAAGGACCCGCTGGGCCACGCGATCGACACCATCAGCTCGAGCGCGGCTCGCGACGGGCAGGACGTCTACCTGACGCTTGATCACACGATCCAGTCGAATGCGGAGACGGTGCTTCGGGCGACGGTCGCCCGCTGGCACGCGAAGAGCGCGTCGGCGATCGTGCTCGATCCGAAGACGGGAGCCATCCTCGCAATGGCGGGCGCCCCCGGCTTCGACGCGAACTACTACCCGCGCGTGCCACGAGCGCTGCAGCGGAACCGCGCTGTCACGGACACCTACGAGCCGGGCTCGACCTTCAAGCTCGTGACTGTTGCGGCAGCTCTCTCGGAGGGGCTCGTCACGCCGAGCACGGCGTTCACGCTTCCCTACTCCATCCACGTTGCCGACCGGATCATCCACGACGCCGAGCCGCGAGGGACGGAGACGATGACGGTCGCGAAAATCCTGTCGAAGTCGTCGAACGTGGGAGCGATCACGCTCGCGGGCCTGCTTCGGAAGCAGCGGCTCTCCTCCTGGATCTCCCGGTTCGGGTTCGGGAAGAAGACACGCATCGACTTCCCGGGCGAGAGCGCGGGAATCGTGCTTCCGCCGGACCGCTGGTCGGGCTCGACGATCGGGAATGTCCCGATCGGTCAGGGCATTGCAGTGACGCCGGTGCAGATGGCCTCCGCGTATGCGGCGATCGCGAACGCCGGCGTCTGGATGCGCCCGCACCTCGTGGCGCGGATCGGCAACGAGCGTTCGGCGGCCGTGCGGCGACGGATCGTCTCGACACGCATTGCCGGCGAGCTCGTGTCGATGCTTCGGAACGTCGTCCTGGAAGGAACCGGGACGCTCGCCGCGATTCCCGGGTACCACGTGGCCGGGAAGACCGGGACGGCGTCGAAGCCGGATGCCCACGGAGGGTACTCGGACTCGCGCTACGTCGCGTCGTTCGTGGGCTTCGTTCCCGCGACCGCCCCGCGCGTGGTGGTGCTCGTGACTGTCGACGAACCGAAGGGCGCGATCTGGGGCGGTGTGGTCGCAGCGCCCGCGTTTCAGCAGATCGCCCGGTTCGACCTGCAGTATCTCGAGGCGCCGCCGGACGCGCTGAGCCCGACGGCCGCCGCCTCGACGCACCCCTGACTAAGGCACAGCCAACCTCCTCCCCGCGTCGATCCTACTCGCGAAGGTGTGCCGTGTCTGTGCTCGAGTTGCGACAAAACTGCCGCATCTGGGCAGATTTCGCGCCCGGTGAGTGCCCGGGAGCGGCAGGTCCCCTTGGTAGACTCGCCGCGCGATGGACCTGGAGCGCGTAATCACGGCGCTCGCTCCGACGGACGTCGTGGGTGGCGCTCCTGTCACCGTGGCCGGTCTTGCCTACGATGCCCGAGCGGTCGGGCCCGGGACCCTCTTCTTCTGCGTGCGCGGCACACGCGCGGACGGCCATGAGTTCGCGCCGGAAGCCGTCGCCGGGGGGGCGGTCGCCCTCGTCGTCGAACGACCGCTGGACGTGACGGTTCCGCAGCTCGTCGTCCCCGATTCCCGGAGGGCGATGGCTCTGGCCGCGGACGAGTTCTACGGGCAGCCGACCGCTGAGCTGGAGGTCGCCGGCGTAACCGGGACGAACGGGAAGACGACCACGGCGTACCTGCTCTATTCGATCCTCGGCGCAGCCGGCCGCCGCCCGGGCCTGATCGGGACGATCGAAAGCCGCGTCGGCGGCGAGCGCCAGGCGGCGGTCCGCACGACGCCCGAGGCGATCGACCTTCAGCGCACCTTTCGCGAGATGCTCGATGCCGGCGATCGGAGCGCCGCCATCGAGGCCACCTCCCACGGCTCCGAGCTCGGTCGGCTCGACCGCGTCCGCTTCGCCGCGCTCGTCTTCACGAACCTGACCCAGGACCACCTCGACTTCCACGGGACGCTCGAGCGCTACTTCGACGCGAAGCGGCGTCTCTTCGCGACCGAGGATCCCCCGCCCGCGGCCGTCAACGTGGGTGACGCGCACGGCCGCCGCCTGGCCGCGGAGCTTCGCGCGGCCGGTCATCCGAGCCTTCTGACCTTCGGCTTTCACGAGGATGCGCAGATCCAGCCCGAGCGGCTCGAGCTGACGGCGAGCGGAGCGCGCTTCCAGGCCGGCGGGATCGATGTCGAGACGCGCCTGCGCGGCCGCTTCAACGTCGAGAACGTGCTCGGCGCGCTCGCGGCGGGCAAGCTGCTCGGAATCCCGGAGGAGAAGATCGCCCAGGGCATCGACGAGCTCCGCGGTGTGCCGGGCCGGTTCGAAGCGGTCGACGAGGGCCAGCCCTTCACCGTCCTCGTCGACTACGCACACACCCCCGATTCGCTCGAGAACGTGCTTCGAACCGCTCGCGACCTCGTTCAGAACCGCCTCGTGTGCGTGTTCGGGTGCGGCGGCGACCGCGACCGGGCGAAGCGTCCGGTCATGGGCCGGATCGTACGAGAGCTTGCCGACGTCGCGATCGTGACCTCCGACAACCCGCGCAGCGAGGAGCCGGAGGCGATCATCGGCGAGATCCTCGAAGGCGCCGGTTCCGACGTCGAAGTCGAGCCGGACCGGCGTCAGGCGATCGCGCGGGCGATCGAGCTGGCGCGGGCAGGCGACGCGGTCGTGATCGCGGGCAAAGGGCACGAGCAGGGCCAGGAGTTCCGCGACCGCACCTTGCCCTTCGACGATCGCGAGGTCGCACGGGAAGCGCTGCGGCGACTCGGGGCCGCGGCGTGATCCCACTCGAGCTGGCGGAGATCGAAGCGATTTTCGGGGGCCGGGTCGAGTCAGCGCCCTGGGCAGAGCAGATCACCGGTGTGGAGATCGATTCGCGCCGGGTCTCCGAAGGCAACCTGTTCGTGGCCATCGGAAGCGGCGTCGATTTCGTAAAGCACGCATTCGCGCGTGGGGCCGGAGCGGTCGCCGTGCCGGAGGACGCGTTCGCGGCGATGGGCGCGCTGGGCCGAACGGTGCGGCAGCGCTCCAACGCGCGGGTTGTCGGGATCACCGGCTCGACCGGCAAGACCTCGACGAAGGACATCCTCGCAGCGCTCTGCGCTCCCTCCGCGCGCGCCGTCGCGGCCGAGGCGAGCTTCAACAACGAGATCGGCGTTCCCTTGACGCTTTGCCGGCTCGAGCCCGACACCGAGGTCTGCATCCTCGAGCTCGCGATGCGCGGATTCGGCCAGATCGCGCACCTGTGCGAGATCGCCCGGCCCGAGATCGGAGTCGTGACGAACGTCGGACCGGCTCACCTCGAGCTCGTCGACTCGGTCGAGGGCGTCATTCGCGCCAAGAGCGAGCTGATCGCGGCGCTGCCCGGCGGGGGGACGGCAATCCTCCCGGCGGAGTTTCCGGTCGACCGGGACGACATTCACGTCGTCCGCCTCACCGCGCCCGGCGGCACGATCGAGGACGGATGGGCGGTCGTCGACGGCGTGAAGTTCAACTTCACGGCCAGGCACCAGGCTGGGAACGCCGCCGCCGCGCTCGCCGCGCTCGACGCGCTCGGCCTGCCTCGGCCTGATTCGGTCGAGGTCGATTTCTCTCGCTGGCGCGGCGAGGAACGCGCGCTACCGGGGGGCGGGCTCCTGATCAACGACGCCTACAACGCGAACCCGATTTCGATGCGCGCCGCGCTCGAGCACCTCGTGGATCGCGCCGCGGGACGTCCCACGGTCGCGGTGCTCGGCGACATGGCCGAGCTCGGTCCGACCGGCCCGGAGTACCACGCCGAGATCGGACGCCTTGCCGGCGAGCTCGGGATCGACCGCGTGATCGCCGTCGGAGAGCTGGCCGAAGGCTACGGAGGTGTCGCACACACCCGCTCGGCGGAAGAAGCGGCTCGCATCATCGGCGAGCTCGTCCGGCCCGGAGACTGCGTCCTGGTCAAAGGCTCGAGGGCGGTCGGGCTCGAGCTGGTCGCGGAAGCCCTGACGACGGTGAGTGCGTAGGTGGTCAGAGTTCTCGTCGCAGGCCTTGTCGCGATGCTGATCTCGATCGTTCTAGGGCCGAAGTTCATCGAGTTCCTTCGCCGCAACGAGTTCGGCCAGCACATCCGGGAGGAAGGGCCCGCCGGTCACGTCGCCAAGCAGGGGACGCCGGTGATGGGCGGTCTGCTGATGATCGTCACCGCATCTGTCGCCTTCCTCGCCTTCAGCAAGTACAAGGTGCCGGCGCTAACGGTGCTCTTCGTGACGATCGCCTGCGGCGCGATCGGCTTCGCCGACGACTTCATCAAGCTGACCCACCGGCGCTCGCTCGGGCTCTCGGGCCGCTGGAAGCTCGTGCTGCTCGCCCTCGTCGCGATCGGCGTCGGCATCGCCGCTCGCCACCAGCACCTGCCGACCACCGTCTACATCCCGGTCGTAGACTGGAATCTCGAGCTCTCCTACGCCTGGTACGGCCTCGTCTTCCTCGTGATCGCAGGCGCCGCGAACGGCGTCAACCTGACCGACGGCCTCGACGGCCTCGCGGCCGGGACGGGGATCATCGCGCTCTTCACGTTTGCGGCGATCAACGTGACTGCGTGGATCCGGTCCGGCCCTCCCGGGCACCGCGTCGACACGAAGCTCGACCTCGCGATCATAGGCGCCGCGCTGATCGGGGCTGCGATCGGGTTTCTCTGGTACAACGCGTTCCCGGCCGACGTCTTCATGGGCGACACGGGCGCGATGGCCCTGGGCGGCGCGCTCGCCGGCTTCGCGATCATGACCAAGACGATCTTCCTGCTGCTCCTGATCGGCGGCATCTTCGCGCTCGAGGCGCTATCGGTGATCATCCAGGTCTTCTGCTTCAAGTACATGGGCGGCCGGCGGCCCTTCCTGATGACTCCGATCCATCACCACTTCGAGATGAAAGCCTGGTCGGAGACGAAGATCATGGTGCGTTTCTGGATCCTGACCGGGATCCTCTGCGCTGCCGCGTTCGCGCTCTACTACCGCTACTTCCCCGGGTTCACCTGACCGACCTGCCCGATCGCGTGCTCGTGCTGGGGCTCGCCCGCTCCGGGCGGGCGGCTGCGCTCGCACTGGCTCGGCGGGCGGTCGAGGTGATCGGCGTCGATCGCGCCGAGGTGGACACCGAGGGATTCGCGGACGCGGGCATCGAGGTGCGAAGCGGCGAGGACAACCGTGCTGTCCTGGACGAGGTTCAGCTCGTCGTCAAGAGCCCGGGAGTGCCGGAGGACTCGGAGCTCGTCGAGGCCGCCCGCGAGCGCAATATGCCCGTCTGGAGCGAGATCGAGCTCGGCTCGCGCCTGCTGCCGAACCCCATCCTGGGCGTGACCGGCACGAACGGGAAGACGACGACGTCCGAGCTCCTCGGTGCGATCTTCGAGGCCGCCGGCAAGGAGGTCGCGGTCGCGGGCAACGTCGGCCGGGCGCTCTGCGAGCTCGACGGCCAGCTCGCCCCGGAGGCCTGGATCGTCTGCGAGCTCTCGAGTTTCCAGCTCGAGGGGATCGACGAGTTCCGCCCGCGGATCGCAGTGCTGCTCAACCTCGAGCCGGATCACCTCGACCGGCACGGGACGTTCGAGGCGTATCGCGACGCGAAGCTCCGTGCCTTCGAGAACCAGAACGGGGACGACACAGCAATTGTCCCGCGTGGGTTCGGCGCTGTCCCGGGCGCTGCGAATCAGGTCGAGTTCGCAGCGGACGATCCGCTCCCGGCCGAGCCGCTCCTTCGCGGTGACCACAATCGCGAGAACGCCGCCGCCGCGACCGCAGCGGCCCGGGCGGCGGGGATCTCCGAAGACGCGATCGCCGAGGCGCTCCGAACCTTTCCCGGCGTCAGCCACCGGCTCGAGGTGGTCGGAGAGATTCGCGGCGTGCGCTACGTCAACGACTCCAAGGCGACAAACGTCGCCGCGGCGCTGCGGGCGCTGGCTGCGTACAAGGACGAGCCGGTCCACCTGATTCTCGGCGGGTCGCAGAAGGGCGAGGACTTCAAGCCGCTCGCCGATGCGATCGGCCACAACGTCAAGGCTGTCTACGTGATCGGAGAGACGGCCGACGAGCTCGTCGAGCTGATTCCCCACGCCGTTTGGGCCGCAGATCTCACGAGCGCCTTCGACCTGATCGCAGCGCAGCCGGGGGACGTCGTCCTGCTCTCGCCCGCCTGCGCGAGCTACGACCAGTTTCGGGACTTCGAACACCGTGGCGAGGAGTTCCGGTTGCTGGTGCAGAACTTGGCTGGGTGAAGTTCCTCGGGTTCCTGGGACGTCGCCGGCGGCGCGGTCCAGCACGGGCACAGTGCGGGTAGCACGGGTCCGTCAGGCATCGCGGCGCCAGCGGCGTCAGCCGGCTGCGGGGCCGGACTCCGCCCGGCGGGAGCGGTCGCCGGCCAGGGGCGCGAGGCCTGGTCAGCTCGAGGCTCGTCTGGTCTCGCTCGTAACGCTCGCGCTCCTCGCGTTCGGTCTCGTGATGGTCTACAGCGCGACCTCCGCGCCGGCGGCGCTTCGCAACGGCGATCCGAACTTCTTCCTCAAGCGCCAGGCGATGTACGCGTTCTTCGGTCTCGTGCTCATGGTTCTCGCGGCGCGGTTCGACTTCCGCCGGCTTCGTCTGCTCGCGCCCGGGCTCGTGGTGGCGAGCGTCGGCCTCCTTCTGGCCGTGCTCGTGCTTGGTCAGGCGGTGAACGGCGCGCGCCGTTGGATCGCCTTTGGACCCACCGTCTTTCAGCCTTCTGAGCTCGCCAAGCTCGCACTCGCCGTCTGGGCCGCGAGCTACCTCGCGCGGCGAAAGCCTCCGCATACGCTCAAGGAGCTCTGGCGTCCCGTCGGTCTCCTGACCGGCGTCTTCTGCGTGCTACTGCTCGCCGAGCCCGATCTCGGCACGGCGATCGTGCTCGTCCTGATGCTGGCCGGAATGTTGCTCGTGGCCGGCACTCCGGTCCGCGTTCTCGGCGGCGGGCTCTCGCTCGCTGCGGTCGTCGGCCTGCTTGCGATCTGGTTCGAGCCTTACCGCCGCGCCCGAATCTTCAGCTTCCTCAACCCATGGCACGACGCGCAGGGCGCCGGCTTCCAGACCGTTCAGGCGATCCTCGGGCTCGCGTCGGGCGGGATCTTCGGCGTTGGGCTCGGGAAGAGTGTCGGGAAGCTCGGCTTCTTGCCCGAGGCACACACCGACATGATCTTCGCGATCATCGGCGAGGAGCTCGGCCTCGTCGGCGCAGCCGGCGTGATCGCGGCGTATGCCGTGTTCGCGTATGCCGGGCTGCGGATCGCGCTTCGTTGTCGCGACCCGTTCGGGAAGCGCCTCGCAGCCGGCCTGACGGTGCTCGTGTGCGGGCAGGCGGCGATCAATCTCGCCGCCGTGATGGGCCTTGCGCCGTTGACCGGGATCCCGCTTCCTTTCGTCTCCTACGGCGGCTCGAGTCTCGTCGTCGCGCTCGCGTCGGTGGGCATCCTCCTTAACATCGCTGGGAATGGCGCAGCAGCAAAAGCCGAAGTGTCTGATCGCGGCCGGGGGGACGGCAGGGCACGTTCTCCCGGCGCTGGCCGTCGCGGAAGCACTGCAGGCGCGCGGAGTGGACGTGACGTTCGCCGGGTCGCCGGATCGCGGCGAAGCCCGACTCGTCGCTGACGCAGGATTCGAATTCGACCCGTTCCGGATTGGAGGGCTGCCGCGGCGACCCGGGCTCGCGCTCGCTCAGGGGCTCCTGATCGCGGCGCGGGCCGTGCCCGCCTGCGGCCGGATCCTGCGGGCGCGAAGACCTGACGTCGTCTTCGGCGGCGGAGGCTATGTCGCGGGCCCGATGGTCATGGCGGCCTCCGGCCGGCGGATTCCCGCCGCGCTGATGGAGGTCGACGCCCACCTCGGACTGGCGAACCGGTTGGCGGCGCCGTTCGCGCGGCGAGTCTTCCTCGCGTTTCCGATCGAAGGGCACAGCGGCAAGAAGTACCGCGTGACGGGACGGGCGATCCCTGCACGCTCCCGAGCCGTGCCGCGAGCGGAGGCACGGAAGCTCTTCGAGTTGCCCGCCTCGGGGCCCGTGCTCGTCGTGTTGGGTGGAAGCCAGGGCGCCCGGTCGCTGAACGAGCTTGCCGTCGAGGCCTTCGGCGAGGTGGGCCCGGCCGTGCTCCATCTCAGCGGCGAGCGAGACTACGAGTCACTGCGGGCGCGCGTTCACCGCGACGACTACCGGTTGCTCCCCTTCACCGACGACTTCGGCGCGGCGCTCGCGGCTGCGGATCTCGCGCTGTCTCGCTCCGGCGGCGTCGTCTGGGAGCTCGCGGCTGCGGGCAGAGCGGCGGTCCTCGTTCCGTATCCGCACGCGACAGCTGATCACCAGACCAAGAACGCCCGCTACTTCGAAGCCGCCGGCGGAGCCGTCGTCGTGCCGGAGCCGGAGCTGGAACGCGTGCCGGGGCTCGTCCGCGAGCTGCTGGAGGACGCTCCGAGGCTGGAGCGGATGCGAGAGGCAATGCTTCGCGCTGCGCGCCCCGATGCGGCCGACGAGATTGCCGAGGAGCTGATCGCGCTTGCGCGAGTTTGAGGGGCGCAGGCTCTGGTTCGTCGGAATCGGCGGTGCAGGCATGAGCGCGCTTGCGCTGGTGGCGAAGGCGTGGGGAGCCGAGGTCGGCGGATCCGACCGCGCACGCTCGTCCTATGTCGACCTGCTCGAAGCCGCGGGCATCGACGTGGCGATCGGCCACAGCGCCGATCAGGTGCCCGACGGCGCCGAGCTCGTCGTCTCGAGCGCGATCGCCCCGGACAACCCCGAACTTGTTCACGCGCACGCGCGCGACTACAAGACGAAGACGCGCGGCGACGTGCTGGCCGAGCTCGTGTCCGCGCGGCCTTCGATCGTCGTTGCCGGCGCGCACGGCAAGACGACGACCACGGCGATGATCGCGTTCTGCCTCGACCGGCTCGGCAACGATCCGACGTTTCTGATCGGCGGCGAGGTTCCCCAACTCGGCGGCAACGCTCGGGCCGGTGGCGGGTGGCTGGTCGCAGAAGGCGACGAGTCCGACCGGTCGCTCGAGCTGCTGCGGCCTCGCATCGCAGTCCTCACGAACGTCGATCTCGACCATCACTCGACCTTCGGCTCGCGCGCCGAGGTCGAGGGGCTGTTTGAGCGCTGGCTCGCGCAGGTGTTACAAGTCGTGCGGGGAGCCGATCTCGATCCCGTCGCGGGCGAGCTCGCCGTTCCTGGCGAGCACAACCGCAGGAACGCGGCAGCGGCGGTGGCGGCACTGGCGCTCGCCGGGTTCGAGCCTGATCAGACCGCGCCGCTCCTCGCCGAGTTCACCGGAGTGGAACGCCGTTTCCAACCCGTGGCCGAGGCGGGCAGCGTCGCGGTGTACGACGAGTACGCGCACCATCCAACAGAAGTCGCCGCGGCGCTCGCGGGCGCACGAGAAGCGCGGCCCGACGCAAGGCTGCTCGTGATCTTCCAGCCCCACCTTTTCTCGAGGACGCGCCACCTCGCGCAGGAGTTTGCGGACGCGCTTGCGACCGCCGACGTCGTGGCGGTCACAGACGTGTACCCGGCTCGAGAGGAGCCCGTCGAAGGCGTGACCGGCAAGCTGGTCGTCGACGCGCTCTCCGATCGCCGCCCGGGAATGGCGCTGGCTTGGACGCCTGCGCTGGAAGATGCGGTCGCATTTCTGAGGAGCCGCGCGCGGCCTGGAGATCTCGCGCTCACAATCGGCGCGGGTGACGTGAACCAGGCCGGACCCCTGCTCGTCGAGGCGCTCGGGTGACGATCGAAGAAGGAGTCGCGCTTTCGCGCTTCACCACGATCGGCGTCGGGGGGCCGGCGCGGGCTTTCGCCCGTCCGCAGACGTTCGACGAGCTCCAGCAGGCACTGGCTTGGGCAGTCGAGCGCGACGTGCCCGTCGCCGCGATCGGGCTCGGGTCGAACCTCCTCGCCTCGGACGAGGGCGTGGACGCGCTCGTGCTCCGGCTCGAAGGCGAGCTCGCGGCGGCCGAGGTCGAGGGCGAGCTCCTGGTTGCAGGAGGAGGAGCGGCGAATGCGGTCTGCCTGCACCGCGCGCGCGCGGCAGGGCTCGGAGGGTTTGAGTTCGCCTGCGCGATCCCCGGAACAGCCGGTGGCGGCGTCTGGATGAATGCGGGCGCCTACGGCGGCGATTGGGCGGGCATCCTTGAACGCGCCCTGGTGGTCGATGCCGAGGGCTCTCACTGGCTGAGCCCGTCGGAGCTCGGCCTGACGTACCGCCAGTCGGGTCTCCGGCACGGTCAGGTGGTCGCGCGTGCCGAGTTCCGGCTGATGCCAAGACCGGTCGAGGAGATCAAGGCGACCGTCGCCGAGATGCAGGCGAAGCGGAAGGCCGCGCAGCCGACGAACAAGCGCACGTTCGGAAGCGTTTTCAAGAATCCGGATTACGAGCTGAGCGCGGGGCGGATGCTGGAAGCGTGCGGGCTGAAAGGTCACCGAATCGGGGGCGCGCAGATCTCCCCGCGGCACGCGAACTTCATCGAGAACGCGGACGGTGCGAGAGCCGCCGACGCGCTCGCGCTGATGCGAGAGGCCCGGCGCCGCGCGCTCGAGCAGTTCGAGGTGGTGTTGGAGCACGAGGTCGAGTTCCTCGGCGGCCTCGAGCTCCCGCCGGCCGGCGAGTAGGAGCAAGCCCCGCGGCGCCGAAACCGACTCCGTGACGGGGGAGACGAAACCGGGCGCTAACGGTCGTGCCGCCGTGGCGGCTCTTCCGTGTGGCGCCACTGGCTTTTTGCGCTACCTGCCGTCCGGCCGCTCGCTCCTGATCGCCTTCGCCACGGTCGTGACTGCGGTCGGCTCGTATGCGCTCGCGAGAGAGACAGCGATGTTCGCCGTGCGCAAGGTCGACGTCATCGGAGCGCCCCCGGGTGTTGCCGCTCACGTGCGGGCGGCTCTGAAGGTCCTCGACGGAACGAGCCTCCTTGCGCTCGACGGCGGGGCGCTCGAGCACCGTCTGACTGCCCTTCCGGATGTGGCGAGCGCGTCCTACGATCGAGATTTCCCCCATACCTTGCGTGTCTTCGTGCAGCCGGAGCGCCCGGTCGGCGTGCTCCGGCGAGGGGCGAAGGCGTGGCTCGTCTCGGCGCGAGCCCGCGTGATCCGGAAGGTCTCACCACACGGCCTGCCCGCGCTCGCCCGCGTGTGGTTGCCATCGGGGACTCAGGTCGAAGTGGGTCAGACTCTGGTCGGCGCGACGACCGCTCGCGCCGTCGAGGCTCTGGCAACGCTACGAGCGGCTGGCGCGCGGCTCACGATTCGGAACGTGCGCTCGACCGACCGGGAGCTCACGCTGCTGCTTGGCTCCGGTCTCGAAGTTCGACTCGGGAACGGCCGGGCGCTTGCGCTCAAGCTGGCGATCGCCCGCCGGATCGCCTCCCAGCTCACCGGACCCGGCTACCTGGACGTGAGCGTGCCCGAGCGTCCGGTCGCAGGCCCCAACTCTCAACCCGGAGGTTGAGCTTTAGGGTTCGAGCGCGCAGAGTCGGATTGACAGGGGTGGCGCCGGGGCGTAGCCTGCACGGCCGATATGGCCCGCAAGGCCGCACGCTCCAGTAAAGCTTCAGGTCGAGACTCCTTGAGTGTAAGAGATCAATCCGGGAATTACCTCGCCGTGATCAAGGTCGTCGGTGTCGGCGGCGGCGGCACGAATGCCGTCAACCGCATGGTCGACGCACGCCTGACCGGCGTCGAGTTCATCGCCGTGAACACGGACGCGCAGGCGCTCCTCATGTGTGACGCCGACGTGAAGATTCACATCGGCTCGAAGGAGACACGCGGCCTCGGCGCGGGAGCCGATCCGGCCGTCGGCCTCGCCGCCGCGCAGGAGAGCCGCGACGAGCTGAAGGAATCTCTGAAGGGCGCCGACATGGTCTTCATCACCGCAGGAGAGGGCGGCGGAACCGGAACTGGAGGCGCGCCGATTCTCGCCGAGTTGAGCCACGAGCTCGACGCGCTCACGGTCGGCGTCGTCACCAAACCGTTCTCGTTCGAAGGCCGCAAGCGCGCCTCGCAGGCCCAGCGCGGAATCGATCTGCTGCGCGAGTACGTCGACACCCTGATCGTGATCGAGAACGATCGCCTGTTGCATGTGGTCGAGAAGCAAACCTCGATCATCGACGCCTTCAAGGTCGCCGACGACGTCTTGCGCCAGGGCGTCCAGGGCATCACCGATCTGATCACGATCCCTGGGCTCGTCAACCTCGATTTCGCGGACGTCCGCACGATCATGCGCGATGCTGGCTCGGCGCTGATGGGCATCGGCTCGGCCTCGGGCGAGAACCGCGCCGTCGAGGCGGCCCGGTCTGCAGTCTCCTCGCCGCTCCTCGAGGCCTCGATCGCAGGGGCGACCGGGATCTTGCTCAACGTCACAGGAGGGTCCGAGATCGGGCTGTTCGAGGTGAACGAGGCGGCCGGTGTCGTCACGGGCGCGGCAGACCAGAACGCGAACGTGATCTTCGGCGCAGTGATCGACGACTCGCTCGGCGACGAGGTTCGGGTCACGGTGATCGCAACGGGCTTCGGCGCACAGCGCAGACGACCGCGCCGGCCGGCGACCACAGGTGTGGAGACGGGTGGCGAGGAAACGCCGCAGCGTGACGCGCCCAGTGAGGGATTCGAGCTTCCCGACGACGTGCTCGAAGTTCCGTCGTTCCTGCGCGAGACCTAAGCGGACTAGACCAAAGTGGTTTGGACCGCGCGGTTCGCGGAAACCACCTTCCTTGCCCTCGGGTTGGCTTGAGGCCAGCCCAGATGGACCCGGTCCGCCGTCCCGCCCCGCAGAGGCCGGGACGGCTCCTTTAGCATCATCGCCGCCGTGCAAACGCTTCAGCGCACGCCTCTCTACGAGCGCCACGTCGCTCTCGGCGCACGCTTGGTCCCGTTCGCGGGCTGGGAGATGCCCGTCCAGTACGAGGGAGTGATCCCCGAGCACCGCGCTGTGCGGAGCGACGCTGGCGTCTTCGACGTCTCGCACATGGGGGAGCTCGAGGTCGAAGGGCCCAAGGCCAGGGAGTTCTTGCAGGCGATGCTCTCCAACGATCTCGACAAGCTCGAGACCGGCCACGCTCAGTACACGCTGCTGACGAACGAGCGTGGAGGAATCATCGACGACCTGATCGTCTACGAGCTCCATCCCTGCCGGTTCTTGCTGATTGTGAACGCCTCGAACCGCGACGCCGACTTCGCGTGGCTTCGGGAGCGGGAACATCGCGGTTCGGATGTCCGCGACGTCTCGGACGAGTACGCGCTGCTCGCCGTCCAGGGCCCGCACTCGCTCGAGCGACTGGGGCTCGACGAGGCGCCGGCGTTCACGTTCTCCGAGGGGGAGATCGACAGGATCGAGTGCATGGTCAACCGAACCGGCTACACGGGAGAGACCGGTGTCGAGCTACTTGTCCCCGCAGAGGACGGGGCAGCGTTGTGGGACCGGGTGCTCGAGCGAGGTGTCGTGCCCTGTGGGCTCGGCGCACGCGACACGCTGCGGCTGGAGGTCTGCTATCCGCTGCACGGCAACGACATCGGGCCGGAGACCGACGCGATCTCGGCGGGTCTCGGCTGGGTGTGCGCGCTCGACAAGGAGTTCAGCGGCGTCGAGGAGCTGCGCCGCGTGAAGGCCGAGGGCCCGCAGCGGCGGCTGGCCGCGTTCGTGATGCAGGAGCGGGCGATTCCTCGCCAGGGAATGCCGATCGAGGAGGGCGGCGAGGTCACCTCGGGCTCGCATTCGCCGATGCTCGACCGCGGGATCGGGCTGGGCTACGTCCCGACCGAGCTCGCGCAGCCGGACAACGAGCTGACGATCGACGTGCGGGGCCGCCCGCGGAAGGCGCGCGTGGTCAAGAAACCGATCTACGACCCGAAGGAGAAAGATGGCGGCGGCTGAGTCGTACCCTGAAGAGTTGAAGTACCACCCCGAGCACGATTGGACGCGGATCGAGGGCGACGAGGCGACGCTCGGGATCACCTGGTACGCCCAGGACGCACTCGGCGAGCTCGTCCATTTCGAGCCGCCCGAGCAGGGCGCGGCGATCGGGAAGGACTCCACGTACGGCGAGGTGGAGTCGGTCAAGGCCGTCTCGGACGTGATCGCCCCCCTCTCGGGCGAGGTGCTCGAGGTGAATCAGAAGGCGGTCGACGAGCCCGAGACCGTGAACGAGGATCCTTATGGCGACGGGTGGCTCGTTCGGATCAGGCTGAGCGATCCCTCCGAGGCCGACTCCCTCCTCGACGCCGAGGCCTACCGCAAGGTCTTAGCCGAGCAGTGAGCTACCTTTCGCTGACCGACCGGGACCGCGAGCAAATGCTCGCGGCGATCGGAGTCTCGTCCGTCGAGGAGCTCTTCGCCGAGATTCCGGAGAGCGTTCGCTTCCAGCGCGAGCTCAACATCGAGCCCGCCCTCTCGGAGCCGGAGCTCGTCGCGCACCTCGAGGAGTTGGCCGCCCGGAACGTCCACACCGGCGAGCAGGTGTCGTTTCTCGGCGCAGGCATCTACGACCACTACGTCCCCGCGGTCGTCGACGCAGTGCTCGCCCGCGGCGAGTTCTTGACCGCGTACACGCCGTACCAGCCCGAGATGAGTCAGGGAGTGCTTCAGGCGATCTTCGAATACCAGACCGCGATCTGTGAGCTGACCGGCATGGATGTCTCGAACGCGTCCGGCTACGACGGCATGACGGTGGCCGCGGACGCCTGCTACATCGCCAAGCACGCCACGGGGCGGACGAAGCTCGTCGTCTGCGAGTCGCTCAATCCACAGGTTCGACAGGTCGTGAAGACCTACGCCCCGGGGTTTGGACTCGAGGTCGTGGAGGTGCCGCACCGCGACGGCGTGACCGAGCCCGAAGAGTTGCGCGCCGTCGCCAAGGACGCGGCCGGCGTCATCTTCCAGCAGCCGAACTTCTTCGGCTGCCTAGAGCCCGCGCCCGAGCTCGCCTCGGCTGCGGACGACGCCGGCGCGCTGCCGATCGCGCACGTCGACCCGGTTTCGCTCGGCGTGCTCGAGGCGCCCGGCAACTACGGCTGCGCGATCGCCGTCGGCGAGGGCCAGGGTGCCGGCAACTACCAGGCCTACGGTGGCCCGCACTACGGGTTCATAGCCGCCCGCTCGGAGTTCATCCGGCGCATGCCGGGACGGATCGTCGGCGAGACGACCGACGTGGAAGGCAAGCGCGGCTATGTGCTGACGCTGCAGACCCGGGAGCAGCACATCCGGCGCGAGAAGGCGACCTCGAACATCACCACGAACCAGACGCTGCTGGCGCTCGCGGGACTGGTGCACCTCGCATGGCTGGGTCCGCAAGGGCTGCGCGAGGTGGGGGAGACCTGTCTCGGACTGGCCGCCTACGCAAAGGAGCGCCTGACCGCCGCCGGGTTCGAACCGGTGTTTCCAAACACGACAACATTCAAGGAGTTTGCCGTGCGCGTCGGACGGCCCGCGAAAGACGTAGTCGCCGCCGCTCGCGCTCACGGTCTCCACCCCGGCTACGCGCTCGGCCGCGACTACCCGGGCCTGGACGACGCTTTGCTCGTCGCCGTCACCGAGAAGCGGACGACCGAAGAAATCGACCGCATCGCCGAGGTGCTCGCGGCGTGAAGCTGATCTACGAGCGCTCGCAGCCGGGTCGACGGGCCTCGTCGCTCCCGCGACCTGACGTCCCACGGGCCGAAGTGCCCGACGAGCTGAGACGTCAACACGCCCCACGCCTGCCAGAGATCTCCGAGCCCGAGCTCGTTCGCCATTTCACCGCGCTCGCCGACCGCACGTTCGGGATCGACACCGGCTTCTACCCGCTCGGGTCTTGCACGATGAAACACAATCCTCGGGTCGACGAGCGCGTCGTCAACCTGCCCGGCTTCCGCGACCTGCACCCGCACCAGGAGGAAGACGGAGCGCAGGGAGCGCTCGAGCTCATGTGGCGGCTCCAGGAGATCCTCGCCGAGATCGTCGGGCTTCCCGCCGTGTCGCTCCAGCCGGCCGCCGGCTCGCAGGGCGAGCTCACCGGCCTGATGCTGATGCGGGCGTACTTCGCCGACCGGGGCGAGGAGAGAGACACCGTCATCACGGCCGACACCGCGCACGGGACGAACCCGGCGAGCGTGACAATGGCCGGCTACAAGCTCGAGAAGGTCGAGACCGACGTGCGCGGGAACGTCGACGTCGACCATCTGCGCGAGCGGGTCAACGAGCGCACAGCCGGTCTGATGCTCACGAATCCCTCGACGCTCGGCCTCTTCGACGAGAACATCGAGGAGGTCGCGAAGATCTTCCACGACGCGGGCGCGCTCCTCTACTACGACGGCGCGAACCTGAACGCGGTCTGCGGAATCTCACGCCCCGGGGACATGGGCTTCGACATCGTCCACTTCAACCTGCACAAGACGTTCTCGCAGCCCCACGGCGGCGGTGGGCCCGGGGCTGGGCCGATCGCCGTTCGCGACCGGCTCGAGCCGTTCCTCCCCGTACCCGCGATTGTGAAGAAAGAGGACCGATTCAGCCTCGATTTTGATCGCCCGAGGTCGATCGGCAAGGTGCGCGGTTTCACCGGGCCGTTCGGCGTGTTCGTGCGCTCGTACGCCTATATCCGCTCGTACGGCCCGGCTCTCCGGGAGATGTCCGAGGTTGCGGTCCTGAACGCCAACTACATGCTCGCACGGCTCAAGAGCGCATACGAGCTCCCGTTCGAGCGCCTGTGCATGCACGAGTTCGTGCTCTCGGCCCGCCGCCTCAAGCGCGAGCACGGCGTGACCGCCCTCGACGTCGCCAAGCGGCTGATGGACTACGGCTTCCACCCGCCGACGATCTACTTCCCTCTGATCGTCCCGGAGGCCCTGATGATCGAGCCGACCGAGACCGAGCCCAAGGAGACGCTGGACGAGTTCGTCGAGGCGATGCTCTCGATCGTCCACGAGGCCGAGGAGGAGCCGGAGCTCCTGAGGGAGGCGCCCCACCACCGGCCGGTGCGGCGCCTCGACGAGGTCAAGGCCGCCAAGCGCGCCGTCGTCAAGTACGGGTTCGAGGACCATCCGGACCTGAGCGCCGAGCCCACGGAGGGCCGCCGGCTCGAGGCGCAGAAGGGCGCATAGGGATGGCGGACGTTTCGCCCGTCCTCCAGACGCTGTACGAAGGGAGGCGCGACGAGGCTGAGCGTCTCGCGGACGCGGCCGAGCTCGACGTCTTCGAGGCTGCGGCGTTCGATCGCGTCGACAGGCTGAAGACGTTGCTCGCGGAGGACGGGGAGCTCGCACGGGCGGTCTCATCCGACGGGTTCACACCGCTTCATCTTGCCGCGTTCTTCGCGGCGCCGCGAGCAGCCCAGCTCCTAGTCGAGCGAGGCGCGGAAATCGACGCTATTGCCCGCAACCCGATGCGCGTGACCCCTCTGCACAGCGGCGCCGCGGCACAGCAGGCCGAGATCGCCCGGCTCCTCCTCGACCACGGCGCCGATCCGAACGCGCGTCAGCACGGCGGCTTCACGCCGATCCACGCGGGGGCGCAGAACGGCGACGCCGAGCTTGTCGAGCTACTGCTCACCCGCGGCGCCGATCCGGCGCTTCGCACCGACGACGGCCGCGACGCAGCCGACTTCGCCGCCGAGGCCGGGCAGGACGAGCTTGCTGCGCGGCTGCGACAATCGCGCCCGTGATCGACCTCCGCTCCGACACCGCGACGAAGCCGACCACGGGCATGCGCGCCGCCATGGCCGAGGCCGAGGTCGGTGACGAGCAGCGGCGCGAGGATCCGACCGTCAACGAGCTCGAGCGTCGCGCCGCCGCGCTCCTCGGCCAGCCCGAGGCCGTCTACGTCCCGACCGCGACGATGGCGAACGAGATCGCGCTCCGCGTGCTCTCGGAGCCCGGCGACGAGCTGATTGCCGAGGAGAGCGCCCATGTCCTTCTTGCCGAGCTCGGCGGACCGGCGATCCACGCGGGTCTCATGACGCGGCCGGTCCGCACAACGGGAGGGCGCTTCGGCCCGGACGAGGTGCGCTCGATGATCCGCCGGACCGACGGCTTGCACGTCCCGCCGACCCGCGTCGTCGCGATCGAGAACACGCACAACGCCGCCGGAGGCCGCGTCTGGCCGCTGGAGGAGATCAAGGTGCTCGCCGGCGCTTGCCGCGAGCTCGGGCTCAACCTCCATCTCGACGGAGCGCGCTTGCTCAACGCGGCGGTCGCAAGCGGCGAAGAGCCCGCGCGAATCGGAGCGCACTTCGACACGGTCACGCTCTGCCTCTCGAAGGGTCTGGGCTGCCCGCTTGGCGCGGTCGTGGCCGGCTCCGAAGAGCTGATGGCCAAGGCGCGGCGCTTCAAGCACCTCATGGGCGGGGCGATGCGCCAGGCGGGAATCGTCGCCGCGGCCGGCGTCTATGCGCTCGACTACCACGTCGACCGGCTCGCGGAAGACCATGCGCGGGCGCGGCGGCTGGCCGAGGGCTTGCGCGACGCGGGCCTGCCGGTCGAGCTCGAGCGGGTCGAGACGAACTTCGTCCAGATCGACCTCCAGCCGCTCGGCCTCGAGCGAGACGAGGCGCTCGAGCGCCTGCGCAATGAGGACGTCGGACTCTCCGGGACGCCGCAACCAACCGTCCTCCGCGCGGTCACTCACCTCGACATCTCGGACGAGGACATCGACCGCGCGCTCGAGGCGATTCCGCGGGCGCTCGGGGCTCTTGCCCACGCCTGAGGCCCAATTCAGCGGACTCGCGCGGAAGGCGCAGTCCGAGGCACGGCTGCCCAGCTTGAGCGCTGCCGTCTTTCGTGGAGGCGAGCTCGTCTGGTCGGAAGCGATCGGCCTCGCCGACGTCGAGGGCGACCGCGAGACGACCCCGGACACGCAGTACGGGATCGCGTCCATCACGAAGACCTTCGTGGCCGCCTCGATCATGCAGTTGCGCGAGGCCGGCGAGCTCGGCCTGGACGATCCGCTCTCGCGCCACCTTCCCGGCGCGGCTCACGGGGCGCTGACGGTCCGGCGCCTGCTCGCGCACGTGTCGGGTCTCCAGCGCGAGACTCCCGGCGAGGTCTGGGAAGAGCTCGTCTTCCCCACACGCGAGGAGCTGTGGAGCCGACTCGAGGAAGCGGAGCTCGTGCTCGGGCCCGGCGAGCGGTGGCACTACTCGAACCTCGCCTACGTTCTGCTCGGCGAAGTCGTCTCGCAGCGTGCCGGAGTCGAGGTCGCCGAGCACATCTCGCAGCGCCTGCTCCAGCCACTCGGCCTCACCCGGACGAGTTGGCACCCGCAAGAACCCTCGGCGCTCCCGTATTTCGTACAGCCCTACTCCGACGCGGTCCGGCGCGAGCAGCAGCTCGACCAGCAGGGGACCTCGGCCGCAGGCGGACTCTGGAGCACGACCGGAGACCTGGCCCGCTGGGCGAGCTTCCTGGCCGAAACGGACCCGAAGCTGCTCTCGCCCGAGAGCGTCGAAGCGATGCGCTCGGTGCAGACGATGGCGGCGCCCGACTGGACGCTCGGCTGGGGCCTCGGCCTCGAGCTCTTCCGCCGGGGCGAGCGAATCTTCATCGGCCACACCGGTGGGCTCCCGGGCTATTTGTCGATCCTGCTCGTCTCGCCGAAGGACAAG
>WNGJ01000208.1_pt1 | contig 58901 bp, 53 predicted proteins | sample 5400611 | NCBI WGS metagenome assembly WNGJ01 (sample SAMN13153375, study PRJNA577476) | soil metagenome | isolation source: 40 cm soil or saprolite under Garry oak tree replicate 1 | place: USA:California | collected 2016-06-15 | reverse complement strand
CCGGTGCTACAGTCGGGGCGACGAACCTTCCGGAGATCGATGGTATCGAGCTGATGCGCGAGGTTCCGCCTTTGTCGAGAACCGCGTCCGGCTGGCGCGGGTTGCTGTCCGCCCTGCGTGAGTTCTCATATGGCTTTACGGGCTATGAGTTCGCGCGTCACGCGCTGGAATCTCGGGCGGCCGTCGAGAACGTATTCATGCTGACGCTGGTGGGTGACATGCTGGGCGTGCCGGTCATGCCGCCCTACTACTCCCTCGGCCTGCTGCCGTATGTCGTGCCGGAGATCGCCACCTGGAAGCGACGCGTGCTTCGCGAGCGCGAGTTCACGGACGAGCACGAGTACCACCTCCACGGCGTCTGACAGGAAAGGAGCCACCATGCCAGACGAGCCACGCGACGACGAAGAACAGCCCAGGAAGGGGAGGGGCCTCAAGGGCCTGGTGGGGGCCCTGCGCGAGGTCACCTACGGGATGGCCGCGCACGACATGACGCGCTATGCGCTTCGCACGCGCGCGAGCATGGAGCATCTGTTCATCCTCACAACCATGGGTGACCTGCTGGGAGTACCCATCCTGCCGCCTTACTATTCGCTCCGTCTGCTGCCGTACGTCGTCCCCCAGATCTCCACATGGAAGCGGCGGATGCTCCGTGAGAAAGACCTCACGGACGCGATGTTCTGAGCATGGGCCCCGACGCCGCGCCTCGCGCCGATCCACGCATGGGCGGTATGACCGGGCTCGCAGAGCAGTTGACCGGCCATCCGGAGCGCCGCTACGTGATGTTCGGCGGCAAGGGCGGGCTGGGCAAGACGACGTTCTCCGCCGCAACAGCGTTCTGGCTCGCCGAGCAGGGCAAGAAGGTCCTCGTCTTCTCGGTGGATCCCCAGGCAAGCCTGTCGGACATCTTCCAGCAGGACATCTTCGGCAAAGGCCCGGTCAGGATCATGGACAATCTGTGGGCCCAGGAGATCGACGCGGACCGCCATATCCGCGAATACCAGGACGAAGTCCGCCAGAAAATCCGGGATATGTACGGCCTGGAAGAGGTTCCCGCCGAGATCGAGGACTACATCCAGGCGGCATCTGCGGAGCCGGCCATGGAGGAGTCGGCCATCTTCGACTCAGTCGTCGACATCGTCGTGCAGGGCGACTATGACTACTACATCTACGACCTCGTGCCGCTCGGCCACGCCCTCTACTACCTGTCGATGGCCAAGGTCTATGACGAATGGATTGGGAAGATCACGCGGCTGCGCGAGGAGATGCGCGAGTACGAAGAGGTCGCGGCCCGGATGAAGCGCCAGAAAGGGGTCGAGGAGGACCAGATCCTCGGCGAGCTCCAATACATCCGCGGTCGAATCAACGCCGCGTCGAAGATCCTGACCGACCGCGAGCGGACCGCCTTCTTCTTCGTGATCGTGCCCGAAGAGATGATCCTGCTCGACACGCGCAAAGCGGCCGAGATGTTCGCCAAGTTCGACGTTCCGATCGGCGGCTACGTCGTCAACCGCGTGCTGCCCGAGGAGCTTGCGCGCCAGGATGTGCCCGCTTACCTGCGGAATCGCATGGCGATGCAGAAGGACCAGCTGGCCGAGATCCAGCGAACCTTCGGGAGCCAGGTTCTGGCGCATGTGCCCGAACTCGAACGAGACGTCACGGGGCTGCCCATGATCGAGCGAGTCGCAGCCCTGATGTACGGCTCGGCGAGCCTCGCGGCCACTGGAGGGGGCCGATGACAAGCTCGGCCACAACGGAGGCCACTGCCCGCCTTGTATCTACGTCGATGGCCGCTTACCTGGCCGGCCATCCCGACCTTCGCTATACCTTCTTCGGTGGCAAGGGGGGTGTGGGCAAGACCGTGATGGCCGGCGTGAGCGCCGTCCACCTCGCTCGTTCGGGCCGGCGGACCCTGCTCGCCTCGACCAACCCGGTCCATAGTCTGTCCGGGCTGCTCGACCAGGATGTTTTCGGTCGCCAGACGGCGGTCGAGGGGTTTGACAACCTGTGGGCGTACGAGATCGACACGAAGGATGCGATCGATCGTTCAAAAAAGGACATCCGCCAGAAGATCCAGTGGTTCCTGAAATTCGCCGAGATCAAGACAAAGGCTGACGAGTTCGTCGAGGCCGCGACCATGAACCCAGCCTTCGAGGAATCGGCGATGTTCGAGAACATGGTCGATCTCATGTTCAAGAATGAGTACGACGTTTATGTCTTCGACACCGCACCCACAGCTAATGCTCGTCGTCTTCTCGGTATGTCCAAGGTGTACGGACTATGGGTCCAGAAGATGCTCAAGTCGCGCGAGGAAGCCCAATCACTGCGGGAGGCTTTGTCCTTCAGCAAGAAGAAGGAAGACGATCCCCTGATGAACTACCTGGTCGAATTCCGCGCGCGGATCGCACACGCCCGTGAGTTGTTGACTGATCCCCAGAAGACCGCGTTCTTCTTCGTCACGCTGCCGGAAGCGCTGCCGATCGCGGTGATCCGGCGCTTCATCGACTGGTTCAGCGATTTCGGCATCCCCGTCGGCGGCGTCGTCGTCAATGGAGTCATCGCGCCGGAGGACGGCGAGACCGGCTCCGAGTTCGTCCGCAACCGCGTCGAGATGCAAGCCGGCTATCTCGACGAGATCGGCGAGCGATTCCCAGGGCAGGTCCGCGCCGTCATTCCCTTGTCCGACTCCGACATTCGTGGACTGCCGGCCCTGGAGCGGGCTGGGTCTGCGCTCTTCGGCTGACCGGCCGCAGGGTCAGGCCCTTATCCCCTGATCACCTGCTAGACTCGCGGCCTCACGGCGAAGACCGAGAGGAGTAACGCCACACAGGCCTCCTCAGAGAGTGCGGGACGCTGAGATCCGCGCAGGAAACGGTGGCGCGAAGGTCGCTCGGGAGTCATGCGGTCGGCGCCCGTTAGCGCGTCAGGAGGGCGTTCGAAGCCCGGCGCCGGGATGACCGGCGACCGTCGATCGCTGAACCAGCTGGTGGTACCACGATCCGTTCGTCCGCTGGACGAGCGGGTTTTCGTTTCTGCGGCTTTCCCTACTCCGAGCCCTTCAGTCTGCGGTGGACTTCTGACCATGACGGCAACCGACCGACGAACACACGACCTGCCGAAGGCGTACACCCCGGCGGACTTCGAAGCCGCGATCTACCAGCGCTGGCTCGACGCCGACGTGTTCGCTCCCGACGGCAACGGTTCGACCGCCGACCCCGGCCAGCCGCCGTTTGTGATCATCCAGCCCCCACCCAATATCACGGGCTCCCTCCACCTCGGACACGCGCAGCGTTCGGCTGTCGAGGACCTGATGGTTCGCCGCGCGCGGATGCTCGGTCGCGCGGCGCTGTTCCTGCCAGGCCTGGACCACGCGTCGATTGCAGCGCAATTCGTGCTTGACCGCATCCTCGCTGCGGAGGGCGAGTCACGCCAGAGCCTCGGGCGCGAGCGCTACCTCGAGCGCATGCGGCGCTTCGTGGAGGAGACACGACCGGTGATGCTGGGCCAGCAACGCCGTCTCGGGGCGTCCCTCGACTGGAGCCGGCTTCGCTTCACGATGGACGAAGTCTCGGCGCGTGCTGTGCGCGAGGCATTCAGTCGGCTTTACAGGGACGACCTGGCCTACCGAACCGAGGCACTCGTCAATTGGTGCCCCGGGTGTCGGACCAGCGTGTCAGATCTGGAGGTCATCCCCACCGAGGAGACGGGCACGCTGTGGTTCGTCCGTTACCACCTGGTCGATGAGGAGACCGGCCAGCCGGACCCCGGCGCGACGATCGCCGTCGCGACTACGAGGCCCGAGACGATCCTGGGCGACACCGCCGTGGCCGTTCACCCGGATGACGCGCGCTACAAGGCCCTCATCGGCAGGCGCGTCCTGATCCCGTTCGTCAATCGCGTCGTCTCGATCATCGCCGACGACGTCGTCCAGCGCGAGTTCGGAACCGGTGCGGTGAAGATCACGCCGGCCCACGACCAGGACGACTACGAGACGGGCCGCCGGCACGGCCTGCCGATGGTCAACGTCCTCGAGGAAGACGCGACCGTCAACTCAAGCGGCGGCCCCTTTGCCGGCCTCGATCGTTACGAGGCCCGGGAGCGCATCGTCGCCGAGCTCGAGGCCACCGGCGACCTCGCGGCGGCGAAGCCGCACCAGATGCTCATCGGGCGCTGCCAGCGCTCGGGCGACGTCATCGAGCCGCGGCTCATGACCCAGTGGTTCGTGCGTACCGGGCCGCTCGCCGAAAAGGCCCTCGCGGCCACTCGAAGCCGCCGAGTCGTGATCCTCCCGTCCCGCTTTGAGAAGGAGTGGGAGCACTGGCTGACCAACATCCACGATTGGAACGTCAGCCGGCAGCTGTGGTGGGGCCACCGCATCCCCGCGTGGTATTGCCCCGACGGGCACGTCACGGTGTCGGCGGCAGAGGACGGGCCGTCCGCCTGCGAGATATGTGGCCGACCCGCCGGGGAGCTGCGGCAGGACCCGGATATCTTCGATACGTGGTTCAGCTCCGGCCTCTGGCCATTCTCGACACTCGGCTGGCCGGAGGAGACGCCCGACTACGAGCGCTATTACCCGACCTCGGTCATGGAAACCGGCTACGACATCATCTTCTTCTGGGTCGCCCGGATGGTGATGCTGGGAATCCAGCTGACGGGCCGGGAACCGTTCGAGACGGTCTACTTGTCGGGCCTCGTGCGCGACCCCCTCGGACAAAAGATGTCCAAGACCAAGGGCAACGTCGTCGATCCGTTGGAGACGATCGACGAGTTCGGCGCGGACGCCCTGCGCTTCGCGCTCGTCAACGGGACCACGCCGGGCAGTGACCTCAGGCTCAGCCGCGAGAGGATCGAGAACGGGCGCAACTTCGCCAACAAGCTGTGGAACGCGGCCCGCTTCGTCCTGGGCGCCCGGCCAACCTGGATCGCGCCCGGCGCCGAGCGGCAGGTGCCGATGAGAGCGCACATGGGTCCCGCCGAGCATTGGATCAGCTCTCGCATGAGTGCCACCGTCGCCGAAGTCGATCGGCAGATGGGTCAGTACGCGTACGGTGAGGCCACGCGCGTCCTGTACGAGGCGATCTGGGGTGAGTACTGCGACTGGTTCCTGGAATTCGCCAAGGTCCGCCTGAGCGCAGTCGAGCTGCCGCGCGAGGTGCACGAAGCCACGTGGTGGACGCTGGTCGAGGTCCTCGACACGTACCTGCGACTCCTGCATCCGTTGATGCCCTTCGTGACCGAGGCAATCTGGCAGTCGACGCCGCATGGCGCCTCGGACCCAGAGCTGTTGATCGTGGCCCGGTGGCCGGGCGTGGGGGAGCGCGAGGCCGAGGCCGAGGCTCGCGTCTCGGCCGTCGTCGAGCTGATCCGGGCGGTTCGGAATGCCCGAGCGGAAGCCCATCTTCAGCCGAGCGAGTGGCTCCCGGTCGACCTCGCGGTTCCATCCGAGCTCGGTCAGTCATTTGCGGCGCTGGAGCCCGCAATCGAACGGATGATCCGGGCGCGGCCGCTTACCCGCCACCTCACCCGAGAGGCTCTGCACGGGGCGACCGCCCACGTGGCCCCCGCCGAGCAACTGACGGTGATCGCTGGTGAGTCCGAGGCCCGCATCCGGCTTAGGAGCGCGGCGGAGTCCACGGCCGAGCTGGAACGGGCGCGTCTCGATAAGGAGCTGACGACCGCCCGGGACCTGCTGCAGGCAACGCGCACTCGCCTCGCAAACGAAGCCTTTGTGGCGAAGGCTCGGCCGGACGTCGTCGCCGGTGCGCGAGCCCGGGAGGCGGAGCTGGCGGACCAGGTCGCGCGGCTCGAGGCTCGGGTGTCCTCGTCGACCGGTCGCCCGGCGGACGGTCGACGCTGAACCCGGCGCGGGTGACGCGCTACGATAAGGCCCTCGTTCGAGACGTCTTCCACCAAGAACCGGGGTTATCACGTGCCGCTCGATTTCCTGAAGCGCCGCTCCGGCCCTGAGGCCCAGCCGATCGCCCAGCCGCTGGCGGGCTCCTCGGCCATGCCCGAAGAGGTCACGGCGCAGGAGCACCAGCTCAAGCTTTACTACGCGGGCAAGAGCAGCGAGGGCGTTCGCATGAAGGCGGGCCCCCGAACGCTCGCGGAGCTTCCCGGGATGCTCAGCGGACTCGCCAGGAGCGAGATCGAGACGGTCGAGCCGCTCGCGATGGAATTCAGCCAGGCGACTCCGGTGATAACCCGGCCATCGGAAGCGATGCAGTGGCTGAATGCTCACCACGAGCAGTCACCGGTCACTCGGCACGCGCTGATGGTCCTGGAGTCGATCGACGCCATCGACCTGGCGTTCGACACCTTCGTCTGCGCGATGCTCGACGGCGAGGTGGACACGTCCGGTTACCCGGAATACAACGCCATCGTGGGTGGAGTGGCTTCGCACTGGGACGAGACAACCGGCGACATGATCGTCCGGGCGGTCGTGGGCTGGGGCGGCAAAGGCGTTCGGGGTGACACGGATCGCACCGGTGCCAAGCTCCTCGGTGGCCTGCTCAGCAATGTCCTGGCGAGCCAGTACGCGCTCGGCCTCACGCCGATCGAGCGGCCGGTGCCCGCGGCGGGGCGTGGTGGACTCGTCTGCGCTCACTGCGGCTTCGCTTCCGCCCACGAGCGAGCGTTCTACTGCCCGAAATGCGGTATGCGCCTCCTCAGGGGCTGATCGCCGAGGCCCGCGCCGCCGACTTCGAACCTGCGAAACTTCGCCAAATGCCCGTGTACGACTACGTGTGCCCGAATGGCCATCGGATCGAAGTCATGCACGGGGTGAACGCCGAGGGGCCGGCCAAGTGCCCGGTCTGCGGGGCCGCTCCGATGCGCAAGGCCTTCACCCTGCCTGCGGTTCACTTCAAGGGCTCCGGCTGGGCAAAGAAGGATCGGCGCAGCAGCGTGACCCGAGCCGGCTCGAAATCCGACACCGGAACAAGCTCGAGCGAGACGCCCAGCGGAGAGACGAGCGAAACCGGCGAAAGGGGTTCGAAACCTACGGACAGCAAGGACGAGACGGCAGCGTCGAAAGCCCCCCGCGGAGGTGACAAGGCAACCGACGGCAAGCGCAGCGCCAACAGCTCGTCGGGCTCATCCGGCGAAGGGGTCTGAGCCGTGCCGGCCAGCCCGTCGGACTGGATCACATTGGCGGAGGCAGCCGACATCCTGGCTGCCGCGAATGTCCACTTTCGTCCCGCAACGCTCGGCGGATGGGCGCGTGCCGGGAGGCTGCAAAGCATCAAGCTCGGCGGCCGACGCTACGTGCGGCGAGCGGAGGTTCGCGGTCTCGTGGCGGCCCCACGGAGGGTGAGAGCGTCAGATCTGCAGGCGGGCCTGTTCGAGGATTGGTCGGGCTGACGCCCGTCCGATCGTGGAAGCGCCGGCCCTGGTTCGCGCGGTCCTGGAGCGCGTCGCCGGGTGGCGAGCCGTGGTCCGTCTCCGGGCGGTTCTCACCAGATACGACGCCGCGGGTGGGGGATTGGCGGCAGGCGGCCTGGCCTATGCGGCCCTGTTCGCGCTTCTGCCTGCAATCCTCCTGATCATCGGCCTGGCTGGGCTCGTCGTTCGCGACCCGGCCCGCCAGGCCGAGATCGTCAGCTCGCTGGCCAGCCACCTCCCTCCGTTACGCGACCTCTTCGAGATCGGGCTTCGCAGCGTGTCGGACGGGGCCGTCCAGTACTCATTGATCGGGGTCGTCGGGCTCGTGTGGGGGGCGTCCCGTTTCTACATCGCACTCGACGATGCCTTCTCGCGCGTCTTCCGCGACGAGGCCCCGCGAGGGCTGCTGGTGCGGACCGCGCGCGGCGTTCTCTCGGTGGGCGCCCTCGTCGGGGCCTTCCTGGGCGCGATTGCACTGACCAGCGTTGCTTCGTTCCTGGAGGAGAGCCTGCTCGCCCGCGGTGCCGGCGACGCGACCCGTCTCGGGTCACGCTTCATCTCGCCGGTGCTCGCCGCGCTGGTCTTTGCGCTTGGCGTCGGGCTTGTCTACCGATTCGTCCCGCCGCGCAGGCCGCCCTGGAGCGCGGTTGCGTTGCCGGCCATCGTCGTCGGCATCGGGCTCGCCGCCTTCACCGATCTCTTCGTGTACCTGACTCCGCGCCTGGTCGGTTCGCTGGCCGTTTACGGCGCGATCGCCGCCGTGTTCGCGGCGCTCATCTGGCTCTCAACCGGTTTCCAGGTGCTTCTCCTGGGAGCAGGCTGGGTGCGGGAGCGTATGAGCTCCGCAATCCCTACGCCCGAGGCAACAAGCCGGTCGGTCTAGCCTTGGTGCGTTCCGCAACGGCGACAGAAGCGCGCCGTCGCAGAAAGTGGCAATCCGCAGCTCACGCACGCCTGGACACCGAGTTCAGGGCGAGTGTCCAGGACGTCTCGGCTCGACGCTGCCCACATCGCATCACCGCGATGAGGGATCTGTCCCGAGCGTGCGTCGACCGCCGGCCACTGCGCCTGTGCCGCTGTCGCCCAATCTGCCTGAGGCTGCCGCAGCCCTTCACGAGCCGGCAGGTGGCTCGGCCATTCCGGCTTGAGCGGCCATTGCGGTGCTTCGCTGAGGCCCGGCTGCCCGACCTCCGGGACTGCGGCCGCCGACGCGGCCGCTTGCAATGGCTGCGCCCCTCCGCCATCGGGAATCGCAGCGGGCGCTTCCGGAGCGGTGACCTGCCAGCCCGGCTGGATGACAAGGTCGACGGCGGGACGTATGGGGAGTGGTGGAGCGGCCGGGGGCGGCGTCGCTGGCCTGAACTTGTCCAGGATCTCAGCCGTCTGCGCCGCGGCGGCCGCCGCTCGAGCCGCTGCGGTCTCCCGCTCGGCATCCGGGGCGGCCTCGAGCTCAGGCTCGATAGCGGCTTCCGGTTCCGCAGCGCCTTCGGGCTCCGCCACAGCTTGCGGTTCGGCAACGATTTCCGGTTCTGCGACGGCCTCGGGCTGCGCGATAGCCTCGGATCCGGAGACTGCCTCGCTCTCCACGATCTCGTCCGTCGCCGGTGCCGCGGTGGCCTCGATCTCGGCGGACGCTTCAATCGGCTCCGCAAGCAGATCAACGTCGGGCTCGGCGAGCAGCTCAACCGCAACCCATCGCTCTTCGATGTCTTCGAATGTCGCCGCGGGCTCAGCCTCGATGAGCCTCCGCCTCGGCAACAGCGTCGGGTTCGGCGGCGGCCTCGGGTTCGGTGGCGGCCTCGGGTTCGGTGGCGGCCTCGGGTTCCGCGGCCGCTTCGAGCTGCGCGACGGCTTCGAGCTCCACTTCCGCGGGCCCGGCGACAGTCCCCAATGTCTCGCCAAGCGTTCCCGTGGGCTCGGTCGCCTCGACGGACTCGGCGACGAGATCCGGTGCACCTACCGCCTCGACCGGTTCGACCAGATCCTCCGCAGCGGCCGTCGCCACCTTTACGTCGGCCTCTACCTCGGCCACCGTCTCCAAGTCGACCGCCGGCTCCGCAGTCGCCGCTGGCTCTCCGAACATCGATGCAAGTCGAGCCGCAGCGGCATCCAGGTCTGTCTGGGACGCCTCGTCGCGCGGCTCTTCCTCACCCGCTTTTTCGGCGGCGGACGCAGGACCACGCAGGTCGATGCTCGGCCAGGCGGCAGGGTCGACGACCGGGGCGTCTACATGTCCGTTGCCGTTGCCCGCAGCCGCGGTCTCGATCTGCGCCATTCCGAGGCGTGCCTGGAGGTTCGGGAACGCCGCCGGCATGATCTCGTGCCCGACATGGGGCACGCAGGTCAGGCAACGATTCTCGACGTCGTTCCAGCAATTACCGCATGTGTACTGCCTGCACGTCATGCAGAAGTTGAACGTCTTATGGAAGGCGTCGAGCTGCTGGCCGGTGATCTCGCGTTCTTCGTCGCTTCTGGCGTCGGCGAACGCTTCCTCGAGGGTTGTCTCGTCGCTCAGGACGTAGTTCTTGACACCCTTCGAAAGCAGCCGGAGTTTGCCGAGGCTGCTCTTCCTCGGAACCTGTGCCTCGAACGTATAGCGGGTGCCGCACCGCTCGCAAAAGGATTCGGTCAGGATTTCGGGCATCAGGTCCCCGGGTCAAGCTCGGACGCCGTTCGCCGGCTGGCCGGCCGAACGGGACGGCGAGTATATCGCAGGGCGTCTACCGCCCCCTGCGCCGCAGGTACTCCCGGTGAGGGTCGATGGTCATGCCGTCCGGGAAGCAACCAGGCGGAAGGGCGGAAAGGCAGACCGACGCTGCTCGTGATGACCAGCGCAGTGTCCGTCGGCCGGCCGCGACAGGGCCTCTGTTAGACTCCCGAACCGATCATGCGCCCCCTCGCCGAGCTGGAGCGGTTCTTCGAACGGCTGTTCGAGCGCCCCACGGCGCGCCTGTTCAAGACACGGCTGCAGCCAATCCAGATCCAGCGGCGCATCGAGCGCGCGATGGAGAACGAGCGACTGTCGACCGGGGACGGGACCATGGTCCCGAACCGTTTTGCCGTCCACCTGAGTCCGATGGACATGGGCGCCATCGGTGAGATCGCGGGGAGCCTCGCCGCGGAGCTCGCAGATGCCGCCCTCACCTTTGCCCGAGCACATCGCTACACCCTCGCTGACAGGCCGCAGGTCGAGCTCGTCGGCGACCCCGACATCCGTCCGGGCGAGGTCAGGGTGGCGGCGCGCTATGCCGATGCCCAGCGCCGCGAACGCCGGCGGAATGCGGCGATCGACCCGGCTGGTGCCGAGGGCGCCTTCCCGTCGGCCGGTCCGCAAACCATCGAGGATCCTGAATCCCAGCCGTCGGATATCGGTTCGCACACGGCCATCTTCCAGATCCCGCTCGTGGCCGCCCCGATCGCCCGCTTGCGCGAGGTTCGGCCGGACGGCTCATCCCGGGAGCTGACCGTCGATGGACGTGCCCTCACGATCGGGCGTGCCAGCGACAACGCCCTGGTCCTCCAGGACGCGCGTGTTTCGCGGCATCACGCCCGCCTTCATGCTCGTCGGGGTGCCCTGGTGCTGACCGATCTCGGAAGCACGAATGGGTCGCGCGTGAATGGAGCCAACGTCGGCGAGGTGGTGCTGGGCGAGGGCGACCAAATTCAGCTTGGCGACACGGTCCTGATCGTCGAGTCGGTCCCGGGCGCCTGAGCGGACGTGGATCCGCTCATCCTCTCTCTGTGGCTGATCCGGCTCGCCTTCCTGGCGCTTCTCTACCTCTTTCTCTTCTCCGTCGTGCGTGTCCTTCTGCGCGACATCAGGCAGGCGGCTCGCGAACCGTCGACCGAGTTGGGCCGCCTGATCGTGGCGGCCTCGCCATCCGGCGAGCCACCGTCCGGCAGCGTGTTTCCGCTCGATGCGGTTACGTCGATCGGTCGGGACGTCAACAACAGCGTCGTCGTCGAAGACGATTTCGTGTCGGGTGAGCATTGCCTTCTGACGTTTCGGGGCCGAGCGTGGTATGTCGAAGACCTCGGTAGCACAAACGGCACATACGTGAATGGCGACCGCGTCGACGGGATTGCGGCGCTGGGGTTCGGGGATGAGCTCCAGGTCGGCAACGCACGCCTTCGTCTCGAGCGATCCCATCGATGACCGCGCTCGTCAATTGGCGCGGATGAGCGCAGCCTCCGCTCAGAGCAGACCGGCGCTCCCGTCCATCGACTTCAGCTCGATCAGGCCCCGGCCGCGCTGGCGGGAGCTGTGGCTCCTCCTGCTCGTGGGCATTGCGCTGTCCGTCGGAAGCGTGTCGCTCGGAGCGACGGAGCGGGTCCAGGCAGGCAAGGCGCTGTCGTTCTCGCCGGCCCAGTCGCAGCCTCTTCTGGCGTATCTCGGGGCGCTCCTGCTTGCCAATCTCGCACAGGTCCTGGCGGGACGCCGCACCGACCAGGTGCTCCTGCCTGCAGTCGGGCTGCTCGGAGGGATCAGCCTGCTGCTGATGGAGCGCCTGCCCCAGAACCTCGTGTCACAGTCCATCGGAGGCATGACGCTTGGCCTCGGCCAGGTTCAGCTCCTGTGGCTCCTGCTCGCCGTGGCAATCATCACGGTCCTCGCAATCGTGGTCCGCTCGGATGCCTGGCTGCGCCTGTACAAGTACACCTGGGCGGCGGTTGGCATCGCGCTCCTCGTCCTCACGTTCGTCCGGGGCGAGGATGTCAACGGCGCACGTCTGGTCCTCCGGCTCGGCCCTCTCAGCGGGCAGCCGACGGAATTGCTGAAGGTCATCGTTGTCGTGTTCCTGGCGGGCTATCTGTCCGAATTCAGGCCGCTTCTCGTGGAACAGGACTCGCGGATCGGGCCCCTGCGCCTGCCTCCGGTTCCCTACCTGGCGCCGATGGTGGGTATGGTCGCCATTGCCCTCGGGATCGTGGTGTTCCAGCGCGACCTGGGTGCCGCGCTCCTCTTCTTCCTCGTCTTCCTGCTGCTCCTTTACGTGGCGACCGCGCGCTCCGCCTACGTAATCCTGGGCCTCCTCCTGTTCGTGGCGGGCAGCTACCTGATGTATCGGCTGTTCCCCGTAGTCCAATCCCGCGTCGACGTCTGGATCGACCCGTTCAGAGACGCCTCGGGCAGCGGCTACCAGATCGTGCAGGCCCTTCACGCGTTCGCACGCGGCGGCATTCTGGGCACTGGCCTCGGAGCTGGTTTACCGATGGTCGGCGGGCGTCCGCCGATCCCGGAGGTGCACACCGACTTCCCGTTTGCGGCCCTTGGCGAGGAGCTCGGACTGGTGGGGGTGCTTGCAATCCTGGGTGTCTACCTCGTCGTGATCGAGCGCGGCCTGCGTATCGCGGCCGCCGCAGCTGACGACTTTCGGGCCCTTCTGGCGGCGGGGCTGGCGCTCGTCGTCGGGGTGCAGGCGTTCATCATTGCCGCCGGCAACCTCAAGCTCGTTCCACTGACCGGAATCACGCTGCCGCTCATCAGCTATGGCGGCTCATCGATCCTGGCCAACGCCGTCGTGGTGGGCCTTCTCCTGGCTCTCTCCGACAAGGGCGTCGAACCACCTCCACCCCCGCGCGTCGGCGGTCGACTGGCGGGCCTCCGCAGCCGACTGGTCCAGAGCGGTCGATGAGCGGCGAGGGCCGGCTCGCGTTCGGGCGTCTGCGCTCGGCGGGGCTGCGTGCGGGTCGCGGGGCGATCGGCCAGAACGTCGGCCGAGCCGGGGTGACCCTGGCCTTAGCCTTCGTCGTCCTGGCGGCCGGTGCCGGCTACTGGCAAGTCTATCGGGCTCAGGAGCTTTCGACTGCGCCGGACGATCCGGCAGTTGTCGCAGCGGCGCGGCACGTAGTGCGCGGTCGCATCCTGGATCGCACGGGAGCCGTTCTGGCAAGCAGCAAGAAGGACTCCAACGGGGAGCCCTACCGCACCTACACCGATCCTTCCATGAGCCCGGTCATCGGCTACGCCTCGCGTCAATTCGGGACGGCGGGCCTCGAGCACACCTACGACGGCCAGCTCGCTGGGGTCGTGAGCGCCGACCCAATTCAGCAATTGCTGTCTAAGTTCAGGGCCGACCCCAACGATCCGCAAGACCTGACCTTGTCGCTCTCACTCAAGCTGCAGAAGGCGGCCGAGAAGGCCCTCGGCAACGACAAGGGCGCAGTCGTGATGCTCGACCCGCGGACGGGCGAAGTCCTGACCCTGGTCTCCGCGCCGACGTTCGACGCCTCGCCCATCGCCAACCCGAGTACTTCACAGAAGGCCTTCGACACGCTGCGCCAGGACAAGGACAAGCCGCTGCTCAATCGGGCGATCCAGGGCCTGTACGTGCCCGGCTCGACGTTCAAGATCGTCACATCGATTGCAGCCCTCAGCTCGGGCGCGATCACTACGGACACGTCCTACCCCCAACAGCCCAAGGCCGAGAAGACCGGCCTCCTGGTGTCCGGCTATCGCGTCCGCGATGGCCATCACCCGTTCACCGACGACCGCGCGCTGAAGTTCCCCGAGGCGGTCGAAGTTTCGTGCAACATCTACTTCGCGCTGACGGGCCTGCGCACCGGTGGCCAGAAGCTCGCCGACTGGGCAGGCAAGCTCGGTTTCGGGCATCCCATCCCATTCGACCTCACAACCGAGACGAGCCAGGTGACCAACGGGGGCGGCAAGTTCGGCGGCGGCTTCAAGGACGACGTGGAAGTGGCGAACGCCGCCTACGGACAGGCCGAGGTTCTCGCCACGCCGCTCCAGATGGCGCTCGTGGCGTCCACCATCGCCAACGACGGCGTGCTGATGAAGCCCCATCTCGCCCTGTCCTTCTCGAGCGCCCGGAATGGCACCCACACGGTCGCTCCCGAACAGCTGGCGGACGTCACCTCGCCGGACGTCGCCGGCGAGATCAAGTCGGCCATGGAGCGCGCGGTCGAGGGCAATTTCGGCGAGATCTTCACGCCGGGCGCGGCGGTTCCCGGGATACCGACGGCGGGCAAGACTGGCACGGCACAGCTCGGCTCGGGCGAGCCGCACTCGTGGTTCATCGGCTTCGCCCCGGTCGACCAGCCGCGGGTCGTCATCGCCGTCATCGTGGAGAACGCGGGCCATGGTGCTTCACGGGCGGCGCCCATGGCAGGCGATCTCATGAAGCTCTATTTCGATACATTCGGCCGATGACGGGCCGACCATCCCCCGACGTAACCAATTCCGCCGGAGAACCCGGTGCTGCGCGGGCCGGAAGAGCGCCCGTGGAGCCGCCGAAGCCACGGCCCCTTGTCGAACGCGTGGGGATGGCTTTGGTCGCGCTGGTCCTGGCCGCGTTGTTCGGTGGGGTCGCCCTGGCTGCGTTCGCCGGCGGCGAGATCTTCCTCGGCGCCATGGGTGCGATCGGCTGCCTCATGACGCTGTGGGTGGGCGGCCTGACCCTCTTCCGCGGCTGAGCTACGGCTTGGCCGGCGCGGCTCAGGCCGTTGTGAGGCTCAGCCATCGGTCCGGAGGATCGCGCGCGCAGAGGCACCGTCCGAGCCGGGAATGAGCAATGGCAGGCAGATCAGCTCGTACGGGCCCGGCGCCACGGCGCGGAGATCCAGCCCTTCGAGGATCACCACACCTGCGGCAAGAAACGTGCGGTGAGTCGGTCCCGGATCGCCGAATGGCGCGATCGAGAGGTAATCGGCGCCGACCAGCACGACTCCTCGGCTCACGAGAGCAGCCGCCGCCTCCGGGGTGAGGGCGACGTAGTTCGGGCTGAAGGTCGGGACCTCCCATAGTCGGGAATTCGGCGTCTTGAACAGAACCCGTCTTGGGCCAGCCGGAATGTCCAGCGCATCCAGGTGACCGATGTCGATGTTGCCGACCTGATTGGTCGCGTCGACCACCCAGGCCGGGCCGACCAGGGACTCGATCGCCATGCCCTCCACCCCGGGTGCACCCTCCATGAAATGGACGGGCGCATCGACGTGCGTGCCGCTGTGGACGCCGAAGTCGAGTCGCGAGACGTTGCAGACTGCGCCGTCGGCGATTGCGATCGGCCGATCCATGAGGACCACCGGATCGCCCGGGAACGAGATCATCCCCGGACGGATCGGGACGCTGATGTCGATCCACTCCATCGCGATTCAGGTCCTCCCGTAACGATCAATCGCCTGGCTGGCGCGCGCCCAGCGAAGGCTACTCGTGGGCCTGACGCCACCTCCCCGGAACCCGTTTGACATCCCCGGCGTACTATCAAATGAAATCCCCGGCTGCCCGGCCGACTCCCGCCACACTTCAAGCACTTCGGGGTGGGGTCATCCTGCGAGGAGGACGATGACGAAGATCCAGGAGTCTGGCGAGAAGGTCATCGCCAATGTCGAACGCGTGATCGTGGGCAAGCATCACGAGGTTCGCCTCGCGCTGGTTGCACTGCTGTGCCGCGGCCACCTGCTGATCGAGGACGTGCCCGGGACCGGCAAGACCGTCCTCGCAAAGGCGATCGCCCGAAGCCTGGGCTGTTCCTTCCGGCGCATCCAGTTCACCCCGGACCTGCTGCCCTCCGACGTCACCGGGCTGTCGATCTACAACCAGAAGACGCAGGAGTTCGAGTTCCGGCCCGGCCCGATCATGGCCCAGGTCGTCCTCGCCGACGAGATCAACCGTGCCACGCCGAAGACCCAGTCGAGCCTGCTCGAGTGCATGGAAGAGCGTCAGGCCACGATCGACGGCACGACGTACACGATGCCAGATCCCTTCCTGGTCATCGCCACGCAGAACCCGATCGAATACGAAGGCACGTTCGCCCTGCCCGAGGCCCAGCTCGACCGGTTCATGTTGCGACTGCGCCTGGGATATCCCCAGCCAATCGAGGAGATCGTCATCCTCGACGAACAGAAGCGCACCCATCCGCTCGAGGACATCGAGGAAGTCTGTTCGACCGAGGAGCTGCGCGAACTACAGGCGGCCGTTCGAGAGATCTATGTCGACTCGACGGTTTCCGACTACATCGTTCGCCTGGTGAACGCGACCCGGACGCATCCCGACGTCTACCTCGGCGCGTCGCCGCGTGGGTCGCTGGCTCTCTATCGGGCCGGCCAGGCGCTGGCCGCTCTTCTCGGCCGAGACTACGTGATCCCGGACGACGTCAAGATGCTGGCCGAGCCCGCGCTGGCCCATCGGCTGATCATCAAGACCAGCTCGTCGATTCACGACGTTCAGCCGGCCGCCGTCGTCCGCGAGCTCCTCGATTCGGTCGCCATCGGCGCCGTCCACCCAACCGGCCAGGGTGGCCCGCGACCCCTCGACAGCGCGGCTGCGGTCGGGCGCAGCTCATCGTCGCGTACGGTCGTTACCGACACAACGGCTTAAGCGACCCACCATCGCGGTTCGGCGCAAGGACTCGCTGGCATGATCCGTCGCTTGCAGCTGTTCGTCATCGGCGGCGTCGTGCTTGTGGCCGCCTTTTCGACCGCGCTGCCATTCCTGTTCTACCTGGTCTACCTGGCCATCCTGGTCATCGGCGGGAGCTACATCCTCACGCGCCTTGGGCTAAGCGACCTGGAGGCCGGCTACGCCGTCAGCCAGCTGCACGGCCAGGTCGGTGACCAGCTTCGGGTGACCTACACGCTGCGCAACACGAGCCGTTGGCCGAAGTTCTGGCTGGAGGTCCACAACCCGAGCAACCTGCCGGGCGGGCTGCACGGGCGCGCCCTGTCCCTCGCTCCGCGAAGCGAACGCTCGTGGCTGGTGAAGGTCCCTCTCTCGCGGCGCGGTCACTTTCGGATCGAGCCGCTTCAGATCCGGACAGGCGATCCGTTCGGGTTCTTCGAGGCGTCGGCCACGGTCGGCCAGGGCATCCCGCTGGTCGTCTATCCGCGGATCGAGCGCCTGCCCCTGTGGGAGCTCCCCCCGGCCGGCCTCGAGGGCAGCCACGCCGCGGCCGTGCGAACGCTCCAGACCACGCCGCTGGCGACCACGGTCAGGCCGTGGGCCCCGGGTGACAGCTTCAACCGCATCCACTGGAAGTCGACGGCGCGCCACGGCGACATCCAGGTCAAGGAGTTCGACCTTGAGCAGACATCGGACGTGTGGATATTCCTCGACCTCGATCGCCGTGCCCACGCTGGGATCGGTGACGAATCGAGCCTCGAGGTCGCGGTTCGAGCGGCCGCCTCGATAGCCGACCGCGCGCTGGTCGAGAACCGGGCCGTCGGGCTGACCACGTCCGGCCATCGAATGGCCGTCGTGCCGGCAGATCGCGGAGGCCGCCAACATCTCAAGATCATGCAATTGCTGGCGGCAGTTGAGGCCGACGGGACGACGCCTCTCGGTGAGGCCCTGCTCGCGGGCATGTCGCGGCTGCGTCACGGGATGACCGCGGTGGTCATCAGCCCGTCGCTGGATCGTGGCTGGGTCAGGCCTCTCGCCGCTCTGCGGGGCATGGGAGTGGCCTGCGTCGCGGTCATTCTCGACGCGCAGAGTTACGCGAAGCACGCCCTGGCGAGTGCCAGGGTCTCCCGGGTGGCAGCCCGTGCGCTGGCAGCTTCCGAATCGGAGGCCTCGGCGACATCCGGCGCCGCGTTTGCGTCTGCTGCTTCTGCGATATCGGCTGGGGAGTCGGAAGCCCGCACCGAGCAGGCCCAGCGCGCCATGCGCCACGCGCTCGCGGAATACGAACTACGGGCCGACTGGGTTGCGGCCGGCCAGTCCCTGGGCGAGGCGTTGGTGTCATGAGCTCGGCGCCCGGTAACGGACATCGCCGTGAGGGGATCCCGGAAGCCCTGTCCCGCGGCCGAACGGAGTCCGTGCCCGAATCCTCTGCCGACGCCGCCCCCCCGACCGACGAGGCAGCCTGGCCCTTCCTCGAGGTGGCGGCGGCACGCCGGCGTGCCGAGGAAGCGCCGTCCACCCTCGAGAGCCTGCGGGCGCTTCCGCTTCGGCCATCCGAAGGCTGGCTGACGCTGGGGCTGGTCGTCCTCATGGCGATGACGCTCGCCTGGTCGGTCGATGACCCCCGTTGGATCCTCGGCCGGAGCGATCTGACGGACTTCCTCGCTCCGGTTGCCGCGCTGGGCGTGCTCTGGGGATTCCTGTCGGCCAAGGCCGGCTGGCCGCGCTGGGTCGCTCATCTGCTGGGGGCGGTCGCCGCGGCCTTGATCGTGCCGGTCGCCATCGGATCGATCCTCGCCCCCGATGGATGGATCCTTTCGTGGTTCGAGGCAACGGCCCGATCGACCGTCGCCGCCTATCTCGATCTGGCGCGGCGTGGCCAGACGGTGACGCAGCAGTACGGCCACTTCATGCTGGCCCTGGGCCTCCTGTGCTGGGCAACCGGCCAGTACATGGGCTACGTGACCTTCCACCACCGTCGTCCGCTGAACGCGGTGATCCTGGGCGGCATCCTGCTCGTGGCCAGCATGTCCATCACGATCCGGGAGCAGCTGCCGTTCCTGGTGATCTTCAGCGTGGCTGCCCTGCTGCTCCTGGTGCGTACCCATACCTTCGAGGAGCGGGCGAGCTGGCTGCGCCGCCGGATCGGCGATCCGGTCAGCCTCGGCAGCTTCTACATGCGGGGTGGGACCACGTTCGTGACGGCCGCAGTCCTCGGGGCGCTCCTCCTCACGGTCACGGCCTCGTCCGCCCCGCTCGCGGGCGCCTGGACAGGGGTCGACCAGCAGATCATCGACTGGGGCCAGCAGATCCAGCGCTTCCTGCCGTGCTGCGGCGCAGGTACCCGCATCAATGGTGTCAGCTTCGGTCCGAACGCGGACATCGGAGCCGTCTGGTTCACCCAGAACACCCCGGCGGTGGCCATCAAACGAAACCCCGGGGACAAGACCGACTACTACTGGGCGGCCGCCACGTACAACACCTTCAACCTGAACGGCTGGAGCCGCGGCAGCGACACCGAAATCGCCAGGAAGGCCAACCAGCCGCTGCTCAAGGACACACTCGAAGGAGCCTTCCCGCCGTCTGCCAAGAAATCGGTGAGCTTCAACGTGTCCGCCCTGGCCTACCGCGACGATGTTCTGCTCACGCCGACCGTGCCGCTGCGGACAATGGGATCGATCAGCGAGGACGTCGACACGCGCGTTTTCGTGCTGGCCGGCGGCTCGTACCTGCTGAGCGTCGTGTCGGACCAGCACGAGAATTACAAGGTGAGCGTGGATGTGCCCACTGTGGGTGACACCGGAATCAACGAGAACCTGTTGCGGGCAGCGGGCACGGACTATCCCACCGAGGTCAAGGCTCTCTACCTCTCGTATCCAAAGGAGGCGATCGGCGCGAACGCCAGGGCCCTCTTGAAGGAGATCGAGCCTTCGGTCGAGCAGGACACCCCGTATGACTGGGCCCTTGCTACCCAGGAATATCTGCGCTCGGATGCCTTTCACTACGACACCGACGTCCGCCGCTTCAACTGCAGCGGAAACGTGGTCGAGTGCTTTGCGCGCGATCGGTACGGCTTCTGCCAGTACTTCGCGACGGAAATGGCGATCCTCCTGCGCAGCAAGGGCATCCCGACGCGGATGGTCCAGGGCTTCCTGCCCGGCGAGCGCGACGCCTCGGGCGCCAACGAACTTCTGACGTACGCCAGCTCGCACGCCTGGGTGCAGGTTTACTTTCCGGGCGTCGGCTGGGTCAACTTCGACCCGACCAAGGGACAGGGCGTGGTTATACCTCTGCCCGCCGGGCCCGCCGTCTTGCCGCGACCGAGCGCCTCGCCGCTGGCTGTGCCGTCCGGTTCACTCGACCGCGAGCAGGACCCGAACCTGCGGTCGCCGAGAGGCGGTGCCGCCGGCCCCGCCGACGCGGGTGGACCCTCGTCGCCTGGCAGCCTCCCGTTCGTGATCGTCGGGCTCCTGCTGGCCGCGGCCATCGGCGGACTTGCGTTCCTGGCCTATCGCCGAGGCCCGCGTGGCCCGGCTCAGCCCGACTCGGTGTACGAAGGTGTCGTCCGTCTCGCCGCGCGTCTCGGCTTCGCGCCGCGCGCGACCCAGACCGTCTACGAGTATGCCGGCGCGCTTGGAGAGGAGCTGCCCGGCGCACGACCGTCGCTGCAGGTCGTCGCGCAGGCCAAGGTGGAAGTCGCGTACGGCCACCGGGTGCTTGGACAGGATCGCATCTCGGCGCTGCGCGAAGCCCAGCGCCGACTGAGGGTCACGCTGCTGCGGCTGCTGTTCCGGCGACGTCGCTGGCGCGGCAGCCGGTAGGCCGAGCCAGGACGGCACGGCGCGGGGCAGGCTCAGTCCGGCGCGCCGCCTAGAGTCCTCCGCCGCGCTCCTCCGAAGTCGCTGGGGCGGCTGTTCGCGGGTGGCCCACCGCGGTTTCAAGCGCGGCCAGGTGCTCCGTCAGGTTGTGTGCGCGCAGGATGCCTCGGCCGGCGCGCAGCTCGAGGATCGAGATCCCGCACAAGGCGAAAGGAAATGCCCAAAACGCCTCGATGGGCAGCCCGAGTACGGACAGGACCACGAGCTTGAAGATGCCGTCGTGGCCGACCAGCATTGTCCATGGCCGATCGGCGTCGGCTGGACCGGGATAGCCGGCAACATGGGGGCGTCCAGCCGCGCGATCCGATCCCTGGGCATCGGTCAGACGATCGAGCACTCCGACCAGGGTGGACCTGACTCGCACGGCCGCGTCCACGAGCCGCTCGCCTCCGGGCGCATTCGCTTCGAGCGGTCGTGTGCGCCATGTGGCGAGGATCGTGCCGTAGCGGGCCTCGACCTCGTCCCTGTGGAGGCCCTCCCACTCGCCCTGGCCGATTTCGGCCAATCCGGTTTCGGGTCGAAGCACGGGTGGTGGCTGCCGCTCGGCTGCGGGGGAGTTCGTCCGGCCGGCCGCCAGCGCGTTTGCGACAGCCATGGCTGTCGCGGCAGCACGCGACAGCGGGGAGTGCGCGATTTCGATCGGTGGCGTCGCCGGAAGGGGGAGCGTCGGCGGGTCGGTTGGTCGGGCGAGCCGTACGGCGGCCAGCGCCGCCTGGCGCGCGCCGAACGGCGTCAGCGGCGTGTCGTGTTGGCCCTGGAACCGGTTCTCGGCAATGAACACCGACTCGCCGTGCCGCAGCAAGGCGATGCTCGCGTCGAGTTCTGGGGGTACCGGCAGTTCGCGGGGGCGTCGAGGCGACCCGGCGGCCCGAGCTGTCAGCGTTCGGACCCCAGGCGGATGACCCATAGGTCGAGGACGGCTTCATGGCCCCGAATGGCGGCGGCCACCGGATCGGGCACGTCGTCGTCGAGGGCCAGGATCATGAGCGCGTCCGCCCGGGGTCCGCTGCGGGCCAGGTGCATGCCGCTGATGTTCACGTCGGCCTCGCCGAGCATCAGCCCGATCCGGCCCATCGTGCCGGGCTTGTCCTGGTGCCGCGTGATTAGCATCACGTCGGCCGGCGCCATGTCGATCCAGTAATCGTTCAGCCGCGTCAACCGCGGCTCGCCGTTCATGACGGTTCCGGCGACCGTCGTGATCCCGCCGGCAGTCTCGCCCGAGAGGGTGAGCAGAGCCGCGTAGGGATCGGCCTCGCCGGTCCGGCGCTCCACAACGGTGATGCCGCGGGCCTTGGCGAGAGCGCCGGCGTTGACCAGGTTGACTCGCTCCGTCGTAGAGGTCTCGAGCAGTCCGCGGAGCGCGGCCGCGACGAGTGGCGAGCCGTCGTGCTGTGCGGGCTCGCCGGCAATCTCCAGCGTCAGCGTTCGCACGCCCGTGCGCGCGAACTGCGCGAAGAACTTGCCCAGGACCTCGGCCAGCGGCAGGTACGGCCCGATCGCCTCGGCCGTTTCTGGAGTCAACAGGGGGGCGTTCACGGCGTACCGCGCCGATCGGCCGGCCAGCACGTCGATGACCTGGTCGGCCACCTCCTCGGCCACCGCGACCTGCGCCTCGGCCGTCGAGGCGCCGAGATGCGGTGTCAACAGCGTGTTCGGTGCGTCGAGCAACGGCGACCCGGCCGGAGGCTCAGCCTCGAACACGTCGATCCCGGCACCACCCAGGCGATCCTCGCGAAGCGCCTCGGCGACCGCAGCCTCGTCGACGACGCCACCACGGGACACGTTGAGCAGGAGTGCGCCCGGCTTCATGCGTGCCAATTCCTTGGCCCCGATCAGCCCTCGCGTGGTGCGAGTCAGGGGCACATGGAGGCTGATCGCGTCCGAGCGCGACAGGAGCGACTCGAAATCCACCAATTCAACGCCGTGGTGCGCAGCCTGCTCGGCGCTCACGAAGGGGTCCACAGCGAGGATCGTCATCTCTAGTGCCCGCGCGCGATCCGCGATCGCCTGGCCGATCTTGCCCAGCCCGACGATGCCCAGCGTCCGGCCGCGCAACTCGAGGCCGGTGAACTGGGCCCGCTTCCATTCGCCGCGCCGCACCGAAGCGTCGGCCGCCGCGATCCGGCGCGCGAGCCCGAGGAGGAGCGCAAGCGTGTGCTCGGTGGCGGCGATCGTGTTGCCGGTAGGCGCGTTGACGACGGTGATCCCGGCTCGCGTGGCCGCCTCGAGATCGACGTTGTCGACACCGACCCCGGCACGCCCGATGACGATCAGCCGGCGTCCGGCCTCGATCAGGCCGGCGTCGACCTGGACCTGGCTGCGCACCAGCAATGCCTCGTACTCGGGGATCGCTGCGCACAGCTCATCACGCGACAGATCCGGCCGCTCGTCGACCTCGTGGTGGACGCGCAGCAGCGCGACCCCCTCCGGGGCGAGGGGTTCCGCGACGAGAACCCTCACGCGAATGCGCGAGCGATGCGCTTTGAGGTATCGGGAGCCGCATGGCCGGCCGCCTCGAGCGCGGCAAGGCCGGCACGCTCCGCTGCGGCGAGGCCGGCCCCGGGGGTTGCTTCGCGGCCGGTCTCGACCAGGACTTCTTCGATCACGCCGATCGCCGCGAGGATCTCGTCAAGTGTCACCGAGCCGAGGTGGCCGACGCGGAAGACCTGGCCGGTGAGCTTGCCCTGGCCTCCAGCCACGACGAGCTTGCGAGCCTTGAGCTCGCCGTTGAACGATTTCCAGTCCAGCCCGTCGGGAAGCCGAACGCAGGTGACGGTCTGGGAGGCAACGGCGAGATCCGGGAAGAGCTCGAAACCGAGAGCCTTGAGGCCCGCTCTGGTCGCTGCGGCGCACGCGGCGTGGCGCGCGAAGATCGCCTCTTGCCCCTCTTGCTCCATGTGCTTCAGCGCCACGTCCAGCTGGAACATGACCGCGATGGCCGGGGTCCACGGCGTCTGCCCGTCGCGCTGGCTGTCACGATGCTTGGCGAGATCCAGATAGAAGCGGGGCATCCGCGCGGTCCGGGTCGCCTCCCAGGCCCGCTCGGACAGGCTCGCCAGGGCAATGCCCGGCGCCGCCATCCAGCTCTTCTGGCTGCCGGATACGACGACGTCGAGGCCCCACGCGTCCTGCTCGAATGGGACGGCACCGACGCCTGACACGCCGTCGACGAGGATCAGCGCCGCAGGAGCGATGTCGCGGATAGCTTGGGCCAGGTCAGGAATCGAGTTCATCACGCCGGTCGAGGTCTCGTTGTGCGTGATGAGAACAGCCTTGAAGCCGCCCGCCGGGCTGGATTCCAGCGCCATCCGGACCGCGCCGGGGTCGGCGGCGTCGCCCCACTCGACCTCCAGCCTGGTCACCTCGGCGCCGTACGCCTGGGCGATCTTCGCGAACCGATCGCCGAAGGCACCGATGCTGATGGCCAGCACCGGATCGCCGGGCGACAAGGTGTTGACGATCGCAGCCTCGAGACCGCCGGTTCCGGCACAGGTCAGGACCACGATCTCGTTGCGGGTCCCGAAGAAGGGCTGGATCCGGCTCGTGACCCGGTCCAGTACCCCAGCGAACTCAGGTCCCCGGTGGTTGATCATCTGGCGCGAGCCGGCTTCTCGGACCGTTGAGGGCAGGCTTGTCGGCCCGGGGATTCGGAGGTTCGTCTCGAAGCGGTCCATGCTGGTCTCCTGGGGCTGGGACAAGATCTGGAACTGGCCGACTATCGGGTCCGCCACGCGAGCTGAGCTGGCCCGCGGTCGCCAGGGGATGGTACCCGGCGGAGCTACGCGTTGGCGTCGCGCTTCTCGGTCTGCGCGAGCCTCGCCCGGCTCTCCTCGCGCGTACGCATGATCCGGCCGCCCGCCTTCATCCCGTCCACGGCCGGAGCGGGCACCTGCTGGCGGCGAGGCCCGCCGCCCGCCCTGGCAGCATCGCGGGCCTCCTGTCGCGCGGCAATCCGGCCAGCAATCGTGGCCTCGTAGCCCTGCTCGGTCGGCCGGTAGTAGCGGGGCTCACCGAGGTCGTCGGGCAGGTAGCGCTGTTCGATGTCGGCGCCCTCGTAGTCATGCGGATAGCGGTAGCCGACGCCGATGCCGAAATCTCTTCGCTCGTGATGGGTGCCGCTGCGAAGGTGCATCGGGACCGGCAATGCGCCGCGCTTCTCGACGTCGGCCGCCGCCGCCCAATACGCTGCTCCCGAACGGTTCGACTTTGGCGCGGTGGCGATGTACGCGGCCGCCTGCGCTAGCGCGTACTGCGCTTCGGGCAGCCCGACCCAATCCAGCGCCTGGGCGGCCGCCACGGCGACCGACAATGCCCGCGGGTCGGCGTTGCCCACATCTTCGGAGGCCGAAATGATCAGCCGTCGGGCGATGAAGCGAGGATCCTCGCCGGCGGCGACCATCGTGGCCAGCCAGTACAGCGCGGCGTCCGGATCGTTGCCGCGGAGGCTCTTGATGAAGGCCGAGGCGGTGTCGTAGTGCCCGTCGCCGGCCCGGTCGTAGGCCAGGACCCGCTGCTGGGCGGCGGACTCCACATCGGACAACGTGGGCGTCACCCGCCCGGCCTCGTCCCGCAGATCCTCCGATTCGGCCAGCGCGACGGCGCCCTCGAGGATGTTCAGGGCCTGCCGAGCATCGCCGCCGGCGATGTCGACGAGGTGCTCGAAGGCATCGTCCGGAAGCGCGACGCCCCCGGCCGGACCAAGCTCGCCGGACAGTCCGCGGTCACTGTCGTCGAGTGCCCGGCGCACGATCGTGGCGACTCCATCGTCCGTCAGCGGCTCCAGGCGCCAGACGCGCAATCGTGAAAGCAACGCCGAATTGACCTCGAAGTAGGGGTTCTCGGTGGTCGCCCCGATGAGGGTCACGGTGCCGTCCTCGACGTGGGGCAGCAGCGCGTCCTGCTGGGCCTTGTTGAAGCGATGGATCTCATCGATGAACAGGACCGTGCGCGCGCCGTTCAAGGCAAGGTCCTCCTGGGCCCCGGCGATGATGGAGCGGACCTCGGCAACACCGCTCATCACCGCAGAAAGAGTCATGAACCTGGCGCCGACGGCCTCTGCCAGCAGGCGCGCCAGGCTGGTCTTGCCGGTTCCCGGCGGACCCCACAGCAGCAGTGAGCCGAGGTAACCGCGAGCCACCGAGCGCCGAAGCGGCCCTTCCGCTCCGACGAGGTGCTCCTGGCCGACGAACTCTTCGAGCGTCCGCGGCCGCATCCGGGCCGCCAGTGGCTGCTGCGACGGCGGCGGTCGAAACAGCCGCTCAGGACGCGCGCCACGGGGGCCGGATGGGGATGAGGCTCGACGAGCAGGCACGGACCGATGGTACCGCGCTGTCTTCCACGGCTCGGATGCTCGACCTCTGCCTCGGTCAGCCTCCCCGGCGTCGGGGGAGGCGATCCGCCCATCCGAAATGGCCGAGGCGGGACAGCGGCCGATGCGGGAGCCGACGCCGGATGCCGAGATCTCCGAGGTGCCGGCGCACGATCGGGAGCCAGGCCATCCCGAAGAGGACCTGGACGACGATCAGTGCCAGCAGCAGGATGCTCGGCACGGCCACGAGAAGGGCCGGCACGACGAGACCCTGGAAGCCGTCCGTGGTAGCGCCGGCCGATTCGCCCTGGGCCGGAGGCGATTGGAGTGACGTACCGGGTGTTGGTCCGGGTGACGTGTCGGCGACCCCGGCTGGGAACGTCGAGCCGGCGACCGGTGAGCCTCCGCCCGCTGAGCCTCCTGGCGGGACACCACCCGGCGAAGCGGGTGACGCGGCCCCCGAAGGTGCCGTTGGTGGTGCTGTGCTCGTTGGCACCGAGGGGCTCAGCGATGGGCTGGCCGAAGCGTTCACTGATGGCACGACCGACGGCGTGACCGAAGCAGCGACCGAAGGCACGACCGATGACACAGGCGAGGGCGTGAGTGTGGGCGGGATCGAAAGGGAAGGCAGGATAGAAAGGCTCGGCAGAACGGACAGGCTCGGCAGGATCGAAACACCTGGCAGCACCGGCGGGAGCATTGGTCCGGCCGCGTTTGCTGCCGCACCGCCCGCCATCAGCACCACGGCGCTGACCGCGATTCCATTGAGGATGGGCCGGCCACGGCGCGCCCGATGAGGTGCGTCGTGCCTCGGTCGGGTGGGTCCACCGCTCGCTGACGGCAGCGGACGCATCGTCAGGCGACGCTGGCTTCCGGGGTCCAGATTCGGGTGATCGGCCGGCCGTCCCCCGGCAACGGCGCGTTTGGAGCTGTTTCGATGCCCTGCACGAATGCGACCACGAACCTCTCGTCCAGCTGCGATCCGGCCGCGTCCTCCAGTCGATGAAGCGCTTCCTTCACGGAGAGTGCCTTGCGGTAGGGCCGCGACGTGGTCATGGCCGAGAAAGCGTCGGCCACGGAGAGGATCCGGGCGATGAGCGGAATGTCCTCCCCGGACAATCCGTCCAGGTAGCCCTGGCCGTCCCAGCGCTCGTGGTGATGGCGGATGCCGCCCCGAACGAGATCCAGGTTGGGGAGGTCGCGGACGATCGCGTCGCCAAGGGCCACGTGCTGCTTGACGATCGCGTATTCCTCGGCCGACAACGCGGCCGGCTTGCGCAGGATCTGGTCGGGGATGCCGATCTTCCCCACGTCGTGCAGCAGTCCCGCGATCCGCAGCGTTCTCCACAGGTCCTGGTCGAGACCCGCCCGCTCGGCGATGAACAGGGCATAGCGAGCTACGTCCTCCGAGTGCCGCTTCGTGTAGCGGTCCTTCGTGTCGACGGCGATGACCAGGCCAGACAGGACGTCGAAGGTGCTTCGCTCGGCTCGACCCATCTCGTCGCTCGGCGCATCCGCGATCCGCACCCCGTCGCCGCCACTCGCCTTCGCCTCGCCGAGTGCCACCGTGGCGACCGACAGCAGCTCAGTCGCCGCATCGCCGTGGACCGGCGAGAAGCACAGGCCAGCACTGACCGTCACGGGCAGCCGTTCCGAGCTGCCGAACTGAAGGCTCAGGTCGATCAGCCTGCCGCGGAGGCGCTCGATCGCAGGCTCCAGGTCCGCCGAGCATTGCGGCGGCGCGATCAGGAGGAATTCGTCGGGTCCGTAGCGGCCGAGTGTCGTGTCCTGCGAGAGTTCGGCGCGCAAAAGTCGGGCGACCTCGAGGAGCCCCGCGTCACCGGCGCCGTGGCCGTGGGTGTCGTTCAACAGCCGGAAGTTGTCGATGTCGACCAGGGCAACGCCGACCGACCCCAGCCCGGAGCCGCCTGCCTCGCGCCCGGATTCGAGCTGGGCCGCAAGGTCGGCGACCACGGCTCCATGGTTGAGCAAGCCCGTGAGGGCGTCGCGTCGAGTGGCTTCCACGAGCTCCCTGGTCTGCCGAGTCAGCCGGCGCTGCGCCGCGCGGAAGATCAGGTACAGCAGGACGGCCAGGATCACAGATGCCGTCACGGTGACCATGACTGCGTCCCGACGCGCCACGCCAACCGTGGCGAGCAACTTCGCGGCATCCCGGTAGACCTCGAACACCGCGATCACGCTTGGGTCGGTTTTGGTGGGCAGGTCCTCTTTGATGGGCAGGTATTCCTCGAGCACCATCGGCGCGCCAAGCGCGTTCTCGTCGCGCTCTTCGCCGGACCTTCCGGTGGTCACGTCCGCAAACGGCGTCCCGCCGAATGCCTGGCGGAGGTCGTCCTCCAGACCGAAGTTCTTGCCGGCGATCTCGGGTACGTCGCTGAACAGCACGGTGCCGTCGGGACCGAAAACCTTGACCCGGAGCGTCCCGGTCTCCGGATCGACAAGATCGCGCAGCCGCGTCTCGATCTCCACCCGACGCGCGCCGTCGACGCCGCCCAGCACAAGATCGGACGGCTTCAGCTCCTTGGCAACGAAGGCACGGACGAGCGAGGCATCCGCGTCGACGCTCGATTGGAGCGCCGCATCGGTGACGTGTATGGATACGAGGGTCGCCAGCGCCAGGCACGTGACTACGACGAGCGACAGGCTCGCTGCGAAGACCAGGAGCAGGAGCTTCGAGCGTCCACGAAGACGCGGCATCGACCCTACCGACATCATTCGCCTGGCGCTCACTCCAAGTACACCCCCGGGAGGCGCCAACGTAGGGACCCTCAGGCAGCGTGTCGATAGGACCTTCGGGGGAGCCGCGAGCGGGACGGCGAGGGGCATCGAGACCGCCCGGGGTGCCCGGGAATCGCGGGCTTTTGGACGCCTCGCAGAGGCGGTGCGGGCCTAGAGTTTGATGACGTTCAGGACGTCGATCAGGACGAAGAGGACGGCCATGATCAGGATCAGGCCGCCCCCGACCGTCACGATGCGACGGACGTCGCGGACGACGTACGTGTACTCCTCGCTCGCTCGCGCCGCCAGCAACCCGCCGGATCGCCCGCGTCCGGCCGGGCCGGCAGGCAGTGCTTCATCTCGAGCGCGGCCCGACGTTCGGGCGGCGCGCAGGCGCTCGGATTCGGCGGCGCGCTCCTGGGCCACGATCTGAGCTTCGAGCTCGGCGGCTCGCGCTTCCTCGGTCTGGCTCAGAGCCGTCGGGGGCCGGCTCGGCCGGGCGGGTTCCGCGGGCCTTGCCGAGCGCCCCTTGGGTGCACGGCGTCCCGGTCGGCTGGAGCCACGCGAACGCTTCGCCATTCCTGGGAAGACCTCCCAAATGATCGATCGTGGGGATGCGGGGCCGATGTCGCGCCCGCCAGAACCGGGCCGAGAATAGCATCCGTCCTCGCGTGCCCGTCGGGTGCCTGGCCGGCCAAGTGGGCCCTGCTAGACTCGCCTGACTGCCACGTGCGCTCCCTGGAGGATCGGGCGATCGACCTGAACGCCGTCGTCTCGGCCAACATCGGCGCCGTCGTCGCAGCCCTTGTCGCCGCGCTGTTTCTGACGGTGATCGCGCTTCTCCTCACCGCCCGTCGGGCACGGCGGCTCGACCAACGCCTTGGCCAGTTGACGCGGGGATCGGATGCGGCGTCTCTGGAAGGTGTTCTGCAGGCCCACCTCAACAAGGTCTATGAGGTGGCCGCGCATCTGGACGAACTGGCGGGGCGGGCGGCCACGCTCGAGGCCAACGGCCGCCGAGCGTTCCAGCGCGTCGGCCTCGTGCGCTACAACCCGTTCGAGGACACGGGCGGCAACCAGAGCTTTGCTCTCGCCCTGCTGGATGCCGAGGAAGATGGCTTCATCATCAGCAGCCTTCACGCTCGGACCGGGACACGGATCTATGCCAAGGCCCTGGCGGCCGGTCGCTCGGACGGCGCCCTGTCCGACGAGGAATCGGAAGCGCTGCGGGTGGCCCGCTCCGCGACCCGCGGCCGACCTGTAACCGTCGACCGAACTGCTCCCGCGCGGGGCCCAGGTCGCTGATCATCGCTTTGTTGGCGCTGTGACGAGCGAGGTGGCAAAGGCGGACAGGATGCTTCCGGGATGCCCCCAGTCCCACACCACGCGCTCTCCCGACAGGTGGCGGTGGCCGCTCCTCGCCAACGACGGCGCAAGCCGATGAAGCGGCGCGTGCGCGAGCCCCGCGCCCTCGAGCAGATCCCCGTGTGGGCCGACATCGCGCCGGCTCGCGTCACAATCTCGGACGAGGGCGCGATCGGCCTCGAAATGCTCCTCGATGGCCTGAATCCGGAGCAGCGTCGAGCGGTGACCCACGGCGATGGACCGCTCCTTGTGCTGGCCGGGGCCGGCACGGGCAAGACCCAGGTCATCACTCGGCGGATCGCATGGCTCATCGCCACGCGTCGCGCACGGCCCGCCGAGATCCTCGCGCTGACCTTCACCGACAAGGCGGCGGCGGAGATGCAGGTCCGAGTCGATCAGCTCGTGCCCTACGGATACACAGACACGGCCATCTCGACATTCCACGCTTTTGGCGACCGAATCATCCGCGAGTTCGCGCTCGAACTCGGGCTGCCGATCGACGTCCGCGTGCTGTCCCGGCCCGAAGTCGTCATCTTCCTGCGCGAGCACCTCTTCGACTTCGAGCTCGATCAATACCGCCCACTCGGCGACCCGACTCGATTCCTGGGAGCCCTGGCGACCCTCTTTTCGCGGTGCAAGGACGAGGACGTGAGCCCGGCCGACTACCTGGCCTACGCGGAGCGACTTTCCTCGGAGGCGAGCCGCGCAGCCGACGCCGTTCGGGCCGACGGTGGGGACGCGACCGATTCGGACCGGACGGCGGCCGATGCCCTGGCTGAGGAAGCCCGCCGGCAGCTCGAGCTCGCTCGAGCATTTGAGCGCTATCAGGAGCTGCTTGCCGGGGCGGGTTTCATCGACTTCGGCGACCAGGTCAGCATCGCCCTGCGCCTACTGCGGTCCTCTCCGGCAGCGCGCCAGATCCTCCAGGACCGTTTTCGCTTTGTGCTCGTCGACGAGTTCCAGGACACCAACCGTGCCCAGGCCGAACTCGTCGCGCTGCTCGCCGAGCGCCACCGTAATGTGGCCGTCGTCGGCGACGACGATCAGGCGATCTACCGCTTCCGCGGCGCGGCGATCAGCAACATCCTCGAGTTCCAGGATCGCTACCGGCGAGCTCGCCAGGTCGTCTTGAGGCGCAACTATCGCTCGCACCGGCCGATCCTGGACGCGGCCTACCGGTTGATCCGGTACAACAACCCGGACAGGCTGGAGGTGCGAGCGGGCGTCAGCAAGCAGCTGGTGGCCGCCCGGGCGACCAACGATCCGGTGCCGGTGCGGCTGGAGGCGTTCGGCACGGGTTCGGAAGAGGCCGACTGGATTGCGGCGGAGGTTGGCCGCCGGCTGGCCGGGGGAGCGCGTCCCCGTGACCACGCGGTGCTGGTCAGGGCCAACGCAGACGCCGACCCGATCCTGCGCAGCTTCAACCTCCTCGGAATCCCGTGGCGGTTCTCGGGCAGCACCGGGTTGTACGGCCGACCGGAGGTCAGGCTCCTCCTCGCCTTCCTGCGAGTCCTCGCCGACCTCAGCTCGAGCGTCGACCTGTACGCCGTGGCGGCCTCTGAGGTCTACGACCTGGGTGGCGAGGACCTGACGGCGATCGTCAACAGTGCCCGTCGACGGAACCGATCGATCTGGGAGGTTGCCGAGGAGCTGACACGGCAGCCGGGGCTCCTGCGCCTCAGCCAGGCGACGCGGGACGCCCTTGCCCGATTGGTCGAGGACCTGCGACGTTATTCGGAGCTCGCGCACGAGCGCTCGGCGGGCGAAGTCCTCTACGCGTTCCTGCGTGGCTCCGGGCTGCTGGCTCGCTTGGCAGCCACTCCCTCCGTTCAGGCCGAGGAGGCCCTGTCGAACATCGCCCGCTTCTTCGACATCGTCCGCGCCCAGTCGGCGTTGCTCGCGGATGACCGCACGCCGTTCCTGGCACCGCACCTGGCGACGCTCATCGAGGCGGGCGACGATCCTCCGACCGCCGAGATCGATCCCGATGCCGATGCAGTTGCCGTGCTCACCGTGCACAAGGCGAAGGGCCTCGAGTTTCCGACGGTGTTCCTGCCCGGCCTCGTCGGCGGCAGGTTTCCGGTCGTGTCACGACGTGAAACGCTGGGACTGCCGGTCGCCCTCCTCCGCGACACGCCTCCATCGGGCGACGTCACCCTGGCCGAGGAGCGACGCCTGTTCTACGTGGCCATGACGCGACCCCGAGATGAGCTCATCCTCAGCCACGCCGTGGACTACGGAGGCAGTCGCGCGAGGCGTGTCTCACCCTTCGTGCTGGAAGCGCTGGACCTGCCCGCGGAGGCAGGAGTATCGAGACCCGGAGCGCAAGTTCAGCATCCACTCGAAAAGCTCGCTGCCTTCGATGCGGTCGAGCCACCCCGCGAGTCCGTGAGGACGGCGCCAAGCGAGCCGCTGTCGCTGAGCTTCTACCAGGTCGACGACTACCTGACCTGCCCGCTCAAGTACAAGTACGCGCACGTGCTCCGTGTTCCGCTGGCACCTCACCACGCGATCATCTACGGGGCGGCGCTGCACAAGGCGGTGCAGGAGTTCCATCGGCGGCACGCCCGCGGTGACGTCATGTCGGAGGAAGACCTGGTTGCCGCCTTCGAGTCAGCCTGGACCAGCGAAGGGTTCCTGACGCGGGAACACGAAGACGCCCGCCTGGACGCAGGCCGTGCTGCGCTGCGACGCTTCCGGTTGGAGCAACTGGAGCCCGGCACCGTGATCCCCGCCTACGTCGAGCGGGAGTTCAGCTTCACCATGGGCGGGGATCGCGTTCGGGGACGCTGGGATCGGGTCGACATCGAACCCGTCAACGCTGACCTGCAACCGGCGGCTGCGGAAGGAGCCGCCCGAGACGGGAGCGTCGGGCGGGATTCGCCGCAGCCTGCCTGGGCCCCGGACGTGGTAGCCCAGACCCTGCCGCTGATGTCCCGCGAGCGCGTCACGATCACCGACTACAAATCGAGTGACGTTCGCGATCCGGTCCGGGCGCGCCAGCGTGCTCGCGAATCGCTCCAGCTGTCGATCTACGCCCTTGGCTACCAGGCGCTAACGGGCCGTCTCCCGGATGCAGTCCAGCTGTACTTCCTGGAGTCCGGCCTCGTCGGGCGCGCGGAGGTCGATGAGAAGCGGCTGGCGCGGGCGCGAGCAAAGATCGCCGAGGCGGCGGAGGGGATCCGTGCACGGGATTTCACGGCCAAGCCGGACTACCTCGCGTGCTCCTACTGCGCGTTCCGGGACGTCTGTCCGTCAAGTGTCGCGACCTGAGGCGGCAGCCTGGCACGCTGCGGCGATCGCGTTGGCTACGGCATTCGCCCTAGATGACAGGGGACTGAAGCAGGCCCAGGGTGTGCGGCCCAGGGGCTCACTCCGCGTGGCGAACCCCCTCTCGGGCACGGAGGGAACAACATCAACCGGGCGATTGGAGCCGGGTCGCGCCCCGCACAGTCCCATGCGGCCGAGGCCGACGACGATCTGGCGCCCAGAACAGTGGTCCTGGTCGTGGACGACGACAGGGCGATCCGCCACCTCGCGGCTCGCGTCCTTTCGGATGCCGGCTATGAAGTGCTGGAAGCTGCCGGGGGCCGCGAAGCGGTCGCCATCGTGCTCGGATCTGTGCGCCCCATCGGCCTTCTTCTGACCGACATCCAGATGCCTGACGTCGACGGCAGGCAGCTGGCCGCAATCGTCCGCGAGTCGCGAACGGACTGTGCCGTGGTCTTCATGACGGGCGATCGCGACATGTCCGGTCGAGCCGATAAGCCCCTACCTGGCCCGCCAGTCGTGTTCAAGCCCTTTGCCGTCGCCGAGCTGCTGGGCACCATCGAGACCGCCCTGGCCAGCCGGCGAGATGCGGCGCGATGAGGGACGCCCGATATCGGCACGCCCTAGACTCGATGACCATGGAAGCACGCGATCGCCTCGGCAATATCGCGGCGTTCGCGGCGGCGGCGGTCGTCTGGATCCTCGTCGGACTGGTCGTCTCGACTCGCGACCCCAAACTCGATCCCGCCGCCGGTTACGTCGGGGCGCTCCTGATGGGCCTTGCGGTCGGCCTCACTGTCATCCCGCTGTTCTGGCTCGTGGTCTTCGGCCGCCACCGGCGGATCGCTTACCACGGTGATTGGCCGCGCGCGATCAGGCGCGGCGGCTGGGTGGCGATCCTCGTTGCGCTGTTCGTGCTGCTGCGGCTCCAGGGCGCCTTCCAGTGGCCGATCGCCCTCTTCGTGATGACCATGGTCGTGATCGCGGAGGCCACCTTCTCGGCCGAACGCTGATCCAGGAAACGCCCGCACACGTGGAGGCTGGGACTCGCGTACCCTCAGTCCCCGGGTTTCCCCGGACTGCGGTCTTGACTCGAGGAGGTTTCAGTGGCCATCGCGCTTGCCGCCACCCGCCCGGCAGAGCCGTTCGCCGAGGCCAAGCAGCGCCTGGCCGCGGCCCTGGAAGAGCACCGCGCAGAGATCCTCGACCTGTCCCACCGCATCCACGCCAATCCCGAGCCGGCGTTCGAAGAGCGACAGGCGGCCGCCTGGGTCGGCGAGACGATCGCCCGTCACGGGTTCACGGTGGAGCAACCCGCGGGTCGGTTGGAAACGGCAGTCCGGGGGCGCCTGTCGGGCGGTCAGGGTGGGGATGGGCCGCGGATCGGCATCCTCGCCGAGTATGACGCGCTGCCCGGTCTGGGCCATGGTTGCGGCCACAACACGATGGCCGCCTCGGGGGTCGGCGCGGCCATCGCCCTGGCATCGATCGCTGACGAGCTGCCCGGCGAGATCGTCTTCCTCGGCTGCCCGGCCGAGGAGCGCGGGTCGGGCAAGCAGTTCATGATCGATGACGGTCTGTTCGACGGCCTCGACGCCGCGCTCCTGTTCCATCCCAACGACCGGACGAGCTCGTCGATCGCCCTGCTCGCGAGCGTGGACGTGGAGGTGACCTTCAGCGGCCGCCAGGCGCACGCCGCTTCCGAGCCCTGGATGGGCCGCAACGCGCTCGATGCCCTGGTGCTGCTCTTCGCTGAGATCGGACTCTGGCGGCAGCAGCTACGACCCGAGGCCCGGGTCCACGGGATCGTCCTCGACGGCGGCACCGCGGCCAATATCATCCCGAGCCGTGCCGTCGGCCGGTTCATGTTGCGGAGCGTCGATGAGGGCTACTTCCACGAGATACAGGACCGATTCCGGGAAATGGTCCAGGGCGCCGCGCTGGCCACGGGCTGCGGGGGTGAGGCAGTCTTCTCGGGCGGCTCCTCGACGATGAAGCAGAACGAGGTCCTGCGCGGCCGCTTCTCGGCAAACCTGACCGCCTACGGCCTGGAGGATGGACCCCTCGACCTGCAGCATCTCGGCAGCTCGGACATGGGCAACGTCTCGCAGCACCTGCCCACCATTCATCCATATCTGGCGATCGCCCCGCTGGACACAGCCGGCCATTCCACGGCCTTCCGCGACGCGGCCGGGACGCCGCAGGCGGACGAGGCTACGCTCCTGGCAGCCACGCTCATTGCCCAGACCGCGTACGAATTGTTCGCGGATCCCTCGCTGGTGAGCGCGGCGTGGGCAGAGTTTCGGGGAGGCTGAGCCCGAACTCGAGCGTCTCGCCATTGCCACGGAGGCGGGTGCTACCATCGCGGCGGCGCGCCCCGCTGGACGCAGGGTTGCGAACCGGCGGCGCCCACAGGGACGGCACGGGATTCGCGCAGCGGACCGCTGAGCTCCGCGCGAGGCCGTCTCCGGAGGGATCTCCACCGTGGCCGAGCGCCCAGCCGACCCACACTCTCGTCGCACCCCCGAGCCCGGCGACGAGCCTCATCCCGCACCGCAGGACGGCTTCGCGAAGGCCAACGGCTGGGATCGAGCGTACGAGGTCTATTCGGACTTTGACCTGCCCGTCTACGTCGGACCGTCGACCTTCGCCAAGCTCCCATGGGTCACCGATCCGGCCGAGCTGCGGGCGCGAGCGGTCGACGTCGCGATCGTCGGGGCGCCATTCGACGACGCGGTGAGCAACCGGCCCGGGGCGCGCTTCGCGCCGCGCGCCATTCGCGAGGCAAACTACGCCACCGGCTCGCTGCACACGCTGCAGCACCCCGGCGGCCTGCAGCCGCTCGAGATCCTGACCGTCGTCGACGCCGGGGACGCGAATGTCACGCCTGCCTGGATTGAGCGCGGTCACGCGCTGATCTACCGGAAAGTGCGTGAGGTGGCGGAGACCGGAGCGATCCCGATGGTGATGGGCGGGGACCATTCGATCACCTGGCCGTCGGCGACGGCCATCGCCGAGGTACGCCGCCCGGGGTCCATCGGAGTCGTCCATTTCGACGCGCATGCCGACACCGCCAACGAGGACTGGGGGGTCCTGAGCGGGCACGGAACGCCGATGCGCCGGCTGATCGAATCGGGCGCGGTCAAAGGCCGGAACTTCATCCAGGTGGGCCTGCGTGGATACTGGCCGCCCGTGGAGACGTTCGAGTGGATGCGAACGCAGGGCATGCGCTGGCACTACATGCGCGAGATCGAGGAGCGCGGTTCTGAGGCGGTCGTCGCGGACGCGATAGCCGAGGCCCTGGACGGCCCCGACTACGTGTACATCTCGGTCGACATCGACGTCATCGATCCGGGACTCGCGCCCGGGACGGGGACTCCAGAGCCGGGCGGCATGCTCACGCGGGAAGTGCTGCGCGCGATCCGCCAGATCGTTGGTGCCGTCGAGCTGGCCGGCCTGGACGTGGTCGAGGTGTCGCCGCCGTACGATCACGCCGAGACCACGGCGATGGCCGCCAACCGGGTGATTCTGGAGGCCATCGGGGCGCTGGCTGCCAAGAAGGCCGCGGGCCGGACCGTCCGCTGGAGAGACAGCGGGTCCTCCCGGAGCTGATGGGCGACGCGACCGAGACCAGCGCGCAGGCGCTCGCCCGCCTGTATGACATCGACCTCGTCGACGACCCGGGCGACCTCGACCTCTACCGGGCCCTCGCACGGCGGACCGGTGGGCCGATCCTCGAGTTGGGCGTAGGTACGGGCCGGCTTGCGGTTCCGTTGGCCGCCGAGGGTTATGACGTCACGGGGATCGACATCGACCCCGCCGTGCTCGCTCGAGCTCGCCTCCGCGCTGCTGGGCGCGGCCCCGAGGCTGCTTCGCGCCTGGAGCTCGTGGAGGCCGACCTCCTGGGCCTTCGAGCCGTCGGTCAGCCGCGGTTCCGCCTGGCGTTCATCGCCCTGAACTCGCTGATGCTCCTGGGATCCTGGCGCGACCAGCGAGCTGCGGTCCGTGTGCTGGCCGAGCATCTCGCGCCTGGGGGCGTCGCTGCGGCAGATGTATGGCTGCCCGATGCCGACGATCTGGCGCGCTTCGACGGGCGGCTCATTCTCGAGTACCCGCGGACGGATCCCGAAACCGGGCGACTCGTCACGAAGATCGCGGCCGCCGCTCACGACGCGGCGACCCAGGCGGTCCAATTGACGACGATCTACGAGGAAGGGCGACCGGGTGAGCCGGCCCTGCGGTGGCTCCGCGAGGATCGCCTGCGCCTCGTCAGCGCCGATGAGCTGCGGCACTTCGCAGAGGACGCCGGGCTGGTTGTCGAGACGGTTGCCGGGAGCTACGACCTGGAACCGCTGGAGGCCGGCAGCCAGCGGGCCATCCTGATCGCCGCCAAGCCGGACCCCCTCGGCTTGGTATAGTCGCTGGCGAATGGCCAGCAGCGATCAGATCCGCCTCCTGCTCGTCGAGGACGTCCCGCAGGTCGCACAGTACGTACGCAGCCTCCTCAACTCGCAGTCGCACATCAAGCTTCTCGATGTCCTGACGGACGGCGCCAAGGCGATCTCCTCGGCGCAACAGCTGCGACCTGACGTGATGCTGGTGGACGCCCTCCTGCAGGGGCGGGTCAAGGGTCTTGCCCTGGTCGAGCAGATCCAGAGCCAGCGCCTCGGCGTGCCCGTGGTCGTCCTGACCGTTCCCCAGAATCCGGTCGAGCCGAGCCCCGAACGCGGCATCGACGCCGTGCTTTCGATGCCGTTCTCGGGCTACGACCTCATGAACAAGATCACGTCCGTCCACCAGAACTACCAGTCGGCCAATAGCGTTGGCGGCTCGCGCCAGATCGCCGTCTTCGCGCCGAAGGGCGGCGTCGGCAAGACGACAATCGCGTTCAACCTCGCGGTCGCCATTGGGCAACGGGGCAGCAAGACCGTGCTGATCGATGCCAGCCTTCAGTTCGGAGACATGCGAGCGCTCCTCAAGGTGCCTGTCGACGCGCCCTCGATCCTCGATCTGCCAACCGACCGGATCCAGGAGTCGGACCTGCAGGACGTCCTGTGGCGCGATCCTTCGGGCATCGACATCCTGCTGGCACCGCCGCGGGTTGAGATGGCCGAGATGGTCACAGTACGCGACGTGGACAAGGTTCTGTCGCTGCTGCGCCGCGTCTACGAGGCGATCGTGCTGGACCTACCCGCCCCCCTGAACGACATCAACCTGGCGTTCCTCGACGCATCCGACACGATCCTCGAGATCGTGACCTACGACTCGACGACCATCCACAACACCATCGCCGTTGCCGACGCCTTTCGCTCGATCGGCTATCCCGCGGCGAAGGTGCGCTACCTGATCAATCGCGCGGACTCGCCCGGCGGAATCTCGCCTGACGACCTTGCCCGGGCTCTCGGCCGCGTGCCCGAGCATCGTGTCGTGTCCGATGGGATGCTCGTGGTCCAGTCGAACAACGAGGGCATCCCGTTCGTGCTTGCCAACCCCGACGCCGCCGTGAGCCAGGACGTCGCGCGCATGGCCACCGAGCTGATGGCCGTGGCCCGTGTGCCCGCCGGCGCGCGCCGCTGACCGGTGGCCGATCCCCGGCCGATCGGTGTCTTCGACTCCGGGGTCGGCGGCCTGACGGTCCTTCGAGAGATCCTCCGGCGTCTGCCGGCCGAATCGACGATCTACTTCGGCGACAACGCCCGCGCGCCATACGGGACGCGTTCCGACGAGGAGGTGCGGGCGTTCTCCCAGGAATGCCTGGACGTGCTCGTCGAGCGGGATGTCAAGGGGATCGTCGTGGCCTGCAACACATCGACGGCCGTGGCGCTCGGTGACTTTCGCCGACGCTATGACGTCCCGATCCTGGGTGTCATCCGGCCAGGCGCGTCGGCGGCGGTCCTCGCGACCCGCAGCCGCCGCGTCGGCGTGATCGCGACTCCCGCTACGGTACGCTCGCATGCCTACTTCACCGCGATCAAGGACGAGAATCCAGCAGTGGAGGTGTACGAGCACGCCACGCCCGCGTACGTTCCCATGGTCGAGGCCGGCCGACTGAGTGGGCCCGACGTGGAAGCGACGGTCGCCGACGGGCTGGCGCCGCTGCTCGGCTCGCGCGACGAGACGGGCGAGTTCGTCTTCCCGCTGCCACCCTCTGCGCGGATCGACACCCTCCTACTCGGCTGTACCCACTACCCGCTGCTTCGTCCGGCGATTGCCGCAGTGGTCGGCGAGCAAGTTGCCATCGTGGACTCCGCCACGGCCACGGCCTCGGCCCTGGCGGAGCTGCTCTCGGTGAACGCACTTGAAGCACCGGCCGAGGAGGCTGCGAGCGGCCGCCACGTGCAGCTCACGACCGGGGACGTGGACGGTTTCGCGGTTCTCGCGCGCCGCCTGTTCGGTGGCTCCTTCGCGTCGATCGAGGCGTTGGAGCTGCGGAGGGTGGCCTCATGAGCGGCAATCGCTCCCGATCGAGCGGCGGCTTCCGGGTCGGCACGCGGGGCACAGGGGGCTGGCGCGATGACCATGCCTGGCAAGCCGGCTTCCTGCTGGGCTCCGCACTCGGCGCGGTCGCGACCGTCCTGGGACGACGCGCCGAGCGCACCGCTCGCCGGGGCCTCGTGGACTGGCCGAGGGCGGAGGCACTTGCGATCCAGCAACTGCGTCGAGCACCCGGAGCCCTCACGGCCGAGGAGATACGCGCCACGGAGGCCACCTACGCCGACGCGATGACCCGGATCGTGCCACGCCTCGCGGAGGCTCTCGAAACCGAGCTGCCGGGCGTCGTCGAGCGCGTGGCCGTCGTCGATCGGGCGACGTGGGTCGGCGCCAACGTGGCCACCTTCGCGCAGCTGCTCGGCCGCATCGAAGGCGACCTGCTCGACCAGGTCATTCCTGTCGGAGGCGGCCTGACCAAGGCCTCAATGGCCATCGCCAACCGCTATCTGACCACGCGCCAGATCGGCTTCCTGCTGGGCTTCCTCGGGCAGCGCGTGCTCGGGCAATACGATCTGACCCTGCTCTCGGCCGAGGCCGTCCCGGGCCGGCTCCTGTTCGTGGAGGAGAACATCCGCCAGACCGGCCGCGCTCTCGACCTGCCGCTGGATCCGTTCCGCGCCTGGATCGCCCTGCACGAGACCACCCACGCATTCGAGTTCGAGGCACACCCGTGGCTCCGCCCGTACCTCGCCGAGCGCCTCGAACGCCAGCTTGCGGCTTTCTCGCGAGACGCCGCGACGTTCGGCCGCGATGCGATGCGCCAGATCGGACGGATGCTCCGGGGAGAGGGCAAAGGGCAGCACTGGATGGAGCGACTGATGGGCGAGGAGCAGCGCCGCCTCTTCCGGGAGACGCAGGCGGTGATGAGTCTCCTCGAAGGGTTCAGCGACTACATCATGGACGAGGTCGGTCGTGATCTCGTGCCCGAGGTCGAGCGGATCAGCAAGCGCTTCCACGAGCGGCGAGAGCACCGCAGCTCCTTCGAGCGAGCGATCATGCGGCTTACCGGCATGGACCTGAAGATGGAGCAGTACCGCAAGGGCGAGCGGTTCGTGTCGGCGATCGCCGCGGCCGGCGGCCCTGCCGCGCTCCGCCGTCTGTGGGAAGGTCCCGAGACGCTGCCGCGCGATGGTGAGATCGAAGCACCGGAGCGCTGGCTCGCGCGGGTCATGACGTGATGGCGGCCGCCGGGGGGACCGCCGGCCCATCCGGGAAAAGCGCGCGGCCGATCACGGCTGTGGCCCTCAGTCCCATTCTTTCGGCGCGTTACCGGGCGCGCGACCTCGAACGAATCCGCGAGGCCGCACCCGAAGCCCGCCTGGTGATGGTCTCCCACGAAGGGCTGGCGGACGGTCCGCTGGATGACGTGCAGGCACTCCTCCGAGGTTGGATTTCCGCCGACGCATTCGACCGAGTCCTGGCCAAGGCCCCTCAACTGGCGTGGGTCCATTCCGCATCCGCGGGCGTCGAGAACGTCCTGACGCCCTCGAGCCGCGAGCGGGGGCTCGTCATCACCAACGCTCGCGGGGTGTTCAGTCAGCCGATTGCCGAGTACGTGCTGATGATGATCCTCGCCATCAGCCGGAGACTGCCGCAGCTCCTTGAGCTGCAGCGCGAGCGGACGTGGCAGCCGCTCGAGGGCGTGGAGCTGCGGGATGTGACCATCGGCATCGTCGGCCTGGGCTCGATCGGGGGGGCCGTCGCCGACCTCGCAGGCGCCTTCGGCTGTCGGGTCATCGCCACCCGACGCCGAGCCGGGGACACGGCAGAGTCCGGGGTTGGCCCGCGGGCAGCTGGCGGGGAGACGGCCGATGAGGCCGATCGGTCTGGCGACGAATCGGGGCCAACGGAGGCGAACCTCGGACGCGTCGCCGGCCCCGAGGGCTTGCCGCGACTGCTGGCCGAGTCCGATTTCGTGGTGCTGGCGCTGCCCCTGACGCCCGACACCGAGAGCGTGATCAACGACGAGATGCTCGCTCTGGTCAAGCCAGGCGCGTGGCTGATCAACGTCGCTCGCGGCCGCCTGGTCGACGAGCGGGCGCTGGTGAGGGCATTGCGCGAAGGGCGCATCGGCGGCGCCGTCCTGGACGCATTCCGCGAAGAGCCGTTGCCTTCGTCGTCACCCTTGTACGAGCTGCCCAACGTCATCGTGACGCCGCACACGTCCTGGTCGAGCGGTCGTGTGCTGGACCGCTCGATCGAGCTCTTCTGCGACAACCTGCGCCGATTCGCACGTGGCGAGGAACTTCTGAATGTCGTGGATCCGGCCGCCGGGTACTGATGCAGATCGCCATCGTGGGCCTTGCCGGTAGCGGCAAGACGACGGTTTTCAACACGCTCACGCGAGGCCACGCCGATACCGGCGGATACGGCGGGATGCAGCTCAACGTCGGAGTGGTCAAGGTACCCGACCCGCGTCTCGACCGGCTCGCCGAGATCTTCAAGCCCAAGAAGATCGTCCATGCCGACGTCACCTACGCCGACCTGCCGGCCCCTCCCGCATCGTCCGAGGGGCGCATCGGAACCGAGGAGCTACCGGCCGAGCATCTCGCCCGGCTGCGCGATTCGGATGCCCTGCTGCACGTGGTTCGAGCATTCGACGATCCGAGTCACCCACACCCGGAGGGATCGATCGATCCTGCCCGCGATCTCGAACGCCTGGACCTCGAGTTCATTCTCGCGGACCTCGCCATCGCCGACCGCCGGCTGGAGCGCCTGCGCGGAACCGGGCGTCACGGCACAGTTGCCGAGCGAGAGTCCAACGAGCGCGAGGAGGCCATCCTCGCTCGCTTGCGCGAGGGGCTCGCGGCCGGTCATCCAATCCGCGACGCGGCGCTGGAGCCCGACGATGAGAAGGCGATCCGCGGCTTTCGTTTCCTTACCCAGAAGCCCGTCCTCGTGCTGTTGAACGTCGGCGAAGGCGACCTGCCGCGCGCGGCCCAGACGGCGGCCGAACTGGCGGCCGGATATCTGCACGAGCATGCCCTGGTGGACGCACTGTCGGCGCGCATCGAAATGGAGCTCGGCGAGCTGGACGCGGACGATGCGGCCGCCTTCATGGAATCACTGGGGCTTCGGGAGTCGAGCCTGGATCGGGTGATCGGCCTGTCTTACCGGCTCCTCGGCCTCGTGAGCTTCCTGACGTCCGGCCCTGATGAAGTGAGAGCGTGGCCGGTACCAGACGGCTCGACCGCGGTCGATGCTGCGGGCACCATCCACACGGACCTGGGCCGCGGGTTCATCCGGGCCGAGGTCGTGTCCTATGCCGACCTGGTGGAGCTGGGCTCCACCGCGGACGCTCGCAAGCACGGACGGCTCCGCTCGGAGGGCAAGACGTATCGCGTCAAGGACGGAGACGTCATCGAGATCCTGTTCAGTCGCTGAGCCGGCCGCGTTTTTTCGACGCGCTTTAGTTCGGCCGGCGGACGCCCTCCTGGAAGTCGGCCAGGATCGACACGTAGCCGTCGTCCATCTCATCGCCATCGGCTTCGGGGTCGGCCAGCGAGCCGTCGCCGCTCTCCAGTTCGGCCAGGAAATTGTCGTCGTCGAGTCGCGATACGTTGACGGCTGCGGAAAGGCGATCGTCGGACACCACGATGAATCCGTGCTCGCGCCCCAGGACGTCGGCGATGGCCTCGATGAGCGTATCTTGCTCGAACGAGTCCTGGACGCGGCGGCGGATCGATTGGACTGTCTCGAAAAAGAGCTCCGGATCCATCTCCTCCTCGCGCGCCAGCAGCAGGTCGGAGAAGAGGTCGTCGTCGCCCTCGTGAAGCTCGTAGAAATACACAGGTGCTCCGGGTCTTTGGGGTTGCCTCGCTGTTCGCGAGCGCCCTTCGAGTATACCGCCGGCTCTTCTCGGCGCCTCGCGGCGGCCTCCTGATTGTGCCAGCTGGGGAGTCGACGGCCGATCCAGCGCCGGACGTGGTCGTTGTGGGCGCGGCCGCCCGCGACATTGCGCCCGATGATCCCCGCGGCTGGCGACTCGGCGGCGGTGTCAGCTACAGCGCCCTCACGACGGCCCGCCTCGGGCTCCGCACGGCCGCGCTCGTCGGCGTGGACCGGACGGCGGTGTCTGCCCCCGAGCTCGACCTGCTCCGACAGGCCGGTGTGGAGGTCGAGCTCGTGGAGCTCGAGCACGGTCCCGTTTTCGAGAACGTCGACACGCCGACCGGCCGGATCCAGCTCGTCTTCTCGCGCGCCGATCCGCTGCCCGTCGACCGGTTGCCAGCGGCGTGGTCTGCTGCCCGAGGCTGGATCCTTGCGCCCATCGCGGGCGAGCTCGCCGACGACTGGGTAGAGGCCATCCCGGGAGACGCGCTGGTCGCGCTGGGCTGGCAGGGCCTGCTGCGCGACCTCGCGTCCAGCGAGCGCGTCCAGCGCCGGCCGCCTTTCCCGTCCGCTCTGGTCCGGCGCGCCGACATCATCGGCGTCAGCCAGGACGACGTTGCACGGGACACTGATCTCGCCGACCTGTGCCGGCCACTTCGGTCGGGCGCCACGCTCGTGCTCACCCAGGGAGATCGAGGCGGCCTGATCATGGAGGCCGGTGGCGATGGGCCTGCGTCCATCCGTCGATACCCCGCCATTCCATCCGCCCGAACGGTCGACCCAACCGGCGCCGGGGACGTCTTCCTGGCCGCCTTCCTGGCAGCCCGGGTCCAGCCGCGGCTGGTTGGCGGCCGTGTGACTGCGGGTTACGACGCCCTGCTCGGGGCGGCGGTCGCTTCGCTGGTCCTCGAGGGCCGGGGCCTGCTCGGCGTGGCTGATCGCGACTCGGTGCGCCGGCGCGTGGCGGTGGCTCGCCAGACGGCCTGACGGCCTGACGGCCGGCCATCAGTGGCGCTGCCCGCTCTGGCTCCCGCCTGCGGTCGAGCCACAAGGCTCACGCTGCCCGCTGCCGCCGGGCCATGCGAGCCATCAATCGCCTCCGCCGCCGTAGGAGGTCCCCTTCGAGAATGGGCAGAGGACGTCCGAGCTGGCGCGATCGCTCGGCAAGAGCGCGAGCGGCCTCGGCGGCGCCGAGCGCGCCCACGATGTCGTGACGGTGCCACTCCAGGCCCTTGGCCGCTTCGATCCAGGCCGTCGCGGCGAGGGAGCCACCGGCGGCGGCCAGGGCCAGCCAGGTCTCGAGCGCCTCGGGCAGCCGACCCAATCGTCGCAATGTCCTGGCGCGTTCCGCGACGAGTCGTTCGCCCCTTCGACGGTCGGCCATGGCCGGTTGTGCGTCTCGCCAGCCAAGTCTGTCGGGGCCGCCCGCAAGAGCGGCGTCGAGGCAGGCGAGGGCTTCGGCGTGGCGGCGTTGCCGCCCGTAGCCACGGGCAAGGCCGATGAGATCTCCCTGGTCCGCGTGCAGGCGGCTCACGGGATCACCCAGAGTCGCGCCGTAGGCCAGGAGGCGAGCAAGCGACCGTACGTCCTCGTCGTTGTGCCTAGCGACGGCTCGCAGTGGCTCGGCTGGCCCACCCCGGAGCAGGTCGAGGTAAATGCCGGGTATCTGCCAGCTCTCCACGTCGCCGGTGCGACGAACGCCGAGCAGGCTGCGCTCGACCGTCCGAAGGCGCGCGTCCTGGAGACGATGCCGGAAGACGCCACGGACGAACGGCAGCAGGTCGAGGTGACCGGCCGCCGGAGGCGCTGTGCGCCGGCCCATCCGGTAGCGCGTGACGAGGAGCGGCCAGTCGAAGCCGCGGCCGTTATAGGTGACCAGCCAGGCGTCTCGCGGAATGAGCTCGGCCACGCCCTCCAGGAAGGCCGCCTCGTCGGCCTCGTCGGGAAGCACCAGCTGGACGCGACGAAAGGCTGCTCCTTCCCACCAGCCGAGCCCGACCAGGAAGACAAGCGTTCCGACCGCGGTGCCGAGACCCGTCGTCTCCGTGTCGAGACAGATCAGAGGCACGTCCGGTCCCGGGTGGCCAGGCAGCCGCCCGAGGCTGCCCCGGTCGATGGCCAGCTGCTCGATGCCTGCCTCGATCCTGACGTACGAGCCGCCTCCGCCGATAACGACCGTACCACCGAGCGTCCTGGCCACTCGTTCCGCCCGTGCTCGCGCGGACCCTCGGGCGTCGACAGGGCCGATCGATCCCCCCAACGGCGGAGGCGGGGAATGCGCTGATCGGTAGTTGGCAAGCCGGCGCGCGAGGGTAATCGAAGGCATGGGGGGCTCAGGCCGGTCGAAGCGACGCCGCCCCGAGCTCCCCGAGGAGGCGCCGCGCGAGAGCCTTGGCGTTGATATCGGGCTCGAGGCGCGGCCCGGTGCAGGCTGGGCAGCCGGCGTCGCAGTTGCAGGTCCGGATCAGCCCCTCGGCCGCGGCAACCAGTTCGTCGTGCCGGGCGTAGAGGCGTTCCGCGAGTCCGACGCCGCCCGGCACGGATTCATACAGATAGATGGTTGGGGCCTCCTGGTGCGGCGAGCGAACCTGGCTGACGAGGCCGAGATCCCGGGGGTCGACCATCAGCAGCACGCTGGCCACTGTCTGTATCGCTCGTCCTGCTCCGACCAGGGCCGCGTCGAGCTCGTTCCGCCGCCAGCTGGAGGAGGCCTCGGCAGTCAGCCAGTACGCGGTCGTCTGAAGCTCGATCTCGGGCAAATGGATGCGGCCCCAGCCGAGGCTCTCGTTGGTGACGAACTTGAGCTTCTTGTACATCGTGGCGAGGCTGGCGACCATTACCTCGCCGTGCGCACGCACCCCGCCCGTGGCCGTCTCCCGAGCGAACACGTCGAGCGGCTTCAGGGTCACGGCCCGGTCCGCCTGCGTGTAGTGGTTCACGTCAACGCGCCGGACGTACGCCTTGCGCTCCTCCCAGTCGAGGCGGTCGACGTGGAACTGCGCCGACTCATGGAGGTAGATCGCGTCCTCGTGGACGAGCGTCTGTGCGGCGAACAGGTCCACCTCGCCGATGACCTGCGGCCGGTCCGGGGTGGTGTCGATGATCACGACGTTCTCCTGAGCCGCCGTCCGCAGCGAGATTGCCGAAGCCGGGAAGTTCTCCGACGACCAGTACCAGCGGCCGTCCCCGGCCTGGCGCACATGACCCTCCTCCGCAAGGAAGGCAAGCAGGTCGTCCGCGGGGCCCGGGCCGAAATGGGCGCCCGGCTCGAAGGGCAGCTCGAAGACCGCCGCCTTCAGGTGCCCCAGCAGGACGTGCAGGTTGTCCGGATCGAGCCGTGCCTCCTCGGGCGAGCCGCCGAGCAGGAACTCGGGGTGGTGGATGACGTACTGGTCGACAGGCGCCCCGGAGCCGACCAGGACGGCGACGCTGCTCGCCTGGCGGCGGCCTGCCCGGCCGAACTGCTGCCACGTTGCCGCGACAGACCCTGGATAGCCGGCCAGCACGGCGACGTCCAGGCGTCCGATATCGACGCCAAGCTCGAGGGCATTCGTTGCCACGACGCCGAGCACCTCGTCCTCGCGCAGGCCGCGCTCGATCGATCGACGCTCGGTCGGGAGATAGCCGCCGCGATACCCCCGGACGCGCGAGCGTGGCCCGAAGGACTCCCGCAGCGCCTCCCGCAGACCTGTCAGCAACAGCTCGACGGACGTGCGCGACCGGCCGAACACGATGGTCTGGCGTCCCGCTCGCAGGAATGGCAGCGCCCAGCGCTGCGCCAGGGTGAGCGCGGACGCTCGAACGCCGGTTCCCTGGTCGAGCAGGGGAGGGTCGACCAGCAGGACATGGCGCTCTCCCGATGGCGCGCCGTTGCGATCGAATACGCGAGCAGGGCGGCCCGTCAGCATCCGGGCCAGCTCAGCCGGATTGGCGATGGTCGCCGAACAGCAGACGATGACCGGACGGCTGCCGTAGTGCTCGCACAGGCGCAACAGCCGGCGGACGACGTTCGCAACGTGGCTGCCGAAGACGCCCCGATAGGAGTGCAGCTCGTCGATCACGACGACACGCAGCTGCTCGAAGAGCTGGAACCATTTCGTGTGATGAGGAAGGATCGCCGCGTGGAGCATGTCCGGGTTCGTCACGACGATCTGGCCGGCCGTTCGGATGGCGGAGCGGATCGGTGCCGGCGTGTCGCCGTCATACGTCGCAGCGGACACACCGAGGCCAGCTGCATTCGCAAGGGCGACGAACTCGGCGACCTGATCCTGTCCGAGTGCCTTTGTCGGGAAGAGGCACAGGGCGCGTGCCGCCGGATTTTCGGCCAGCGCCTGGAGAATGGGGAGGCTGTAACACAGTGTCTTGCCCGAGGCCGTCGGCGTCACGACGACAACGTCCTCGCCCGCCCGGGTCGCTTCGATTGCCTCAGCTTGATGCCGATACAGCCGATCGATCCCACGCGCCGCGAGCCCGTCGGCGATCCGCGAGTCCAACCATCCGGGCAGTTCCAGGAACTCCGCCGCTCGTGGCGGGATGACCTCGTGATGGACCACGCCGCGCGCCAGCGAAGGCTCGCCAAGGAGGTCCGCCAGGACTGCATCGGTTGGGGCAGGGGCGTAGTGACGCATAGCACCTCTTCCCTGTATTTAGCACAGATGTTCTGTTTCGCGGATGATAGCGCCACGATCCGGCTCTCGTGTGCCAGCTAGGCTGGCATCGCGCGGAACGGTTTGACATGTCAGCTGCGCGCAGCTACCCTCCGCGCATGCCCGACCGGAGCCGCCGGGGCCGCTCAGCGCAACGCCAGCCGCGCTCAGCCGATGAGCCGGTCGCCGGCGAGGGTCCACGGCCCGTCCCGTCCGCAAAAGCGTCGCCGGCGTCCGATGTCGAACTCGAGGCCAGCCTCGAGGCCGAGGGGGCCCATCCCGCGTTCGCGCTCGACGGCCTCGCGATTGCCGGTATCACCCGCCGGCGCGCCGGCTGGATAGCGGCCGCGGCGTTCACCCTCTGGATCGTCCTCGTGTTCGCCCGGCAGGTCGGCGATGCGACAGCCAAGTCGAGCGACCTTGAGCGGCGACGTGCCGACAACGCGTCCCTGCAGGCCGACGTGCAGCAGCTGCAGGACGAGCTGGTCCTGATCCAGAAGCAGGCGTACATCGTTCAGCAGGCACACGCCTTCCGGCTCGGCGGGCCGCAGGACCACCCGTTCAGCCTTTCGCCGGATGCGCCGCCCCTGTCGTCGACCGCTCCGGGCTCCGCGGCCGTTCGCCTTGGAGCGACCCAGCAGCAGCAGTCGCCCCTCGAGTCCTGGTTGTCGACCTTGTTCGGACCCGTGCACTAGCCCTGGCTCCCAGGCGGCGGGGCTCGGCTCGACGCCGTGCCAGCCGAACGTGGCGGCCATCCCCCGGATACCGAGTGGCGCCGGCATCACCGCCGTGGTTTACTCGTGGAATGAGTCGATCGAGCAGCCTGCGGATCGCGATGCTCGCCCCACCGATGCTGCCGGTACCGCCACCCACCTACGCCGGCACGGAGCGAGTCGTTGCTGCCCTGATCGATGAACTCGTCGCTCGAGGGCATCGGATCACGCTCTTCGGCCCGGGCGACTCGACCGTCAGTTGCGAGATCGTCCCGACGCCCGAACGAAGTCTCTGGTCGACGGGATATCGCGGCGACGTCGCGACCTACATCAACATCACGCTGGCGCGCGCGTGGGCGCGGGCCGAGGAGTTCGACCTCCTCCATTCACACGTAGAGACGCTGGGCTTCCTCTTCGCCCGATACTGCCCCAAGCCCGTGCTCACCACCCTCCACGGGCGTCTCGACGTGTCCGGCGTGCCGCGCCTGCTCGAGGAGTTCAAGGACATTCCGCTCGTCGCGATCAGCGACAGTCAGGGCCGCTGGTGGCCGGATCTCAACTGGATCGCGACGATCCACCACGGATTACCGCTGGAAGGGATGCCCCATTCGGACGAGCCAGGGAACTACCTCGCCTTCATCGGCCGCGTTACACCCGAGAAGGGGGTCGCCGACTGCATCGAGCTCGCGCGCCGGACCGGACTGCCACTTCGCATGGCCGCAAAGGTGTACGACCCGCACGAGAAGCGCCATTTCGAGGAGATCGTCCAGCCGGCCATCGACGACGGCGTGGTCCAGTTCCTGGGCGAGCTCGCCGAACCCGAGAGGGACGCGCTGTACGCGGGCGCCCTGGCGACGCTCATGCTGGGCGCCTGGCCCGAGCCTTTCGGCCTCGTCGCCATCGAGTCGATGGCTGCCGGGACCCCCGTCATCGCACGCCGCGCAGGCGGGCCCACCGAGACGATCGAGCACGGCGTCGACGGCTTCCTTGTCGACGACCTCACCGAGGCGGAGCTGGCTGTATCGCGAGTGCGAGCGCTGAAGCGCGCGAGGATCAGGAAGCGGGCGGTGGCCCGTTTTTCACCGGCTCGAATGGCCGACGCATATGAGGCGGCCTACGCTTTTCTCCTGACCGGCGACGGGGCCAGGCGCCGGGGCCGCGCCGAGGAGGTCCGCGACGGCGTGCCGGATAAGGTGTCGGCAAAAGTCTGAATCTCCGCCGACTGACTGCCGGGGAGTCGGTCAGGCAGCCTCCTCGGAGGCGGGCTTGCCCTGAGCCGCCTCGACCCGCTTGCGGTCTCGCGGCTAGCGCCCGAAGGAACCGGCGAGCGAGGGTGACCCCATCCTCGTCCTCAATCTGGCGCGGCTACATGCGTGTTCGCCGGACATGGTCGGACCGGCCTCCGAGAGGCCGGTCCGGGAGATCCTCACCTCCGTCAGCGGCCCCGGTTGTAACCCCACAGGCCGAGAAGGAGGAGCAGAAGAACGACAACGATCAGCAGGAGAATCATCGAAAGCCTCCTTTCATAGGCCCGTCGATGCTCGTGCCAGGGACATTTCCTGAGCCTTTCGAACCGCCCGATCGGCTCGCAGGGAGGCTGCAGTCGCCATTCCTCGCGTGGATCTCGAGGCTTCCTCAGGGCGCGCGGCGGCGTCCGCTTCCCGCAGAATCAATCGATGGCATCGCGCATCCTGCTCATCGAGGACGACCCGTCGATACGGGAGGTCACGTCATTGGGCCTGTCGGCTGCCGGCTACGAGATCGTCACCGCCGGGGACGGCCGAGCGGGCCTGGAGCGATTCCGGGCCGAGTCGCCCGACGCGGTCGTGCTCGATGTCATGCTGCCGGTCCTCGACGGACTGACCGTCGCCCGCACGATCCGAGCCGAGTCGGCCGTGCCGATCGTGATGCTGACTGCTCGAACAGACACGCTCGACGTCGTGGCTGGCCTCGAGGCCGGAGCCGACGACTACGTCCGCAAGCCGTTCGAGCTGCCCGAGCTGCTGGCCCGCCTCCGTGCGGCGCTGCGGCGGACCGCTGTCCCAGCGACCCCCGTCATTCAGATGGGCCCGCTCGAGATCGACGAGGCCGGACACGCAGTTCGGCGCGACGGTCGCGAGATTGGCCTCAGCCACACGGAGTTCCGGCTGCTGGTCGAGCTCGTCCGCCGCCCCGGACAGGTCCTGACCCGCGACGTGCTCCTGGACCGCGTCTGGGGCTACGACTATCTCGGCGATTCGCGTCTCGTCGACGTCGCCATCCAGCGGCTGCGCGCGAAGATCGAGGACGATCCGGCGGATCCCCGTCTCATCCTGACGGTGCGCCGCGCCGGCTACAAGGCCATCCGACCAGGCCCGGGATCCTGATGCTGCGCGGCGTGCGGGGCCGGATCGCGGTCACGATCATCGGACTCGTCGCGCTGACGTCGCTGGTCCTCGGGCTCGCCTCGTACCTCTATGTGTCGACCTCGCTACGCGGCCAGCAGTTGCAATCGGCGCGCGACGTGACCAACTTCAACGTCGCAGTACTGGCGGCCGAGCGGCTGCCTGCCCGGCCGACCAAAGCCGACCTAATCAGGACGCGGCTCATCGACGCATTCGCCCTGCGCGGCGTGAACGGCGCGGTCGTGGACTTCGGCGATGGCGACCCGTTCAACTCGGACCTCGACGCCCTCAACGCCTTCAGGAGCACGTCGCCGGAGCTTCGAGCAATCGTGGATGGGGGGAGCATCGGCTACCAGCGCCTCGTCGTCGATGGGAAGCCGCTGCTCGTCACCGGTGCCCGCCTACCGCCTTCCGGCCCCGGCTTCTACTTCCTGTTCGATTCCACCGAAGTGGAGGGCGCGATCGACCGCCTCGCGCAGGCCCTGGCCGTTGGAGGATTGATCCTCGTGGTCCTCGCGGCACTCGCGGGTCGAGCCGTTGCTCGACGCCTGCTCGAACCCGTCGCCCGAGCAGGTGCCGCTGCGCAGCGCATCGCCGGGGGCGACCTGTCGGCCCGGCTGGCGGTGGCGTCAGGTGACGAATTCGGCCGGTGGGCCGCCTCGTTCAACGAGATGGCTGCATCCCTGCAGGACAAGGTGGCCGAACTGCAGGCGGCCGGTGCTCGCGAACGGCGCTTCGTGGCCGACGTGTCGCACGAGCTGAGGACACCGCTGACGGCGCTCATCAACGAGGCCTCGCTCCTGCGCGGGCATCTGGACGCGCTGCCGGCCCCGGGTCGCCGCGTTGGGGAACTGCTGGTGCTCGACATCGGCCGGCTACGCGCACTCGTCGACGACCTCATGGAGATTTCGCGCTTCGACGCTGCCGCCGAGGGGTTGCAGCCAACCGAATTCGACATGGAGGTGTTCATCCGGGCGGTCGTCGCGGCCCGCGCTCCGGAGGCCCTGGTGTCCATGCCCGGCGATCCTTCGACAATCGTCGCCGATCGACGACGCCTCGAGCGGGTGCTCGCCAACCTCCTGGACAATGCCCGGGTACACGGCGAAGGCCGCAGGATCGAGGTCGTGGCCGGGGTCGAAGCCGGTGCCGACGGTCACGAGGAGCTCGTGGCCGCCGTCCTGGACGGCGGCCCGGGCGTGCCGCCAGCGGAGCTGCCGCTCCTGTTCGAGCGCTTCCACAAGGCGGACCCCTCGCGTCACCGCGGCGGGAGCGGTCTCGGCCTCGCTATCGCCTGGGAAAACGCCCGGCTGCTGGGCGGCACGTTGACGACAATGCTCCGGCCAGCTGGAGGAATGCGCTTCGAGCTGCGCGTTCCTGTGACACGTTCGTTACCGCTGGGCGACTGGACCGTGACCGTCGAGGGCCAGCCTCCGGAGGTGTCGGATGCCCGCACGGAGTCATCGCCATGAGGCTCAGCTCGATCTCCGGTCCTAGTGGCCCACTGTTCGCCATTCTCCTCGTCGCTGCTTGCAGCGGCGCCATCGGCAACGCCGGGACACTTGCCCCCCAGTCGCCCGGCGACGAGTCTGCGTCGCCCGCTTCGTCCGCCTCGGAGTCGCCGTCCGCATCGCCGCCTGCGACAGCGTCGTCACCAGACTCCGCGGCCTCTCCGGCGGATACCGCATTGCCCGGCGCCTCGCCGAGCGCGGGCGGCGGAATCTCGAGCCTCACCGTGTATTTCTTCATGGACGGCAAGCTGGGGGCGGTCCATCGCGAGGTCCCCAGGACTGTCGGAGTCGCGCGAGCAGCCCTGAACCAGCTCCTCGCGGGGCCGACGAGCGCCGAGGCTTCGGGTGGCCCTTTCACGACGGAGATTCCGGAAAACGTCCTCCTCCTCGGGATTTCCATTGCCAACGGAACCGCAACGGTCGACCTGTCGAAGGAGTTCGGATCGGGCGGTGGGTCGAGCTCCATGTTCGGCCGGCTTGCCCAGCTCACGTATACGCTGACGCAGTTCTCGAACGTCGATCGGGTGGCCCTCCGACTGGATGCCCAGCCCGCATTCGACCAGCCCATCACGCGCGACGACTACCGATCGTTCAGCCCTGCCATTCTCGTCGACCGTCCGGCCTGGGGCTCCGCGGTGGCCAGCCCCTTGCGCATCACCGGGAGCTCGAACGTCTTCGAGGCAGAGTTCCTCGTCGAGATCGACACGGCCAGCGGAAGCGTTCTGGCTCGGCAGCAGGTCCACGCAACGTGCGGTTCCGGCTGCTGGGGGACGTTCGACATCACGGTGCCCTACCACGTGACGCGGGAGCAGCCGGGCCTGATCAAGGCCTACAACCTGTCGGCCAAGGACGGCTCGGTGGAGGACGTGCGCATCTATCAGGTGACGCTGACGCCCGCCGGCTGACGTCCCTCGCTTTCCTGAGCGCTGATGCCCCGGACACGCCGTCCCGGGGCATCAGCGATCGTGGCGCTCTCTCCCGGCAGCGCCCGATAACCTCTGGACATGGCGGTCGCATGGCCGGACAATACCTCTGTATGGCGAGGAATCCGGAGCCGCCGCCGGGTCGCGAGATGCGGGTCGGCCAGGCGGCCGAGATGCTGGGCGTCTCGGTCGAGACAGTGCGTCGCTGGGAGCAGGAGGGTCGGCTCACCCTCACCCGCTCGCAGGGCGGTCAGCGCCTCGTGGCAATCGACGAGATCGCTCGCATCATCGACGAGCGGAGGCGCTCCGCGGCGGACCGTCCGATCGTTGCCCAGTCTGCGCGAAACCGCTTCGAGGGGATCGTGACCCGGATCGAGAAGGATCGGGTCGCGGCCGTTGTCGAGGTCCTGGCCGGTCCCCACCGACTGGTGAGCCTCATGACGGCTGAAGCTGTGGACGATCTGGGCCTCCGGGTCGGAGACGAGGCGATCTGCGTCGTCAAGGCCACCAACGTGATCGTGGAGGTTCCGTCGTCGAGAGCGGCTGATTCGTGAGCCGGCGGCCCGCGATCGGCCTGGCGTGTGGCCTTGCGATCGGTTTGACGCTCGCAGTGGCGGTCGAAGCCTGCTCGACGAGCGGTGCGCCGAGCGGTCTGACGATCTACGGAGCGGCATCACTGAAGGGCGCGTTGAGCGCGGTCAGCACTGCCTGGGCGTCGTCCAATCCGGGCGTGACACTCGTGATCTCCACCGATTCTTCGGCAGCCCTCGAAACGAAGATCGAGCAAGGCGCCCCAGCCGACGTCTTTCTGTCGGCCGATACGACGAATCCGCAGGAGCTCATCGATAAGGGCCTCGCGGACGGGGACGTCGTGAGGTTCGCGGTCAACCGCCTGGCGGTGATCGTCCCCATCGGGAACCCCGCGGGGATCCTGACACCCGCAGACCTGGCCAGGCGCGGCGTCAAGATCATCGGTGCGGGCGACTCGGTTCCCATCAGCACCTATGCCGCGCGCCTCGTCATCAACCTCGCCACCCAGGCGGGCTATCCGCTCGACTTCGTGAAGCGCTACCAGGCGAATGTGACGTCCCGGGAGGACAACGTCGCATCGGTCGTTTCGAAGATCGCCCTTGGTGAAGGCGATGCAGCAATCGTCTATACGACCGATGCGAACACGGCGGCGACGGTGGCCACGATCGATGTCCCCGAGGCGGCCAACGTGCCAGCTACCTATGGGGGAGTCGTAGTCAGGGCTTCGAAAAACGGGGAAGCCGCCCGGGCGTTCCTGCGCTGGTTGCGGGGCCCATCCGGGCAGGCGGTCCTGGCGTCGTTCGGCTTCTCGGCACCGTGATGAGGCGGTCCTCCGGCCGGCTCGCCTTGCGGGGGCTGGCGGGCCTCCTCGCGCTTTTTCTTGGCCTGCCGGTCGCGGTGCTCATCGCCCGAGCGGCGCTGGGCGGCGCGCTCGGCACTGGGCTGAGCGCTGCCGTCGTGCTCGATGCGCTCCAGCTGAGCCTGGCCACGACAGCCGCAAGCCTGCTGCTGACGGTGGCGATCGGTCTGCCGATCGCGGTCGTGCTGGCGCACGCTCGGTTCCGAGGCTCGCTGCTGCTCGAAACGATCGTCGACCTGCCGATCGTACTTCCGCCGTCGGTCGCCGGGCTGGCGCTCCTGCTTGTCTTCGGGCGGCGTGGGCTGCTGGGCCCTCCGCTCGACACGCTGGGGCTCGAGATCCCCTTCACGACGGCCGCCGTCGTCCTCGCTCAAACGTTCGTTTCGGCGCCCTTGTTCATCCGTTCCGCTCGGACGGGCATCGCCGGTGTCGAGCCCGATCTGGAGGATGCGGCGCGCGCGGACGGCGCGACCGAGCTAAACGTCTTTCGCTCGATCACCATGCCTCTCGCAGCTCCGGTCCTCGCCGCCGGCCTGGTCATGAGCTGGGCGCGCTCACTGGGGGAGTTTGGCGCGACGATCATGTTCGCGGGCAACGTCCCGGGCCAGACCCAGACGCTGCCGCTGCTCGTGTACTCCGAGTTCCAGGGCGCCGACCTCGATCGGGCGATCGCGGTCGCCGCGATCCTGATCACCGCGGCCTTTGGCGTTCTGATCGCGGTGCGCGCCCTCCATTGGCGACGGGCGCTTGACCTCAGGGGGCTCGGCTAAAGCTCACGCCGTCGTGCGGAGACCGCTCGTTTGCATGAGCTGTCAGCCCCTGTCGCCCTCGCGATCCCGCTCGGCCCAGCGCTCGCCTCCGCCCGGGTTCGACCCGTGTCCGGAGAGGCCGCCGGAGGGCTGCGTCAGCTCCGTGTCGGTTGCCAGCGGGCTGCGGGTGCCATCCTCCCGCTCCTCGGCCATCTGGCCCTTGTTCCACTTCGGGTTGAGGGGCTCAACGTCGCGTTCCTGCAGTTCGCCGGCGTCGTCAGTTTCCATCTCGTGCCGGTCCCAGGCGGCCGGCTCGTCCGCGGCCGGCTCGTCCGCGGTCGGCTCGTCCGCGGCCGGCTCGTCCGCCGGTCGGCGATCGTCCGGATCCATCGCTCGTGTGTCGTCCATGTTCGAGATCTCCCCTAAGCCAGGCTGACAGGCGGGCCCACGGCCCTGTGGCAGAGCTTCGCGCCCCATTCAGCACGTCCGCCTGCCCGGATTCGGCCGAGTTCTATCGAATGCGTCTCAGCACGGAGGCCGTGCCGGGACCGCCCAGAGAAACTACTATCGACGCGCGGGAGCCTTCGGGACGACACGCAGGGGGCTCGAGATCGCCACGTCCTATTCACCACCTGATGCCGGGCAGTTTCTGGCCCGCCTCGGCCACTCGCCGTGCTGTGCCGCGATCACCCACGACGAGCAGCTGGACGAGGCGATCGCGTCGCGGGCGCAGATCCTGTTCATCCTGAGGGGCAACGGCTTCGAGATCGGCCCGATTGCGCGCCGTGTCCACGCTGCGGGGAAGCTCGTCGCCGCCCACCTCGACCTGCTCGCCGGGATCCGGGCGGATCGCTCCGGCGTTGCTTGGCTCGCCAAGTCTGGCGTCGACGCCATCATCAGCTCTCACGGCCAGCTGATGCCGGCCATCCGAAACGAAGGCGTGACCGCCATCCAGCGCCTGCTGCTCGTGCGCAGGAGTCACCTGCACGCCGCCGTCTCGGCGATGTCGCGTTCGGCACCGGACATCCTCGAGGTGCTGCCCGGGGTGATCCTGCCAAACGTCGTTCACCTCATTCCGACGCTCGGTGTTCCGATGCTGGCCGGCGGGTTCGTGAGGACCGAGGCGGAAGCGCGTGCGGTCATCGCGGCCGGCGCCGTGGGAGTCACCACGAGCTGGCAGCCGCTGTGGGACCTCGACCTTGCATAACGGACGAGGCCTCCACCTGCCCAAGATCTATGCCGCGGAAGGAGGCCGGCTCTATTGGGAGGCGCCCGCGGGACTGGATGCGGGGGTCCTCCTGCGAGACACGGATCTGCCGACACTCATCCATCGGGCGAACGTCACGGGACCCGAGCTTGCCCTCGACATCGACACGGTCACCGGCCTGGGTACCGACGCGGCGGCGGTGGACTTCGTCGTCGCGCGGCTGGGGATCGCCGTCGTCCTGACCCGGCGTCCCCAGCTCGCGGCCCTGGTCGCTGAGCTTGGAGGACTGGGCCTGCTCCAGGTCCTGGCATTCGATTCGACCGGACTCAATCGGGCGCTCGACGGCCATCCTCGTCGGCCGGGCGTCGGAACGGCCATTTCGCCGGGGCTGGTGCTGGCGCATCTCCATCCGGCCGAGCTGGCCGCCCTGCCGCGTCCGATCCTCGCCTACGGCTTCGTGGACACCCCGGAGGCCGCCCGGGCCATCCTCACGACGGCGGACAGCGTCGTGCTGCGGCCCGAGGCTGCGTCGCTGATGGGCGCTCCCGTCAGCCTGGAACCGGCGGGCGTCTGAAACCAATCCATCCGAACCACCCCAAACCGCATTGACATGTGCCCTTTGCGTGCTTTAATGGGCAGGCTCAACCCGGGACAATGATCTGTGAAGTCCCGCTTCGGCAGGTGTGTCGAGGCGCGGACTTTTTTGTTGTCCTCGAACGGGCGATGGGCGCGGCGGCGTGCCGAGGTGGAGCGTGCGCCGGGAGCGCGAAAGAGGAGGAGCAATGCTCGAGAAATTCGTTGCCGAGGTCTTCGGCACCGGAACCCTCATCCTGCTCGGTGACGGCGTCGTGGCCGGCGTCCTGCTCACCCGCTCGAAGGCCCAGAACTCGGGCTGGATCGTGATCACGTGGGCATGGGCCCTTGCCGTGTTCTGTGGCGTCGTCGTGGCCGGACCCGTAAGCGGCGCCCATCTCAACCCGGCCGTCACCCTGGCAGTCGCAATGAACGGCGGGATCACGTGGGACCAGGTCCCCTGGTATTGGGCCGGCGAGATGCTCGGTGCCTTCCTGGGTGCGGTGCTCGTCTACATCCACTACCTGCCCCACTGGGCCGAGACGGAAAATGCCGACCTCAAGCTCGCCGTCTTCAGCACGGGTCCCGCGATTCGCAACTACGCCGCGAACTTCATCAGCGAAGTGATCGGGACGTTCGTCCTGGTCTTCGTGATCTTCGCGTTCGCCAATAACGGCAAGGCCGGTCTGGCGGCCCTCGGCGCGCTGCCGGTTGCCCTGCTGGTCCTGGTCATCGGTCTCGCCCTCGGTGGGACAACGGGTTACGCGATCAACCCTGCTCGCGATCTTGGGCCGCGCATCGCGCACTTCCTTCTCCCGATTCCGGGAAAGCGCGACTCGGATTGGAGTTACGCCTGGGTTCCGGTGGTCGGACCACTGGTCGGCGGAGCCCTTGCGGTGATCGTTTACCAGGCGGCATTCACGAACTTCATGGCCAAGGTGATCGGCAGCGCGTAGGCCGCGAATCACGCGTGTCAACAGAATAGGAAATCAGCCGCCTCTGACGGCCGGGGCCAACCCGGGACGTCCAGGCTCAGCAGAGGAGGATCGATGAAGAAGCTGATCAACGCGCCCGACAAGGTCGTCGACGAGGCGCTCGCCGGAATGGCGGCCGCCCATCCCGACCTCATCAGGATCGAGAGCCCCAACATTGTCGTCCGCAAGGACGCACCGCGAAAGGGCAAG